>SL_3KL_010_SEDDRAFT_10000067_pt1 | contig 60968 bp, 46 predicted proteins | sample SodLakKL_010_SED_2_FD_10381 | JGI IMG/M metagenome (IMG submission 10381)
TCATCGAGGCTGGAATTCTCGGCTCTAAAGAGATCTTTTTTGCGATTATTGCTACGTCACTTGCCCTGGTTTCTGTGTTTATGCCTATCCTCTTTTTAGGTGGAAATACCGGCAGGCTGTTCAGGGAATTTGGAGTCGTCATTGCCGGCGCGGTGGCAATATCTTCTTTTGTAGCGTTGACGCTGACGCCCATGTTATCAACCAAAATTCTCAATAAAGAACAAAAGAAAAATAAGTTCTATAACCTGACGGAACCTTTCTATGTTTGGCTGAATAACAAATACAAATCTTCACTGAATACCTTTCTTGAAAAAAGATGGCTTGCTTTCGTAATTATTGCTTTCAGCGCAGGAATCGGGCTTTGGATTAACAGTATTCTGCCGCAGGAAATTGCACCCATGGAAGACAGAGGGCAAATGAGGATTTCTGCAACGGCTCCGGAAGGTGCCACTTATGAATATATGGATGCCTATGTGGATGATATGATTTCTGTAGTTCGGGAAAATGTACCGGAATTACATGCGATGAATACGGTGACCTCTCCCGGGTTTGGTGCTTCAGGGTCGGTAAATTCGGCATTTGGTTTTATCAACCTGGTCGACAGATCTGAACGTGACCGTTCTCAGCAGGAAATTGCAGATGATGTTGCGTCCAGATTATCACAATTAACTGGCGCCGAAACGTTCGTGTCTCAACCGCAATCGATCGGCCAGCGACGCGGTGGTTTGCCTGTTCAGTATGTTCTCCAGGCTCAAACACTTGATCAGCTTCAGGATCTGATACCTGTATTTCTTCAGGAAGTCAGAAGCCACAATGCATTTACCTTTGCAGATGTTAACCTGAAATTTAACAGGCCTGAGTTGCAGGTCAATATCAACAGGGATCGTGCACGTAATTTAGGTGTTTCCACTCAGGATATCGCACAAACCTTGCAATTATCACTGAGTGGAACCCGGTTTGGATTCTTCATCATGGATTCCAAACAGTATTGGGTTATAGGGCAGATGGAAAGGGAGCACAGGAACGCCCCTATTGACCTTCAAACGATATTTGTAAGAAATAACCGTGGTGAACTGATTCAGCTTGATAATCTTGTGGAAATTTCTGAAGACAGCGGCCCTCCACAGCTTTACCGGTTCAACAGGTATGCCTCTGCAACGGTTTCTGCGGCATTGGCACCGGGCTATACCATCGGCGATGGTATTAACGCGATGAATGAAATTGCAGACAATATTCTCGATGAACGAATTGTCACTGATCTTGCCGGCCCGTCACGTGATTTTGCAGACAGTGCAGCTGCAATGGATTTTATTTTTGCATTTGCATTAATCCTGGTTTACCTGGTTCTTGCCGCTCAGTTTGAAAGCTTCAGGGATCCGTTTATCATTTTATTTACCGTTCCTCTTGCACTCTTCGGTTCACTTCTTGCTTTGTGGTACTTCAGTGAAACGCTCAATATATTCAGCCAGATCGGAATGATTATGTTGATTGGGCTGGTGACCAAGAATGGTATCCTGATCGTGGAGTTTGCCAACCAGAGGCAGGAACAGGGAATGGAACTCATGGAAGCGATCAAGGATGCGGCTGCGGTCCGGTTCCGCCCGATTCTGATGACCTCCATGTCTACCGTTCTTGGTATATTGCCAATCGCACTTGCATTTGGTGCAGGCTCTGAGAGTCGTGTATCTATGGGTATCGCTGTTATTTTCGGTTTGATCATCGGAAGCATTCTGACACTGTATGTCATTCCGGCGATCTATTCTTACTTTGCATCCGAGAAAAAGCTGATTGAAGTCGATGAAGAACGATTGAGAAAAGCTGAAGAATTACAAGTCACATCTCTGAAATGAAACAATTTACAGTACCGTTCATTACCCTGCAATTGGTCCTGTTAATGATCATACCTGTAAAAGGTCAGGAATTATTAACATTGGACCAGGCGATTGAAATCGGCCTCGAAAATAATTACGGGATACAGATTTCCCGAAATGTTGCCGAAATTGCTGCGAATAACAGAACGCTTGGTAATGCCGGATTTTTACCGTCAATATCAGCGAATGCTACACGGAGAGAAAGTGTAGAGAATAGTCGTTTTGAAACGCAGGCAACTGATGGAGTAAATGAAAACCGTGGGGCAAGATCCACCAATACCAATGCGGGTATTTCACTGAACTGGACACTCTTCGACGGGATGAACATGTTTATTAATCATGAAATGCTGGGTGAATTTGAACAGCTCGGCAGAGATGAATTTCGCTTACAGGCAGAATCTACTGTTGAACAGATTGTAGCAGCCTATGTAAATATTGTCCGGATTAATGAGCAATTAAATGTACTTGAGAATTCCGTGGAAGTATCACTTGAAAGAATTGATATCGCAGAAACAAAACGTGACCTGGGATCCGGATCCGAGTATGAGCTGCTTCAGGCTCAGACAGATCTGAATGCCGACAGGGCTGCTGTGTTACGGGAAAGTAACCGGCTTGTTGAAGCGAAAATTCACCTGAATGAAATATTAGCCCGGGATGCTGAAGAAGATTTTGATGTATCACCCGATATAATTATTAACCGGACCTTGCATCAGGGTGAACTTCAACAGAATATTCTTGAAAACAATATTTCCATTCAGCTTGCAAGAACTGAACAACGGATAGCAGAGCTTGAAATCAGGGAGATTCGAAGTGAACGGTTTCCTCAGCTTGAACTACACAGCGGATACACTTATAACCGGAATGAAGGCGGCGGGGGTTTTTTGATCTTTAATGAAACTGACGGATTCAATATTGGCCTTACCGCACGTATTAATATATTTGATGGGTTTAATACTAACAGGAGAATTCAGAATGCAAGGATCAATCAGCGAAATAGTGAATTGATGCTCGAGGAAGAGCTGAAACGAATTAATGCCGGATTTTTACGTGCATACAGAACCTATCAAAACAGTCTGGAATTGGTTGACCTTGAAGAGGACAATCTCGATAATGCAGAAGAAACTCTCGATATCGCATTGGAGAGATTCAGGCAGGGCATGATCAGTGCGATTGAATTCAGGGAAGCCCAGCGCACTTTTTTATCTGCTGAAAGCAGACTCATTGAAGCAAAGTATGATGCGAAAATTGCAGAAACCGAACTGCTCCGGTTAAGCGGAGGGCTCCAGCATATCGCACTTTAAGCGTGGTATTTCATAAAGAATTGGCCATGCGAAGCTGATTATTGCCTGTATCGATTATTCGATTTCTGCAAGGTAGAAGCAATAACCATTTTCATAGATGACTTTTCCGGACTTGATCCGAATTGTGTCACCAGGTTTTACCGGAAGATCTGTAGTTGTGTAGATTTCTTCAGACGGAGGGGGCCCACCCTCGTTTTCCCACTTTTCTATAGATTCAAACTCTTCTGCCTCCATCGGCCGGATTGCAATTTTGATACGTTTCTTTTTCTCTTTTGATTCCATGGTTTTAAGTGATGAATTTTTCAACCCAAATTTGTCATTGAAACAGTCAGGGTTTCTTAATTTTAAAGAATACTCATGAACTTTTGTGTTTTCCCGACAAGCGTGTCGGGATCGGCACCGAACGCTTTCGGTGCAAAAAAAGCCTAACGACTTTTTTGGGTTTAATTCTTCGCGTTCACATTATAATAGTTGAATTTATAAACCGGTTGGTATCAGCCGGGAACTACCATGATAGGGATTCTTGAATAATATCCCATCTCTTTGGTATGGTTTTTCTCAAATAATGATTTCATAATCGACTTTTTATAACGGGTCATCACAAGCATGTCGATGTCATTATTTTCGATGTATCTTGATAAACCTGTAAAAGTCTCATCGTCAAAATATATATCAAAATTTAATTTAGAGTAAGATACTTCTTCTTTTACCAGTTCACGAAATCCTCTGAAACTTAAATTAGAATCAAAACTCTCCTGGCTGGAAATATGCACAATATGAATAGTGGAGTCGAATAGTTCAGCGATTTGTACAAGAGATTTAATGGTTTCGATATCATTTGGCCTGTAATCGGTTGCAAAAAGAATATGGTTGAAACCTTTATTAACGTCACTTTCCGGAACGACGATAACTGGTACGGGTGATCGCAATGCAATATCGGTTGAAGTGCTTCCAAATAACCTTTTTCTCAGGGCGGAAACACCCATACTTCCCATTACAATCAAGTCGATATCCCTTGATTTTACAATTTCCATTACGGTCGCTTTTGTTAAACCGGTTGCGAGCATTGTATTACCCTGAATATTCTTAAACCGGTCATCCTTCATTAGCTGCTGAAACATGTCATTCAACCGCTTGTTTGCACCCCTCTTCATTTGTTCAAGTGTGCTTTCTACAGTTGATGCGAAATCATAAGGTGGTTCAATGCAGTGTAAAAGAGTAACAGATGCTTTTGTCTCTGATGCTAAAACCAACGCCTGTTCAAACGATTTTTTTGAATATTCCGAGAAATCTGTCGGTACAAGTATATTTTTTACGAGTTCTGGCATATTAGATCCTTGTTTCATGAATTCAATGATAGCATATGATAACCATAGAACACTTGTGAATATGTAGAGCGATTAATGTATTTTCTGTAGGGAATTTCCCTATTGATTGTAAGGTTTAACATGATCTCTTTGTTTATGATATCGATATTCATTTTTTTTACATCAATTTGATTTAAACCTGATACCGGAAATCTATTGCCTTCAGGGTCAACTACACGTATATGGAAAATCGCATATTAGCGCCAAATCTTGCTGAGCTTTATAAGCGCGCTGCTAACCGCTATGAATCACTGCCTGCATTTGCAACAAGACGCAAGGAACTTGATTGGCAACCGGTTTCATTTCGTGAATTATATGAGAAGGGTCTCGATCTTGCAACCGGACTGATTGAACTCGGTGTTGAAGCCAGAGAGCATGTCGGTCTGTTTGGAGATAATCGATTCGAATGGATTCTTGCAGATTATGGTGTCCAGTTTTGTGGAGCGGCAGATGTTCCGAGAGGCGGGGATGTGACGGATGATGAAATGATTTATATCATTAACCATGCCAATGTTAAAGTTACATTTGTTGAGACTGAACAACTCCAGGATAAAATACTTCGACTTCGGGATCAGATGCCGGTATTGGAAGAGATCATATTAATGGATCCGGACGCGGAAACTGAAAAAGGTGTTCATAAAATGCAGGATATCATTGATAAAGGTTCAGATCTCAGGGATCAGGGTGATCTACGTGCAGAAAACAGGATGGCAAATATCAAACCGGATGACCTCTTCACTCTGATATATACATCCGGAACCACCGGTAAACCGAAAGGGGTAATGCTGACCCATGCAAATATGACCTCCCAAATGAAAGTGATACCGATCCGGCTCGACTGTACTGACCGGGTACTCTCAATTCTACCAATTTGGCATATTTTTGAACGGGTTTTTGAAATGTATACCATAAGTTGTGGCGTTTGTACTTACTATACAACTATTCGTACACTTGGCGATGATCTGAAAAATGTGGAGCCGACTTTTATGGGCTCTGCTCCCCGCTTATGGGAAAACCTTCATGAAAGAATTTTAAAGAGAATATCACAAGCCCACCCGATGAGACGGCTGCTTTTCAAAATTGCCTACTTTCTGGGAAAGCAGTACAGTGAATCCATGTATCATCTCAGGGGGAATAATTTGAAGTTAACACCTCCATCTGAGATGATAAGGTTGTTAACATTACCACTGCACCTGTTACGCTGGCTGGTCGTTGTGCCCTGGTATGGTTTTTTCAATGCTGCTGTGCTTGAACCGATCCGGTTAAGTGCCGGGGGTTCCTTAAAAGCAACAATTTCTGGCGGCGGTGCATTGCCGGTAGAAATCGATAAATTTTTTAATTATATCGGTATCCCCGTGCTTGAAGGTTACGGTATGACAGAAACCTCTCCGGTACTTGCCGTGAGGCTGCCGGATCAACTTGTTGTAGGAACCGTGGGGCCACCGGTCTATAATACAGAAATCAAACTCGTTGATCTGGAAACCCGGAAAGAGCTGTACCCCGATCCGTCAGACCCTGAAAACGGAAGGGGTAAGCGGGGTGAGATATGGGTGAGAGGCCCCCAGGTGATGAAAGGCTATTACAAAGAACCTGAGAAAACGGCAGATACAATGGAGGGCGGCTGGCTAAAAACCGGCGACCTGGGTATGATTACGTTTAATGACTGTCTGAAAATACTGGGCCGGAGTAAAGCTACAATTGTGCTCTCAAGCGGTGAAAACCTGGAGCCTGAACCTGTTGAGATGCGTTTGAATCAGAGCCCATACATTACAAACAGCATGCTCGTAGGCCAGGATAAAAAGCATGTTGGTGTTCTGATCGAACTCAACCCGGATGAATTTGCCAGGAAAGGGATTAAAGCATCATCATTAGCTGAATTATCCGGGAATAAAGAGGTGAATAAAATTATACGTAATGAAATCAAAAAAATGATATCGGCTGAGAACGGTTTCAAGAGATTTGAACAGATTCAGCGTTTTCGAATTTTGCCGGAATCATTTGAAGTGGGAGATGAGCTGACAAATCTCTATAAACTCAAGCGTCATGTTATACGTGATAAATATGCAGACCTGATCGAGGAGATGTATTCACCGGAACCAGTAACTGCGGGAAAAGTGTAAGCTATGGAATTTGAAACACAGCTATTGTATCCAATTGATCAATTGCTTCTCGCAGTCATGATTTTTGCCATCATGTTCGGGATGGGTGCAAGCCTGACAACCGATGATTTCCGGGCTGTAATTCGCAAACCTCGAGGAGTATTGATCGGTTTTTTATCCCAGTTCGGACTGATGCCATTTGTTGCATTTGGGCTGGCTGTTATCCTTGAACTTCCTCCGGCATTTGCTATAGCTCTGATTTTGATCGGATGCCTGCCGGGAGGGACCACTTCCAATATGTTTGCATATTTTGGGCGGGGTTCGGTGGCATTAAGTATTGCAATGACTACAGCTTCAACTCTGATGGCGTTGCTGATGATGCCTTTTCTGCTGGAGATCTATGCATCCGGATTTACATTACAAATCAGTGAAGAGATGAGAGCTGCGGGGGCGGATACCGATTTTGTGATTCCTACCGGAAATATCATAGGCTCGCTTTTAATTGTATTACTTCCGGTAGCCGGAGGGATGTATCTTCGCCACAGATCCAGAGACTGGGCTAAAACTGCTGAAGATACTGCAGGATTCATGGCAATCATCGTAATTCTTTATTTAATTGGAACTGCATTTATCCGGCATTCCGGACTATTTTTTGACACTCCCTGGCAAATCTATGCAGCTTCAATCTGTGTCGGGTTACTTGGATTTTTGTTCGGATACTGGATGTCGAGGCTGTTTCGCCTGCCGCCACTTTTTCAACGGGCAATTTCACTCGAGACAGGAATTCAGAATGGGCCGATCGCATTTGCAATCATCCTGCTCAGCTTCACTGAACCGATTCAAAGCCAGATGCTTTGGCTGGCAATTCTCTATTCCACATTCATCGTGATTACTTCGTCGTTTATCACTCTATATTACCGGCGTATTGGAAAATTCGATTATGAAATTTATCAAAATACGATCATTCATAACCGGTTGTTCGGAGATAATTATGTAACCCATTATCCGGAAGGTTTTTTGCCACAACGCCTGGAGAGTGATCCGAGCCAGGGTAATTCTGCAAGTCAGAAGAGATAATATCAGGAACTTTTGATGTTACATAAATAGTTGCTTCGCAAGTTTATAATCAAGACTGTTGATTTAAAGCCAAAATTGTCATTAGGACATTGACAATTTTGCCCGGAGGGTAAAAAAGGTCTAATGACTTTTTTGGGTTAAACTGAAACAGGGAGAGATAAAATACGTACAGGATATAAAATGAGCTTTTGCTTGAACAGTTGGTATCGGAGTGTCAGCAAGTGAGTTGAAAAAATTAAGGGATAAGCATCAGAAGTTGCATTATAAATAAATCTAACCAGTAAGATTATAGCTATGAATGTAAAATTCATCGGAGTGTTAATTGTATTATTAATCACGGGAGGCATGGTATCTGTAGAAGCGCAGCAGATGGAGACTTTATTCAACGGTGAAGTCAGCCATGGGGGGTTTGGCGGGCCGGTCGTTAAATTCAGTGATGTAAGTGGCGATCTTGGAGTTTGGGTTGGCGGCCGGGGAGGATGGATCATCAACCTGGACTCTGAGCATGCATTTTCGCTGGGCGGAGGAGGTTATGGCCTTGTAACGGATCACCGGGTTCCCGACCCGGCTTTCAGGGATGGAGACACCGAATATTATGCCCTGACCGGGTATGGCGGAATGTTAATTGAATATACAAACCGTTCTTATCGAATGGCCCACTTTACAGTAACAACTCTTATCGGAGGGGGTGGATTAATGATCAGGGAAAGGGATTTCTCAGATGTTGACAGCCACTACGATCATTATTTTGTATTCGAGCCCGGAGCAAATCTGGAGATTAATATCACCAGTTTTTTTCGGGTAGCCGCCGGATTGGGGTACAGAATGACAAGCGGAATCGGGACAGCCGGTTTTACTGACAGTGATTTTTCGGGATTAAATGGTAATCTGACTTTTAAATTTGGAAGATTTTTATGAGAAGAAGATTTTACCTGATAACGATTTCTTTAGTTCTATTGCCAATCATTGTAATTGCTCAGGAGCCAGAGACTTTAATTGACAGTGATGTGCGGCATGGAGGCTTTGGTGCACCTGTTTTTGGGATCACCAGCATTAACGGAGAGGTTGCATATTTACGCGGAACCAGGGGCGCATGGGTAATCAATTTTGAAGATACACATACGATTAACCTTGGCCTGGCCGGATATCGTACAGCTACCAATTTCGAACCGGTAAACTGGTCTGTCGATGGAGTGGATGAACCGGAAATGCGGACTAATTACGGCGGATTTGAAATTGAATATGTTAATCAATCTGATCGTCTGTATCACTGGAGCGTACAGGCCCTGATTGGTTCCGGGACCGTTCGTTATTCCGGCCGTGATATCGAACTTGATAACAGATCAGATAGTTATTTTGTAATGCAGCCGGGGGTCAATATGAACCTCAACATCACACGCTGGTTTCGTTTAAGCGGCGGTTTGGCCTATCGCTTCACAAGCGGAGTTAATCTTGAGGGTACCAGTAATTCTGATCTTTCAGGGTTAACATCATTCTTTGCACTTCGATTTGGAAAATTTTAATCCATCAAGAATGTCAGGGTTGGTCCATCCGGATCGTATTCATTTTCGGGGGTTCGGGCCGAAGTGGAGGGTTCTCATCGGCAATACCGGAGTCATGGATCAGGGTCTTACCGGGTTTGGTTGCCCGTTCCCTGACTCATCCGATCACGGGAAGTGGTCGGATGAGGGACCTTCATCGTATGACTCCCCGTCATCCGATGAATCGAAAGGGCTCGAATTGCGGAATTGTGGCTTGATCGTCATTAGTTGCCTGTCCGACACTTATACAGGAAATCCCAATCACAAAAAGTTCCCATCCCAGCGGGATCCCTCGGGTCCTTCATCCCGCATTCGCGGAATTCAGTCAATTCCGATGACAGATTTGGAAAAGTATCCAACCCTTCCCCGGACACCCCTCCCGGCTAAAGCCGTACTCCCCTCCATGGGAGAGTATTCTCGTCACCTCTTCAATAGTGTTGCCCCGCGGTGGGGCAAAATGAGTTGCTACCGATGACATTATAGGGTGATTAACCTGTACTCTGCATAGCGGCAGCTACACTGTTAATGCTCAGGAACAGCACATCTCTCAACTCTTCCTTTTGTTTGTCAGTTTTGGCATTATCCCAGCGTTTCAGCAGTTCAACCTGTACAACATTCAATGGGTAGGTGAAATGATTTCTGAAATGAATGGAATCCTGGATCACTTTTCGGTTGTCAAGGATTTCTTTTTGCTCCGTAATTTTCAATAAGGTATCACGTGCTTTTGCAAATTCAGTGGAAAGCCTGGTTTGAAATTCTGCTTTTTTTCGCTCTGCGTAAAGTTCGGATGTTGGCAAATGTGTTCGGGCCATCTCCCGCTGTGAATTGTCAACTATCGAACGGAAAAACATCTTTTCCTTGTACCACTTTCTGCAAGCCTTGAGTGCATCAGGATCTGATTCCAGAAACTCAGAAAGGGCAGTACCCACACCAAACCATCCCGGAACATTGTAACGAACCTGAGTCCAGGCAAATACCCACGGAATTGCTCGAAGATTGTCAAACTGTAATGATTTGGATCCTCCGCGTGAAACTGGCCTGGATGCAATCGGCAGATTCCCGATATGTTCAACCGGCGTGATTGTTCGATACCAGTCCCAAAAATCCGGATGGTCAATGAAATCGCGATAGACTTTCATAGACCGGTTAGATAAATCATCCATTATTTCTGTAAAGTGATCATTCAAATCAATCTCAGAACTGTCATCTTCACCAGCGGCAGTTACTCTCGCAACTGCAGTTACAACCTGCTCGAGATGTCTGCGGGTAATGTCGGGAAGTGAGTACCGGAATGATATGATTTCACCCTGTTCTGTAAAACGAATTCTGCCATTATTACTGATGGGCGGTAATCCGAGGATTGCCTTGTTGGAGCGGCCACCTCCTCTTCCTACAGTTCCGCCACGTCCATGAAACAGGCGGAAATCGATTTTATTTTTACGAAGAACAGCTCCAAGTTCTTCCTGAGCTTTATGGAGTGCCCAATTTGCCATCAGGTATCCGCCATCCTTGTTACTATCGGAATAGCCAAGCATAATCTCCTGGAACCGGTTGCGTGATTCAAGGTGTTCACTATAGAGTTTGTTCTCGAAAATGACCTGCATGATTTCGGCACTCTTTTCAAGATCTTCGATCGTCTCAAAGAGCGGGACGACGTCAATATTACTGTTAACGCTGCCATCAGTATAATTCCAGAGCCCCACCTCTTTACTCAGGAGCAGTACTTCAAGCAGATCACTTACACCGTGTGTCATACTTATGATGTAATCACCAAATGCATTTTCATCCAGTTCAATTATTTCAGTAAGAAGTTGAAATACACTCAGGATCCTGTCTGTATTGGGAGATACTTTCGATTGAATCGGCAGCAATGGACGCGGATTATTCAGTTCTTTTACAAGCAGTTCTACTTTTTCTTCTTCGGATAGTTTCACATAGGTATTTGTAACACCAGCCAGTTTGAGAAGTTCTTCGACTGCTTTAGCGTGTAACTCACTGTGCTGACGGATGTCCAGGGCAGCTAAATGAAACCCGAAAGTTCGGGCACGTATCAGCAGGTCGTGGAAACGTCCGTATGCAGCTACTTCGTGGAGGTTACATTCTTTCAGTGCATCTTTAATAATCTCCAGATCCTCAATAAAGTCAGCAGACCGGTACGATTTTGCATTCTCAATCAGGTGCCGTGGTTCTTCCCGCAAATCTGCAATCAGTTTTCGAAGCCTGTGCATCATATGGGTAATTTTTCTGCGGAAGGGCTCATTTTTGTAACGCCTTCTGAATCGATCCGAAACCGGTACTTCCTTCTCATCCTTTTTCAGGGATTTATCAAGCTTTTCAGGTATTTCAACCAGGTTTCTGGAAACACTCAGGTAACGGCGTAAATCATCCAGTTCCTTCAGGTAAAGTTCAAGAACCATCTTGCGCTGTTCCAGAAGGGTATTCCAGGTAATTTCACTGGTTACATTCGGGTTTCCATCCCTGTCACTGCCAATCCAGGATCGATATTGGAGTATAATTGGTATGTCAGGTGTTTTATCGTAATAGGTGTCAAAAGCTCTCCTGATGTCATTATAGAGCCTGGGAACTGTTTGCCAGATTGAGTTTGTAAAATAAAAAAGGCCGTTCTCAACTTCATCCTCTACAGTCAGGCGCTCGGAGCGGACTTCATCCGTAGAGATCAGAAGCACAAGTTCATTGAAGACCCTGTGAAGGAGTGAATCCCGTTCGTCTGGTGTGAAATTTCCGGTATCAAGTTCACTGATGATACCAGCAATCTGATCCTGTTTGTTTAAAATACTTCTTCGTCTTGCTTCAGTAGGGTGGGCGGTAATAGTCGGTTGGATATCCAGTTTTTTAAATAGGTTAACTGTTTTCTGATAACTGTATCCCTCCTCTTTAAATTGGCGTACAGCATCACTGATACTTTCGGTCCTTGGATTATCAGGACTGCTGGTTCGGGATCTCTCCCTGTTAATCCGGATAATTTCATGTTGTTCCAGAGAGTTGACGAGATGAAAGAAAATTGTGTAAGCCCGCAGTAGAGCTACAATTTCATCATTTGAGAGGCTCTTAACTTTCTTTTGTAACTCTTCTACCGGTTTGGAATATTCCTTTTTCTTCAGAACATCGGCAGTGATAACAGGCAGTTCAGCAGCAAGTGTGTAAAGGGATTTTTGATTTCTTCTGAGAATCAGTTGTTCCATGATTTCAGTAAGCTCATAAATACGATTGGTTAGAGGTTTACTGATGTCCGATTGCTCTGCAAATTTCTTTATTGCTTCTTTCCAGGTCATATAATCTTTTTGATATTAAGAGTTACCAAATAATTCAGTCAGTAGATAGATATTTTCTGAATCAAAATCATGTAAGAAAAGTGAAAGCGCTTTCTTTTTTTGAATCCCTGTCAGTTCTGTTTAAACAAACATTTGTCAACCGGAGATGCTGCAAGAAAAACAAAGCAGGTTCAAAATCTGTATTCAGGATACCCGTTTGAATGCGGAAATTGGTAAATTATTAATAATCCAGTAATTAAAGATCAATTAAGTGTGAAAAAGCAGAGAGTTTGTTTTTTACCAATCATCAGGTTTTTCAATCCACTTCCAGCAATATGGAGTAATGTAAAGATGAGGTTTCCCAAGAAATTCTTTCTGGTGGATTTTACCCTTGATACGAATAAACTCCTTACGGTCTTTTTGTAGTTCTTCGTACTGTTCAGTAGTCAGATCGAGAAAAATTCTTTCATTGTCGCGGGTTACCACGGCAAGTTGTGGGAAAGGTTCACTGCCATACAGTTGCAGAAATCCTGTAATCGTTTGTTTGTCATTTTCAGAAGGTGAGAGGGCAGCCATCATTACGAATAGAATGAATAGTACTTTCATAAAACTGTTTACCTGAAGTGCTTATTGATTGGCAGGAATGCCGATAGAGACCAGATCTTCAAATCCACCGATATTGTAGACATTTTCAAACCCTGCTTCTTTCATGATTTCCATTGCCTGTCCGCTTCTGTTTCCGGTTCTGCAGTACAAATAATAGGTTTCACTTTTATTTAATTCCTGCATCTTCTCTTCAAATTCCCCTGATAAGAAATTATAGTTATAATCAGATCTCATCAGGTGCCCCTCCTCAAATTCTTCAGGTGTTCGTACATCAATAACTATACCCGGATGACTTTCAAACATGGTTATAAATTGGTCAGGACTGAGCTCGCCAGGTTCTGGTGAATCATAATTTAAACCAACCATAATAATTGTTATCAGGCTGATAAACGCGAAAAGAATGATCAGTTTTTTCATTTAAGATGTAAATCAGTTTAATACATATAATTTTTTACCACGAGGGCACGAAGTCACCAGGACGCATGAAGATTAATTAAGATCAATGCTGAACCCGGATTCAAAAATGGTGTGCCAGTGAATACTTTTTGATACAAACTTCACAGCTTTCATTATCATGGCTAACGTAAGAAATCTACAAAATTACATCCGAATAAATATATGAAATATTAATATGTAAATACAAGTATTGATATGTAATGTCGATTTTGTTATTATTCAGGAAACAACAGTTAAATAAATGAGAGTAGATAAATGAAAACATTATTATTAATTCCATTCATGTTATTGGCCGGTGAGGTATTTGCTGAAAATCAGGAGACGCAGAATGATTTATTTGTCGTTGTTACTTCGGATGATCCGGAGACGCAAATGATGGCGATGGTCCTCGCTACACAATCTTTAAACCAGGGTGTTCAAGTCAGGGTTTTATTATGCAGCGGAGGAGGATATTTGGCCACGGTAGGTCATGAAAGCAAAGTATTCCAGCCGGCAAATCGTTCACCAAATGAATTGTTGAGTGGATTGATAAATAATGGAGTAAAGGTGGAAGTCTGTGGAATTTTTCTGCCAAATAGAGACCTTACTGAAACTGACCTGATTGATGGTGTGACAGCGGCAAGTCCGCCGGAAGTTGCCGAATACATGAGGCAGGCAGGGGTTCGGTATTTTACATTTTGATGTATCGCTGGCGAATAAGTTGAAAGAAGCTGGTTTTACAAAAACAGGTTGATCCCTTCAAGACTGTCTGAAACGAATTAGTTTTTACAAAAAATAATTATAATTGCGTTCTGAGGCCTGTTTTTTAATAGTCATCTTGACAATAACCAAGTGATTGATTTCACTTTACGGGAATCGTTTTGGACAGTATTGACATCCCTTATGAAACAGTCTTTGAATATTTCTGCATTTTTAATAAATATTATAGAAATTGAATCTTTTGAGAGGGATTTGCCGTATGGCACCTTGTATCAGAGTCAATAATTCATCCAGAAATCAATTCAGGAAGTCATGAAAATGTCAATCAATTGCATTGCTGCCAGGGGGTTGCTGTTATTGCTACTTTTGGCCGGGATCCGGGTTTCAGAAGCACAAAATCTTGAGGCATTTGAAGAGAGAGTTACAGAGTTTACACTTGAAAATGGTTTGCATTTCATCATCATTGAGCGTGACATTGCACCTGTTGCAAGTTTTGTGACATTTGTAGACGTGGGAAGTGCGAATGAGCCGGTTAACAATACTGGGATTGCCCATATCTTTGAGCATATGGTATTTAAAGGTTCAAAGGATATCGGGACAACAAACTGGAAGGAAGAGAGCAAACATATTGAAGCCATGGACCGCGCCTACAGGGCCTGGGTCAGAGAAAAATATCAACCAGTTCCTGATGAGGAGAAAATGGCACAATATTGGGATGAGTTCGAGAAGCACAAGGAAGCTGCTGCAGAATATGTTGTCACAAATGAATTTAATGAAATTGTAAGCAGGGAGGGTGCAACCGGGTTAAATGCCTTTACGAGTGCGGATGCCACCGGCTATTTCTACAGCCTGCCTCAGAATAAAGCCGAACTGTGGTTCAGCCTTGAGTCCGACCGATTTAAGAACCCGGTTTTCAGGGAATTTTTTGAAGAAAAAGAGGTGATTATGGAGGAAAGGAGAATGCGCACCGATTCCAATCCGGTCGGCCGGCTGGTTGAGGAGTTCATTAGTGTAGCCTTTTCTGCACACCCGTACAGAAATCCGGTCATCGGCTGGCCTTCTGATATCACCACAACAACGATTGAAGATACCCGCCGGTTTTATGAAACATATTATTCACCAAGTTCCTTTACGATTGCGATTGCAGGAGATGTAGATCCCGTGCAGATGAAAGAGTTCGCAGAAATCTATTTTGGTGATATTCCCGCCGGGGAACCTGCTCCGGAAGTGAGAACTGTTGAACCGGAACAGCGGGGGGAACGACGGTTCGTGATTGAAGACGACAGCCAGCCATTTTTTATAGCCGGTTATCATACAGTTCATCAGATGCATGAAGACTGGCCGGCACTGCAGCTACTTGGTTCAATCATCTCGGAGGGCCGTACTTCACGCCTCTATCGGCGAATGGTACAGGACGAACAACTCGCCTTAAATGTACAGGCTTTCAATGGATTTCCGGGTACTAAATACCCGTCCATGTTTATTACCTTTGCCGTTCCGAATCAGGGGGTCGATCTCGACATGATCGAATCAACCATCGAGGAGGAGATTCAAAAGACGAAAGATGGTGATATTACGCAGGAAGAACTTGACCGGGCTGTAACCAATGCCAGGGCTGACCTGGTACGGAGTTTGAATAATAATATGGGACTCGCTTTGCAATTGGCCGAGACTCATGGCCAGCAGGGCGACTGGAGAAGAGTATTTACCTACCTCGATGAGCTTCAGAGTGTGACACTTGATGACCTTCAGAGAGTTGCAAACCAGTACCTGGTACAAAAAAACCGAACCGTCGGTAAAATAGTTAACAGGGAAGCGGATGAAATTGCAGCGTCATCAGATAATGAATAAAAAGAAAATTTATATGATGAAGAGATTAGTTTTAATAGTTTTTCTGATCGTTTTCGGGTGCATTCACGTGGTTGATGCACAGCAGCGCTGGGATGAAATTGAATATCCGCCGCTGAATAATTTTGAAAAACCGGATGTCACGGAATTTGAACTCGATAACGGCATACGGTTTTACCTGGTTGAGGATGATGAATTGCCTCTGGTCAACCTTAGGGTAATCGTGCGAACAGGCGGGGTATTGATACCGAATGAAAAGGCAGGTTTAAACAGTATCACCGGTACGGTGATGCGAACAGGTGGAACAACATCCATTTCGGGAGATGAATTAAATGAGTTACTTGAAGACAGGGCGGCAAGAATGGAAACCGGCATTGGGTTTACTTCGGGATCCGCCTCAATGAATGTGTTGAAAGAAGACTTTGAAGATTTGCTGCCGGTCTTTATCGACCTGCTTCAAAACCCGGCATTTCCTGAGGAACGGATTGAACTTGCCAAAACCCAGCAGAAAAGCAGTATTTCCCGCCGTAATGACGACCAGGCACCGATTGCAAACCGGGAATTCCGGCGTCTGATTTATGGCGAGAATTCCGTATATGGCCGTAATGTGGAGTATGAAACAATTGATAATATAACTAGGGATGATATAATTGAATTTCATCGTAAGTCATTTAAAGGTAATAACTTTATGGTTGGAGTGATCGGTGATTTTGATACCGCTGAAATGAAAGAGACTCTTGAAACAGCGTTCGGCGACTATCCCGCAGGTGAAGAGATTAATCTCGAGTTCCCTGAAATCAATTATGAGTTTGATCAAACAGTCAATTTTGTGGATAAAAGGGATGTCAATCAAAGTTATGTACTGTTAGGGCATATCGGGGGGATGCGTGACAATCCTGATTACGCAAGCCTGCAAATGATGAACCGGGTTCTCAGCGATGGCTTTTCAGGCAGGCTCATGCGAATTGTCCGCAGCCAGATGGGACTGGCCTATTCTGTTTTCGGTTCTTATGGAAGCAACAACTTTTTTCCGGGCACATTTACTGCGGGCGTAATGACTCAAAGTGCATCGACAGCGGAAGCTATTCAGGCGATCATCGAACAGATTGAAAGGCTTCAAAATGAATTGGTCAGTGAGGAAGAGCTCAGAGATACCAGAGACCGTTTTCTGAATTCGCTCGTTTTTCAATATGAGAGCAGGGCGAGTGTTTTGAATGAACGGCTGAATTATGAATATGCCGGATTGCCGCCGGATACCTTTGATCAGCTTGTGGAAGAAATCAGGCAGGTAACAGCAGAAGACATTCAGGAAGCAGCAAGAAGGTATTTGCAGCCGGATGCTCTGCAGATTCTGGTTGTAGGTAATGGTGCTGAAATTGGTGATCAGCTTGAACGGTTTGGAGACGTAAATGAAATCGATATCACCATTCCGGAACCATCCGATGAAGAAGAAGGCGTTGCTGGCGATCCCGAACTTGGCCGGGAGTGGCTGGCTGAAATGTCGAATGCAATCTTGCCGAGCGGTAGTGCAGACGTTATGATAGTTGAGAGTGAACAAACAGTTCAGACTCCACAGGGGGCAATGACTCTCGAAAATAAAGCTACACTCGACTTCAGCAATAAGGAATTCCTCAATGAAATGAATGCACCGATGGGACAAATCATGCTGGAAATAAGTGGTGGAAGCGGTGTGATGAAGATGGCCGGACAAGAGCAGCCGATGCCGCCTCAGCAATACCAGTCTATTATGAATGAATATGAACGGCATTATATCAACCTTGCTTTAAACGGCAGCTCAATTCAGGCCGAATACATGGGAGAAACTGAAAAAAATTCCATACCGGTTGTTGAATTGAGAATTTTGCTTGATAACCCGGTGACTCTCTATCTGAACAGGGAATCTGCGCTTCCGGTTGCATCCGAGATACGTGAGATGGATCCGCAGCAGGGAAGGAGGGTAACGGTTGAGAACCACTATGATGAGTGGCAGATCGTTGACGGAGTTGCTTATGCCTACAAAACGATTACAAAAGTTGACGGGGAAGAACAGTCGTCAACGGTAGTCTCTGCTCACAGGGCAGCAAGATAACCGACCAAATATCAACTGGTCAATGTTCAATGACCAGGGAAAAAGATCCGAAGCGTCTTCCAGAGATCCGCAATGTCTTAATGAGACATTGCGAATCTTTTATTCGGTCGATGGGATTGATTGGGGTTGGTTTCGTTTCTGATTTATAGATTTCCTGCCAGTGTATTACCACATTATTCAGATTGAATGAGCTTCCTCAACTCACTGGCAGATTGAACCGGCTTTTCGCATTTGAATTGATGACATAGATAGGCAGTTGGACTGTCGGTTACCGGAAAATCAGCAAGCCAGGGTACCAGTTTGGCCAGTTCTTTGCTGTTCGCTTCGTTTTTTTGATGGATTACAAAAGGAATTTTCATCTCTGACCGGATTAATTTAATCATGGCTTTTAATTCCGGATTATCCGGATCTCCACACAGCACCAATTCGCCGGAGTGATTAGCCGCGTAAGAGAGTGCATGAACAGCATGAACCGCCCCTGCAGGAGATTCATGAAGAAACTTTGAAAATGCCCTGAAGATCTTGTCGGCTTTCTCTTCCAGTTCGGTTCGGCCCGTCAGCCTGCCAAGACGGATCATATTCATTGCTGCTACCGAATTGGAAGATGGAATGGCACCGTCATAAATCTCTTTCTGCCTGCCAAGTAAATCTTCCGCCTCTTTGGGGGTAAAGTAAAAACCACCATTGTTTTTATCCCAGAACTGTTTGATGAATTCATCATTGAGTGTAATAGCCCTTTCCAGATAATGAGGTTTGAAAGATGCCTGGTAGAGTTCAATCAGGCCCCAGGTCAGAAATACATAATCATCGGCCATTGCACGTATTGCCGTATCGCCATCCCTGTACCGATGGTAGAGATGTCCATCTGAGCCGATCAGGTTTTCGGCAATAAACTTCCAGGAACGCTCTGCTGTTTCTGTTAATTTGGAATCATTGAAACAGCTTCCTGCACGGCTCAGGGCGGCAATCATCAGCCCGTTCCAGTCGGCCAGGATTTTATCATCGAGCAGTGGCCGAATTCTTTTTTCACGGTGATGTTTTAGACCTTTCCGGATAGAATCAAGCTGCTGAATCAACTGTTTTTCATCCATGTCAGAATCCGTGGCAAAATCGGTGATTCGTTTTTTCAGGTGTGGAATATTTGCACCGGTTTTTTGCCCGGTTACCTCATCCCTGAAATTACCATTGGTTTCCAGGTTGAACAATCGGGAACAGAGCCTGAAATCGTCATCCGGCAGAATGGATTTAATTTCATCTGTTGTCCAGACATAAAATTTACCTTCTTCTCCTTCACTATCTGCATCTTCCGCAGAATAAAATCCGCCATGGTCGGATGTCAGGCATTCCGAGACATAATCAGCGATCTGATATATGGTATCCCGGTATAAACCATCTTCGGAATCTCTCCAGGCTTCTGTGTAAGCGAGCATCAGGAGCGCCTGATCGTAAAGCATTTTCTCAAAATGAGGCAGAAGCCATTCGGCATCGGTTGAATACCGGTGAAATCCAAATCCAATATGATCATAAATTCCGCCAAGTCGCATATTTTCCAGGGTATGATGAGCCATTTCTAACGCGTAATCGTCGTCGTAAATAATTCCAAAATGAAACAGGAATAGAAGATTATGAGGAGAAGGAAATTTGGGACTGGAATTAAAACCGCCATACTCCGGATCGTATCTCTTTTCAAGGATATCCCGGGCCTGCCTGATGATCGAATTACCGGGAGTATCTCCCTGTTTTAGATTCAGCGTTTCTTTAAACCCGGAAGTAATCCGGTTTGCAGATTGGAGTATTTTCTCACGATCATTCTTCCATGCTTTACTGATCGCTGGAATCAATTCGATCATTCCCGGCCGGTTGAAACGGGATTCTTTCGGAATATACGTTGCTGCAAAAAATGGTTTCTTGTCGGGGGTCATTACAACTGTAAGTGGCCAGCCACCCTGTCCGGTCAGAAGCTGACACACCGTCATATATGTATTGTCAATATCCGGCCGTTCTTCCCGGTCAACTTTTATGTTGACAAAGGCATGGTTCATCAGGGATGCAACGGTATCATCTTCAAACGATTCGTGTTCCATGACGTGGCACCAGTGGCAGGTTGCATAACCGATGGAGAGGAATACGGGTTTATCTTCATTGGCGGCTTTTTCAAATGCTTCGTCCGACCACGGGTACCAATCTACCGGGTTTTCTGCATGTTGCAGCAGATAAGGGCTTTTCTCATGTATCAGCCGGTTACTCATATCTTGTTAAGTTCTTTTAGTCGTTTCCCGTAGTCATGAGCGATCAGTGCGATATTTTTTTGCTTATTCATCGTAAGGGTATGGCCTACGACGGAAGGGTCGAATTTCTTTTTCATACGATTGAGAAACGTGGCTGTTGATGTTCAAGTTGAATATGATTACGATTCAAGTGAAAGCCAAATCTATGATCTCAATATTCACTGATTAACTTCAGAGGTCAGCAAAATTGTAAAATAGGAGTGATTTCACGCTGAGATTCGCTGATGGACTTGCTGAGTTTCGCCGAGATTCGGTTGTTTATACCTAGGCTAAGAGCACATGGATAAAGCCTGTTATCCCTGCAGGATTTTGTTTGTGCCTTAAACAACATTAAACGCCACTACTCCCACTCGCCCAATCACTCCCTCGCCGTCAATCCCAGGCTATACCAGGTGAACCAGTGCCTGCACGTAGGAACAATTGGGAAATTCAGCATTCAGGGCGGTTCTTTCTTCCTTGCTGATTTTATATGTCAGAGCTGATATACTGGATGTATTGGTCTCTTCAAGAAGTTGATTAACTCTCTCGATCCACTGGCCAACGCGTAACCAAAGAAATGGGTTATCCATCGTGGTGCACAGGGAATAATAATAGCCGGCTGGCACGATGATTTGATCATCTGATTCCAGCAGTTGCCGGACGGTATCGAGCGATTCACCACTATGATTGTGGAAAAATAATCCGTAGTGAGATGCTATTGATTTTAAAATGGTTCCAATCGGTGTTTTTGAATCGATGACGGCTCCATTTAAAGTTTGATTGCTTTCTGGTGATCGATACAATTTATGGAGCCTGATCAGGGCAACAAGCTGAGATTCCTCAATGTTAGGGAAACTCTGTATTTGCGATGACTGACCTTCTTCATTAGCATGCCGATCGATCGTTTGCAGGATCTGGCCAATTTGAATCACTCCCAGCCTGTAGGCTTCAGGGTTCTCTTCATAGTCTTCTTTTACCCGAAGTTCGAGTGTGTTTCCTGATAATCTGTAATCCCATTTTTGAGATCCATACCTTTCAGGAGCAGCAGTGATTGTATGTATCATTTTTGTCAGCATCAGTTGGTTAAGTCGATCGAAAGTTCTTCATTATTCCCAGGGCTGGCATACAAATCAAAATGCACCGTTAGTTCGTTTTCTGCCCTTACGAGTCCCAGCAGTCCTGTAGGAGGTTCTACATCATAATCGGTCATCATTATTGCTTTCTTCCCAACAGCCCGTAATCGGCCATTCTCAAGTATGTACCCGTCTGCTTTAAAGTTGATTTCCCGTGACGTCCCTGCTACGGTTAAAATCCCGCTTATTTCCAGAATGTAGGAGTTGGGCACATCCCCGTTTTCAGTAATATTTCGGGCATTGCTGAACTCAAATTCGATGTAAAGATATTCTTCTGATCTGAGGGCATTGTAAAGGTCGCGGTTCATCCGGCTTCGGCCACATTCAAAACTTCGAACGGGTATCTTTAATTCCAGCTTAACCTGTTCGTTTGCCTGCATGTCAATCTCGTCAGGAGCCTGGTTTAATAAGACTGCTTCCCCTTGGTAGTTTCCTGCTTCACATGAAAACTGGTTTACGTTAGACCGGCCTTCTATCCAGATCTTGCTATCCGGATCAGGTGTAAAAGTAATTTGTCCAAACAGAAGTTCTCCCCCGCCGATCAAGAAAATGATCAATGATAAAATACCTGAGGTTATATGTAAGCGGGGGAGTTTCATTGGTTTAAACAATGTTCCATGATTGTGCTTAAAGTGTAAATCGAACTCTGTAAATAATCGACATTTCATCCACTGCGCGAATTGCACCCAGCATGGCTGTTGGAGGGTCGATTCCGAAATCGGTCATTTTTAAATCCTGAACACCTGAGAAAGTAAATCCGTCATTTCCTCGTTCTGCATTAACAATCATAGTCACTGTATTGCTCACACCTGCTGCAGTAATGATTCCTTCGGCTTCAATTTCAGCAGTATTACCTGATCCATTTACGCTTTTAATCTCGGTTAATTCGAATGTTATGGTTGGATGGTCATCCGCTTTGATATAGTCGTGGATGTTCCGGGTCAACCTGCGGCCATCAGCATCAATGCTTTGTGCCGACATATTGATTTTAAGTGTTTTAAAATGCCCGGGTTGAAGAGTTGACAAGTCATTTCCTTCAAATCCGTTCAACACAAATTCTGCATCAATTTGTGTGACTTTTGCATCCCAGTCACGGGCATTGGATGTACCGTCTATGATTACTTCGTAGTCGGAATTAAGTGTCAGAACCTGGTCCTGTGCAAAAAGTGAACCTGTCGCAAAGACAAGTGCTAAAAGTATGGTTGAAATAAATCGTGGTAACATTGTTTTTCTCCTTTTTTTAATAATGGGCAGAGCTGAATGCTCTGCCCGAATCGTTTTGATATAATTATTGGTTAAAAGCTGATGACTGCTTCAAGCATGATACCGCTGAATTCACCGTTTGCCCGCAGATCACCTGCTGCAAACCCGTCATATTGTTGATTAACGTATTCGAGCTTGGCCATTACATTATTTGTAAGGAACCAGCCACCGCCAATATTGAATCTGGTAATGTCAATTTCGTTTCCGTTTGACTGTTCACCAGTAACAAGGTTATAACGTCCTCCGAGATAGAAATTTTCATTGGCTCCAAATCTGTAGAGCAATTCTGCTCCATATTGATTGTAAGTTCTTGAATCGTTTTCATTCAAAGCTTTACCGCTGGCATTTTCGAAAACTCCAAAGAACTCCAATCCCTGGTATTTAATAAACGGATTGATCATGATAGCTGTTATTTCGCCGCCTACTCCTCTTGGAGCGAAGTCTGGTGCGAACCGACCACTCATGCGGTTATCTTCGAAAATATCATAATAACGGGCACCTGCACGGTCACCGGTATACAGATATAAATTTGCTGATTGTGATGTTCTATAAAGAGAACCTGTAAGCCTGAATCTGAAATCTTCGTTAATCTGGCTATCGTAACCAAGTTTACCTACGAAAGATACTTTGGTCATTGGATCAGATTTAACAGTACTTTGATTCAACTTACCGTTTGTGAGCCCAACCATTGCAAGGAATCCACTGTCTTTATAGTAAATTTCGCCACCTACTTCTGTGGTGAAGGAATCCATGATGTAGTTGCCTACAAAGGGGTTGTAAATCGCCTGGCCATTGTCAGATCTTCTGAAATGAGTATCACCATAGTTCACCTCCATGTGTCCTACTTTGATGGTAACTTTGTCCATAAGACCTGAAAGAAAATCTTCTTCAATGAAATCGAGCCTGTCAACTTGCAGATATCCACCTTTTACCCAAGCTTCCGAGTGGTGACGTGAGGAGAGATAAGTTCTAAGGTGCATTCTCAAACCTCTGTGTAGTTGTACATCAAGGTCCAGGTTTGAAGTTGCAAGGTTGAAGTTCGGGCCGAGGTCATTTAATTCCTCAAAATCTCCGCTTTGTGTCAATCCCTGGAATTGCAAAGTGTTGGCTCCGCCAATTCGCAGCTTAAAACCGTCATACTCGACATCTGTTTCTTTAGATGTTTCGAAGACATTAATCCCGGTTTTATCCGGAGATCTGTAGTATTGAAGGTCACGGTTATCTTGCGCCTGTACATTTGTTTCTGCTACAAACATGAAAATAAGCAGTGTAGATAGTGTTGATATAAGTGTTTTCATAATTGTATAAGTGTTTTCATAATTGTAATTAAGTTGGTTGTTGTAAAATATCGTTTGGTTATCTGTTTGATGATTGTGATTTGTTTGACAATCCGTGAACAATGTCGCAATATGAATCAAATTGCCATGACAGCAACTCCCTGTATCATTCCGCAGGAAATCCCCCATAGCTTGTAGGGGTAATTCCTACAAGGGTACTGTATGATGAAGGGAATTCATCCGATGAGGCGATTGAATGATTCTTTAATCGGGGTTGATTTATCACCTCAGATTGTAGCTCATTTATCTATGAATGAACTTAAAGGAAGTCAGCTTGAGGAACGTTCTATCCATTGAACAGCTCGACGCAGCAGGTCGTTCGCACTTTTCAGATCCATTTTCTCCTTGATTCTTGCACGGTATGATTCAACGGTTTTTACTGAGACATGTAATTTTTTTGCAATGTCTTTGGTTGATTCTCCCCGACCGGTTAATTCGAATACTTCAAGCTCCCTGTCACTCAACAGCTCAAGAGGGTCGCTGCCTACCGTTCCCTTGTTGCCGGTCATTTTCATCAAAATTTGATTGCCGATCTCAGGGCTTAGAAACAGGTTCCCATTTAATACCTGCCGGATAGCAGTCACCAGGGTGTCTCCTGCTTCCAGTTTCATCAGGTAGCCTTTGGCTCCAGCCCGGATTGCCCTTTCAGCATATAACTCTTCATCGTGCCGGGAAACAACCAGGATTTTTAATTCAGGTATTATATTAACAAGATTCTTGATGAGCTCTATACCGTTCATGCCGGGGAGTGAGATATCAATAACGGCAATATCAGGTTTCAGGTGTGGGATTTGCTGGAGTGCTTCCTCTGCAGTCTCGGATTGCCCCACAACTTCAAACTCAAGTTCAGTTTGGAGAGTCATTGCCATTCCCTTTCTCATTAACGGATGGTCATCTACAATGTATATAGTAGTCTTTTTAGCCATGAATGTTTAAATATAAAATATTCTTTAATCACCTATTATAGGAATTGTACAGGTAACCCGCGCACCTCCTTTTTGCGAGTCCGAAATTTCAAGATTTGCACCGACCAGCCCGGCTCTGAACTGCATGATTCGTACACCTAACCCTCCTTTTTTGTCCCAATCCTTCTGGAAGCCGACTCCGTTATCCTCGATCATTAACCGGATGTGTGTTTTAGATACAACAAGTTTGATTGCAACTTCGGAGGCGTCTCCGTGTTTGACGGCATTATTGATAGCTTCCTGTGTAATCCGGTACAAATGGGTAACATGTGTCGCATCTTCCAGTTTGAGCTTGCCTTTGGAATGAAAATTACACCTTATACCGAATAATTTCTCCGCATGGGTGGTAAGCCTTTCAAGTGCCGTGGTTAACCCCTCGCCATCGAGTTCAACCGGTACCAGGCCGCGGGCGAGCTCTCTGGCATATTGATCTGCCTCCTTAATAAGGTCAGTAATCTCCTGTGTTTGCTCAGCATGGGAATGGTTCTCTTTTTTAAGGCTTTGTGCTACATTTTTTGATATTAAACCGATACCGGTCAGCATCTGTCCGAGGCCGTCATGAAGGTCCTGTCCTATTCTTCTTCTTTCGTATTCACTGGTTCGGAGCACTTCCGACTCAAGCCGGCGCTGTTCTGAAATATCCCTGACAATTCCCGTAAATATTCGCTGGTCCCTGAGTTTGACTTCACTAACCGCCAGGTACATTGGAAATGTGCTGCCATCTTTTCGGCGACCGGTAACCTCCCTGCCAATCCCGATTATCTTGCGTCGGCCGGTTTGAAGGTAGTTGTGCATGTAGTCGTCATGCTCTTTCTTGTAGGGTTCAGGCATCAGTATATTTACATTCTGGCCGATGACTTCATTAGCCTGATACTGAAAGAGCTTTTCGGCAGCTTGATTGAATGTTCTGATCAGAGCTTTTTCATTAATCGTTATAATCGCATCAACAGTGGTCTCTACGATACTGCGATACCTTGCTTCACTTTCCCTGAGTTTTTCTTCAATAATGTTTCTCTCTGTTTTGTCGCGAGCGAGTTTTTCTGCAAAAGCGAGCCTGATGTCCAGTCTTTTTTCATCATATAACGATTCGACTATGCATTGATCAACACCGGATTCAAGTACTTCGTTGAAATGGTCAATGGTGTTTTCGTTCAGGATGGTGATGATAACCAGGCTGTCGTGATTGTCCGCAGCCTTGATTTTTCTGCACATTTTCAGAGATTCAGGTGTACTCTCACAAAGTACCATCAATGAATAATTGCTGGCTGCTACGTCATCCGGATCAATTTCCGTTATCGTTTTGGTTGTTATATTGTGGCGCCTGATTTTGAGTGCCTGTTCAAGTATATGAACAGATTCACTGTTTTTACCGATTAATAAGGTGTTCATATTTTATGAATACAAATATTCTCCTGAAATGAAATAAATCGTAAAATTATCAGGTTTGCAATGATCGCAGTTGTCATGTTCGTGATTTGAACTTTGAAATCGTATCTTTGCCTGCACTGAAAGTAATCAATAGTAATAAAAAAGAAGAATTTTATGGCAGTTGAAAGAACTCTGACAATTTTAAAACCAGACTGTGTACGGAAAAACCTTATCGGTGAAGTTACAAGACGAATCGAAAATGCCGGATTTAAAATTGTAGCTATGAAAATGACGCGTTTGACTGAAACAACAGCAGGAGGATTCTATGCTGTGCATAAAGAACGGCCATTTTTCGGTGAACTGGTAGAATTTATGAGTAGTGGTCCGTGTGTGCCGATGATACTGGAAAAAGAAAATGCAATTGCAGATTTCAGGAAGTTCATTGGTGCGACAAACCCGGATGAAGCTGAAGAAGGTACGATAAGGGCTGATTTTGCTGACAGTCTCGGGGAGAATATTATCCATGGATCCGATTCGGTTGAGAACGGCAGGATCGAAGCATCCTATTTTTTCAGTGAATCTGAAGTAGTGGCAGTAAAAAGCTGATGATCTCCCGGATTATCTCTGTCTTCAGGCCCCGGACTCTTACGGTTTCGGGGTTTTTTGTTAATAAAATAAATCAGAGTGTTTTTCAGTAACAAATATGCTTTCCTTGTATCTGTTAAATATGAATAGTTATTAAATCCGGGTAAATGCCGATAAATGTTTATCCCATTTTTTGACCAGGCATTGTAAATGAATATGTAAGCAGTCCAAGTTATTCATGTTCAATATGTTAAAGGCATCGTCCACCGGAATTCTAATTTTCTATTAATATTAAAATTTTCTAATATTTCAATATTAATTTAGCAGGTTAATACTGTACTATAAAAGATCATCTGCAAATTGGGAATGGGAGTTAATATGTCTGATAAAAATGAGACTGGCTCTGTAAATATGGGATGGAAACCATTTACAATAGACCATGTTCTGACTCATCACGGGTTGGGGAGAGTAAAAACAATTGTACTGTTTATAAGCTGGATCGTTTTAATTGCTGTAAGTATGTTGTCTGTATTTCATCTGACTCCGGATAGCTGGGTTTCCGGAAATCTGGATCGAAGTGCTATCTACAGCTTTTTTATGTTGTATCCGCCGCTGATCATTGGCACTCTGCTACTTTTTTGGCTTGGTTTTGAATGGGGTTTCATTCCAATATTCCTGGCAACGTTTGTAATCGCTTTTGCAACGGATATGCCTTTCTACTGGGCGATGTTGTTTGCTATTGCATTCGTTCTTGGAATGGGTATCTATGCATTATCGTATTACTGTCTTCCTGTCGATAAGTCTCTGAGAAGTTTGAAGAGTATCACTTTCTTTGTTGTAATTTCCGCAGTAGCTGCCATTGCAAGTTCACTGGGCTCGTTCATCTGGAGTTTTGTCCATGATATGTCTGTTACCCAAACCATGATACTCTGGAGAGGCTGGTGGACAGGTGTACTGCTTCAGTCATTATTTATTATTGCACCGTTGTTATTTGTATTCACACCGTATGTTGAAAGGCTGAAACTGAAATATTTTGAAGAACCTGCTCCGAATGAAGTAAGCCTGAATTGGATTTATGGAGCAATTCTCAGTGTTGCGATGGTCCTGGGACTTTTCATTATTGGAGCAAATTATCTTGGAATGCAGATTATAGACGGACTTATATCTGCCCTTTCATTTCCTTCTTCTGAAAGGATTTTGCAGGCCACGGAATCATTCCAGATGATCACATGGATTTCAATCGGACTGGTTCTCGCCCTTGGGCTGGGCGGTGTCTACCTGGTGGGCACCTGGAATAAGTCTCTGAAGGAAGAAGTAGATAGCAAAACTGCAAAACTGAAAAAGAGTGAAGCAGATCTGAAAAAATCTCTTGATGAAAGGGACGGTTTGCTGGAAGGTATCCACGACAGGATGAGAAATAACCTAACAGTGATTTTAGCACTGCTTGAACTTCAGGTCAAGAATGCTGGCCAGCGTAGCATTGATGATGTTCTCAGGGACTCTCATTCAAGATTGCGGTCTTTGGCACTTGTTCATGAAACCCTGTATCAGTCGAAATCGGTCGATTCACTCAATATGAAAATGTATGCGATCAAGCTTGCGAACAGGCTCCATCAATCCCATAAAAACAGGTACAGGGAAATTGAGACTACGATCAATGCAGATGAGATTTATATCGACCTGGATCGTGCAATGCCGTTTGCCATGGTCTTGAATGAACTCCTTGTCAATGCCTATCTGCACGCATTTGATAACGATGTGAAAGGAATCATTCAGGTTCTTATTGATGTAGATGATAAAAACTACATAGTTGAAGTCAGAGATAACGGCAGAGGGTTGCCCGATAACCTTGAGCAGCTTGAAAAGAAACACCTTGGGCTGAAACTGGTTCGCATGCTCGTCAAGCAGATGCAGGGAGAATTCAAAATTGTGGACCCGGTCAGAAGTTCATTCAGATTTACCATACCCGTATTGGTGAAAAAAAAGAATAAACTGAAAAAAGAAAAAGATACCGCTACGGTACCTTTGAGCAGTACAATCCCTGTCAATCATTCAAAACCGGTCGATAAGGAAGAGCCTGAAGAAGTGGCATAATTTTCATTCCGGCTTTACCCCTTAATTCAAAAATTATACCAAGTTTTGAAATCGATAGGTTCATGACTGTCTTTATAACAGATCCCAGTTCATTGAACGGGTTCGATTTTTAACCGGTCATCTTTCCATTGAAGTTCAAAACTCTGATCATTATGGAATTGGTTTGCATTGCGGATCCAGGTGGATTCCTGCCAGACTCTGACGTATCCCTGTTCGAGGGGAGCATTCGGATCGTTTTTATCAACCCTGTGAGTCAGGTTAATAATTTGTTCCCTGGCTGACGAAAGTTTTTTTTCTGTACTTTTTTGAATCTGATCCCTGTAGTTACGGATTATCTCATGTTGTTCTGATTTTAGTTTCTCAAAACGGTATCTCATATTTTCCCTCAGATTATCAATTCGTTCTCTCTGGTTTCGGATCTTATTTTCAACTACAAGAAGCGCATGAGACTGCCCAAGCCTTTGAACGGATTCCCGGTAACGATTTACTTTGTCATTCAGCAGGGAAGTCAGACCTGAACTTATGTCATCAACAAGGAATCGTACTTCGTTGATATCAGGAGTTGCCATAACAGCTGCTTGTGTAGGTGTCGCGGCACGGGCATCAGCAACGAAATCACTAATACTGAAATCAACTTCATGTCCAACTGCACTGATGACGGGAACTGCGCAGTTAAATACAGCTCTCGCAACCGATTCTTCATTAAACGGCCATAAATCTTCAAGTGATCCTCCGCCCCGTCCGATGATGAGCAGATCAACACTCTTTTCCCTGCAAAAATAGTTGATCCCTTTAACAATTTCGGATGCGGCATTTACGCCCTGAACACTTGCATGATAAAGGCATACTTCAACAAGTGGCCAGCGCCGTTCAATTGTGGATATAATATCATGAAAAGCAGCTCCGCTTGATGAGGTGACGACTCCGATTCGTTCAGGGAATGCAGGTAATATTTTTTTGTGGGAATCATCGAACAATCCTTCCTCCTTTAATTTGTGTTTCAGCTTTTCAAAAGCCTGTTGGAGCTTCCCGATACCGGCTTGTTCAACAAGTGTAACAATCATTTGGTATCGGCCATGCGGTGCATAAACCTGAATATCACCCCCAAGAATAACCTGTTGGCCGTCTGTCAACCGGGATCCCAGCCGCTCTGATACATTTCTCCACATAACACACGGCAGTTGTGCATCTTGATCCTTTACAGTAAAATAATAATGTCCGTTTCTGCTTTGTTTAACATTACTGATTTCCCCTTCAACAAGAACATCTGTAAAGTTGGATTCAAGAAGGGTTTTTATTTTTAGTGTCAGTTCAGATACTGACGGAACATCAAAAGAGAATGGAATTTGTGTGGGCACAGTGAACTTGTCAGTTTAAATTAATAGTATAAAAAATTGATTTCATCGATCTGAATGTAGAAAATCAAACAATTCAAATCATAATTCGACGTAACCGGTATCAAAGAAACAAACAGGATGAACTGAGTTTATCGAAAATACATCCTATTCCCTTATATTTGATCCCAAAACGTAAAATCTTACTGATGAGCTATACTCCCGATTTATTAATTAAACATGTAAAACCGGTTTCTAATTCAGAAGAAAGTGATTCTTTCGTTGATATTCGTATTAAAAATGGTGTCATTTCCGAAATAGGCAAGAATCTTAAAGAAACAAATGGTGAGGAACTTTTTGATGCAAAGAATTCATATGTGAGCCCGGGCTGGATGGATATGCACGTTCATTTCAGGGAACCCGGGTATGAGCACAAAGAAACCATCCAAACAGGCAGTAAAGCAGCGGTGTTCGGAGGATTTACAGAAGTTGCCTGTATGCCAAACACGGCTCCGCCAATTCATACAAGAGATGTTGTGGAATTCATCAAAAAAAAGTCTTCCACTCTGCCTGTTGAAGTCCATCCGATTGGCTGTGTTACCAAAGACCGTAAAGGCAAATCGATTACTGAGATGGCAGATATGAAGGAGGGCGGAGCTGTAGCATTCAGTGATGACGGAGACCCGGTTTACGATTCAAGGGTTATGAGAATTGCACTGGAATATTCATCCATGCTTGGTGTTCCGATTATTAACCATGAGGAAGATCTGCGCCTGTCGCGTCCGGGACATATGCATGAGGGAGAAATATCAGCCAGGCTGGGCCTGGATGGAACCCCGTCGATTGCGGAAGAGATTATGATAGCCAGGGACATCCTGCTTGCACAGTTTACAGGTGGACATATTCACGTGGCACATATCAGTACGAAAGGAGCAGTTGATTTGGTTCGCCGGGCGAAAAGGGAAGGAATTCAGGTGACTACGGAAGTGTGCCCACACCATTTTGACCTGACTGATAAAGAAATTGAAAAACAACATTTCGATACCAATTTCAAAATGCACCCGCCTCTGCGGACACGCGAAGATGTTGATGCTGTTATAGAGGGGCTAAAAGACGGCACCATTGATGCAATTTGTACTGATCATGCACCTCACGCGATTGAAGAAAAGGAAGTTGAATTTATATATGCACCGAATGGTATCATCGGCCTTGAAACGGCCTGGAGTATCTCTGTGATGAGGTTATTAAAGCCGGGACATTTAAAACTACATGATCTGGTTAATAAATTGGCTTTCCGGCCAAGACAAATTCTAAACCTGGATATTCCGGAGATTAAAGAAGGTGCTGCTGGAAATCTTACCATATTTAATACCGATGAAGAGTGGACGTTATCCAAATCAGAAATCAGGTCTAAGTCGAAAAATTCTCCCTACCTGAATAATAACTTAATAGGGCGGGCAGTTGCTGTATATAATAAAAATCAATTGGTAGTCAATTCGTTACAAAACTGAAATTTTCTGAAATGATTTGTTAATATGCGAGTGCCCCTGAATTTGATATATTTGTTGATCCTGTTTCAGGGGGTTATTCCGGAAGTAAAAAGTCAGTTTTTGGAGACTGACCAGATTCCGGATGGGGCGATATTTGGTGAAATACCCGATTCCCTGTTTCATTTGGAAGTAAACCACAACTATCCGTTTGAGTATCTGCTCAACAAGGTTGATGCCCGGTTTTCTGAATCGGGGGGGCGTATATCTGCAATACTTGATTATCACTACAGGGTTCGTGTATTAACGGATGATCCACAATATCTTGCTGAAGCAGCATTGGTTGGGATACCCTATTATTACCATGAGAACCTTGAGGAAATTACTCAAGTCCAGGCATTAACAATTCAACCGGATGGCGAGGTAACGGAGCTGGATGATGATGACATCTCATCAGCAGAGCTGAACTCAAGATATCGAATCAAAGAATTTCTGATGCCATCTGTTCAGCAAGGATCAATACTTGATTATCGGTACACGATTCAGCGGCAATATATTGATGAACTTCCTGATTTCTATTTTTCAAACAGGGTTCCGACTCAACTTGCACATATTACAATCCATAATGCAGACTATTTAAGATATGATGTGATCGGGTCAAATATTGATTTTGATGTTTACTATCATGAAGAGTTAACTGATACAAGTTCTATACCGAGAATTTTTACCCTGCGCCGGCCGGAACCTGTATCAACTCAGCATTGGTATGCCCGGGAAATTGAAGCTGTTGATAATGAATCATATATATCATCAATTAATGATCTCAGAGGAAGATTGAAATTCCAGGTCAGTGAATTTGGCCGTCCCCGACAGCCGCTTGATAATAGCTGGGAAATTGTTGTTGCACAGATCCGTCGGCAGGGCGACAACCCATACCAGGTGATAGAAGAACTGGATGAACTGATTGAGCTGGGCAGGGAAATCTCTTCAGGTTATTCAGATCCATCGGATAGATTGGAGGCAGTATTCAATCATGTAAATCAGAATATGACGTTTAACGGGATACACAGGGCTTTTCATGACGCTCAACTCAATGATGTTCTGAATGGAGAACCTTCAGATCAGGCAGCGATTAATCTTGTGTTGATGGCTATGTTGAAAGGTGCCGGGTTGAATCCTAAACCGGTATATCTTTCCGGTAGAAATTTTGGAAAAATTAACAAAGATTTTCCGTCAGTATATCAATTTAATCAGATGTTAATAGCAGCCTGGATTGATGGCCGGGAGCCTGAAATTCTGATGGATGCGAGTTTTCCGCACAGTCGGCCTGGTTTGATACCGGTTGAATCATACAATGAAATGGGGCTTATTTTATCAAGGGACAACTATCAGTGGATTGAGTTGCAACCTGAATATAGCATGTTTGATATCGAAGTGGAATTATCGGGAGAACTTACTATTGATGGTGATTTAACCGGTACGATTCATGTTAAAACCAGTGGTTATCCTGCCAATGAGATAAGAGATGATCTTGCCAATCAGTTAGTACCCGATGAAATTATCAGAGAATCCTTTTTTGACACCTATTCTGATGTTGAATTTTCCAGTGTTGAAATACGGGAGGTTATTCCCGGGGAGTTCCCTCTTCAGTTAAGTACAGATTTTACCATACCCGGTTATGCGATAAGTTTTCAGGAAGGGTTACAATTTCGTCCGATGGTGGTGGGGTACCTGCAACGGAATCCGTTTGAAGATGATCAGCGAACCGCACCGGTTATGCTTGATGCACCTGAGTGGATACGGATCACTTATGATATTTCTCTTCCGGAAGGGTTTGCAGTTGATTCATTCAGTGAACAGGTTTCAACCAGAATGCGGGGAGCCGAATTAAACGAACAATATGAAATTGATCAAAACAGGCTGAAATACCGCTTTGAAATCGATATCAACCGCAGGGAATTTTCAAGTACTGAATACAGTGAATTGAGGCGAATCTATGATCGGTGGGTATTTTTAAGTACCGATGAATGGTTTATCCAAAACAGACAAATGCAATGAAATTAGCAATTGAAACGGCTACGGAAGTGTGTTCAGTAGCCCTGGAATTAGATGATGACAGGGTTGTGGAAAAGCGCCAGGCTGGCAAGGGAATACACTCGGAAAAAATGTTTCAGTTTATTGAACAACTGTTGAATGAAAACCAACTGGAACCTGATCAGATATCCGAAGTTTTACTCAGCATAGGCCCGGGTCAGTATACCGGTTTGCGAATAGGTGCGGCGGGAGTAAAAGGATTTCTGATGAGTAAAAAAACAGAATTGTACACGATTGGCACACTTGAAGGGTTTGCCGCTGCATTTTCTGAAAGAGATTCGATCAAAGGTAATGTTCATGCAGTCATTGATGCCAGAAGAGAACATTTGTATCATCAGAAATTTGAGTTCAAAGATGACAGGGTTTTTAAAAGTAATGCTTCTATACAGAAAATCACTTCAATAGATCAATTGATACAAACCGGTGATATTATAATCGGAACCGGTTTGGAAAGGCTGGAAGTATTTGGCAGTACAGGCCTGAAATTTTTTGATGCTGATATGATTAGTGCCAAAAATCTGATTCGTGCAAGACATGATACCCGTTTCAGTGAATTTTATAATCGAACTGACCCTGCAGAGTTTGAACCTTTATATCTGACCACAAGACAGGTAAATAATACCTTAATAGGGAATTGATAGATGATGTTAATTTTCCTTTACTTAAAATCTGATTTTAGCTTCACGGGATAATCATTATTTTCTTTTTTGAATTAAATAACATTTTACTATGAGCTGGTTTAAACGAAAAGACACCAATATCCAGACTGAGAAGAAGAAAGACATGCCGGAAGGAGTCTGGGTTAAAGTACCTTCAACGGGCGAAACTGTACACAGACGTGAGCTTGAAGAGAACTACTGGGTGGACCCGGGAAGTGGCTTCCATTTCAGGATTGGCAGCAGGGAGTATTTTTCATACCTGTTTGATAATGAGGAATATACTGAGATAGCAAGTGATATCTATCCGTCAGATCCGCTTGAGTTTCAGGACAGGAAAAGATACAAAGACCGGCTGAAAGAGAGTCAGAAAAAAACAGGACTGTCTGATGCTGCCAGGGTCGGCACTGGTAAAATGAATGGGATTGATATTGTTGTTGCATGTATGGACTTTGCATTTATTGGAGGTAGTATGGGTTCTGTGGTAGGTGAACGGCTGGCACGTGCAATTGACCACTCAAAAGAACACTATAAACCATTGATAATCATTTCCCAATCGGGAGGTGCACGCATGATGGAAAGTGTATTGAGCCTGATGCAGATGGCAAAGACTTCAGCCAAACTTGCACAGCTTGAAGAAGCAAAGGTTCCATATATTTCATTAATGACCAATCCTACAACTGGCGGGGTGACGGCGAGCTATGCAATGCTCGGAGATTTTAATGTATCGGAACCGGGCGCATTAATCGGTTTTGCAGGGCCGCGGGTAATCCGGCAAACGATAGGCAGAGACCTTCCGGAAAATTTCCAAACTGCAGAATATCTTTTGGAACACGGTTTCCTTGATATGATCATTCCGAGGCCAAAAATGAAACAAAAGCTTACCAGGTTGCTAAAATTAGTACTACATCAGTACGAAAACAGTTAATTATACAGGCAACAATACAGATATGTTTTATGAGAAAGTGGTTCACCGGTTTGTTGATACTGGTATTTACATGCCAGTTGTCTGCTCAGGACCGGGATTTATCATTCTTTAATATCTTTGATGGAACATTCTCTTCAGCTTCAGTTAATCATCTTAACTGGATGCAGGATGGGCAATTCTATACCCGGGCTGTGCGCCTGAACAGTGGTGTTGAGATTAGAAAGTTTGATATTCTTACCGAAGCTTTTGAAGTGATTGTAACCAGTGAACAGCTTCGGTACCAATATCCTGAGGCTGGCCAGATTGCTGATTATCATTTTTCTGAAAATGAACAATTCCTGTTGATAAAGACCGATATTGAGCCGACATCCAGGAAAGAGAGCCTGAACCTGATTGAAACGGATATTGAACCATTATGGAAAAGTTACAGGGCAAATCATTACGTCTATGACCGAACCAGAGACCATTTCCTGAAACTTGGTGTGAGTGGTGATAAGCAGCAATATGCTGAAATTTCACCGACGGGTACCCATGCGGCATTTGTCCAGGATAATAACCTCTACTGGATGGACCTTAACACCGAGGAAATTGGCCCCATTACAACTGATGGTGAAGCAGACCAGGTTATTAATGGAGCAGGCGATTGGGTTTATGAAGAGGAGTTTGGTATTTCAAAAGGATGGTTATGGTCTCCGGATGGTACCAGAATAGCGTTTTACCGGGTAAACGAATCCGAGGTTCAGGATTTCCGGCTTACAGAATGGAATGGTTCATATCCGGGTGAAGTACATTTTAAATACCCAAAAGCCGGAGATAAAAATGCCGAAGTTGATATCGGGATCTTTAGTCTGAATACAAATGAAACAGTGTGGGCTGAAATTCCTGATCATGTCGAATACATTCCAAGAATTAACTGGACTTTTGATGAAAATACGCTTGCAGTTCGAACATTGAATCGGCTTCAGGATCATTTACAGCTTTATCTGGTCAATGCTGATAACGGTGAGGCGGCCCATTTTTGGGAGATGACCGATGAGGCCTGGATAGATATTGATGATAATTTTGAGTTTATATCCGATGATCATTCGTTTCTTTATACCTCGGATAAGAACGGGTTCAGCCATCTTTATCTCTGGGATGCAGAATTGAATCAATCAAGCCAGTTAACCCATGGAGAATGGGAAGTTACAGAATTTATCGGGTATGACAGGAATAATGGGTGGGTGTACTTTACAGGAAATGAATCAACACCGATTGAACAACACATCTACAGGGTGAAAATCAATGGAAGCCAAAAGGAGCAGTTAAGCAGTACTGACGGGTGGAATCAGGCTGATATGAGCCCGGACTTTCAATACTTTATTCATTCACATTCGAGTATTGACTCGCCCCCGGCTTATACGCTAAAAAGTGCTGATGGTTCAGAAATACGTTATTTGGAAAGAAATAACAATACAAACCGGGTGCTCGATATATTTCGCCTTCCCGACTTTGAGTTTATGACCCTGGATCTTGAAGGTACGGGTGAACTCAATGCGTTGATGTTCAAACCGAATGACTTTGACCCGGATAAAAAATACCCGCTGATTGTTTATGTGTATGGAGGACCGGGGAGCCAGACAGTAACTAATAGCTTCAGGCTTGGCCATAAAAACCTGTGGCACTATTATCTTGTTTCAAAGGGATATCTTGTTGTTACTGTTGACAACAGGGGGACAGGTGGTCGCGGACGGGATTTTTCCAAACAGATTCACGGGAGATTGGGGCAGTATGAAACAGCGGACCAGGTTGAAGCAGCAAGGTATTTCAGTAAACTCGATTATATAGATCCGGATCGAATCGGAATTTGGGGGTGGAGTTATGGGGGCTATCTGTCGTCACTTGCCCTTGCTGAAGGGAATGATGTATTTTCACTCGGAATCGCTGTTGCACCGGTTACGCATTGGAGATATTATAACACGATCTTTAGTGAAAGATACCTGAAAACACCTGAATTGAACCAGGAGGGATATGAGGCCGGGGCTCCCGTGAACCGGGCAGATGATATTAAAGGCCATTATCTTCTGATTCATGGCACAGCCGACGAATATGTCCATTTTCAAAATTCAGTTGACATGGTAGATGCACTGGTCCGTAATAATGTTCAGTTTCAAACCATGTTCTATCCAAACAGAAATCACAGCATAAGAGGCGGGAATACACGTTTGCACCTCTTTAGAATGATGACCGACTTTATCCAGCAGAATTTATAAAAACTGATCTTCCCTGATAAAAAGTTCATCGTAATTAAGAATATTGACGAATTATTTGAATATGAAATTTGCAGATTATGCGAAGATTTATGTTAGTGCCGGAGATGGAGGAGAAGGGGTTACTCACTTCAGAAGGGAAAAATTTGTACCGAAAGGCGGCCCGGATGGAGGTGATGGTGGTAAAGGCGGAGATGTGATATTAAAAGGCAACTCGCAGCTCAGCACACTGCTGGATTTACGATATCGTAAATTTATCAAAGCAGATCGCGGCAAACGGGGTGAGGGAAGTAAAAAAAGAGGGAAAGATGGAAGAAAAGAAGTGCTTGAGGTTCCGCTTGGCACCGTTGCTTTCGATGCAGATACAAAAGAAAGGTTGGGTGAAATTACCAGGGATGATGAAGAGCTGGTTATCGCAAAAGGAGGTAAGGGGGGGCTTGGTAACTGGCATTTCCGAAGTGCAACCAATCAAACGCCTCAACATTCACAACCCGGGGGTAAAGGGGAAGAGCGTACAATTGAACTGGAATTAAAACTGATTGCAGATGTAGGTCTCGTTGGATTTCCGAATGCGGGTAAAAGTACTTTGTTATCTGCCTTGTCAGCTGCAAAACCAAAAGTTGCTGATTACCCGTTCACAACACTTGAGCCGAATTTGGGTGTCGTTACGATGCCTGATTACAGAAGTTTTGTAATGGCTGATATACCCGGAATCATCGAAGATGCTCATGAAGGAAAAGGGCTTGGCCTTCAATTTCTGCGGCATATCGAACGGAATAAACTGTTGCTATTCATGGTTAGTTGTGAAAGTGATATTGAACAGGAATATACTGCACTGCTTCACGAACTTCGTGAATACAGAAAGGATCTCGCCGATAAGCCGCGATTACTTGCAGTAACAAAAATGGACCTGAAAGAAAATTATGAACTGGATCAGGAAATTAATATTGACAAACACATTCCGGTAATACATATTTCATCAGCAACAGGGCATAATATTGACCTGCTCAAAGAGACGATTTGGAATATATTACAGGAGATTGAACAAGAGGAGCCATTATAGAGAGTTATTAGCATTGACACTGGTCCCGAATTTAGGGGTTCAGCGAATCAGGCAACTATTAAAATACTTCGAATCACCGGCTGAAGTATTTAATGATAACCATCGGAAAATACGTCAGATCGATGGGCTGGGCCCAGCCATATCAGCTGAGATCAGCCGGTTTAATCAATGGAGCCTGGTGGATGAAATCCTGGAAAAAACAGAAAAAACCGGGTCTGATTTAGTCTCAATTCAGGATCCTGATTACCCGCATTTACTAAAACAGATATATGATGCACCTCTGTTACTTTGGGTAAGGGGAAATGCGGAAGCTCTTTCGTCTCCCGGGGTTGCTGTCATTGGCACACGGAAAGCTGACAGGTATGCCCGTTCACAGGCTGAAAAATGGTCAGAATTACTTATTCATTACGGTTTATCTGTAATCAGCGGACTTGCTTATGGAGTTGATACGATAGCACATCGTACAGCAGTTGACCGAAATAGTAAAACCATCGCCGTACTTGGATCCGGAATTGACTGGATTTATCCGGAACAAAATATGAAACTTGCTGATAAAATTACTGATTGCGGTGGAGCAGTAATCTCGGAATTTCCACCCGGTACTAAACCGGATGCAGGTAATTTTCCGGTCAGAAACAGGATTGTGAGCGGATTGTCTCTTGGTGTACTGGTCATTCAGTCGGGGGTTAAAGGAGGAAGCATGATTACCGCACGATCGGCACTTGACCAGAACAGGGAGGTTTTTGTAATTCCCCATAACCTCGATCAGAAAAATGGTGATGGCAATCACCACCTGATTCGAACCGGACAGGGTAAACTTGTTGAAAAGATTGAGGATATTCTTTTAGAATTACAACTGACGTCTGATTTGACTGAGCAAAATCGAAAAGATGAGCCTGTAAAAAAATGGAAATCAGTAAAGCTGAGTGATACACAAAAAATTATATGCAGTGCCATCGAAGAAGGACATACCCAAATTGATCAAATAGCTGAAGAAACCGGTAAATCAACGCATAAATTATTACCCATACTACTTGAGCTTGAAATGGAAGATATTGTCGTTCAAAGTGCCGGAAAGTATTTTGAGTTAAAGTAGCATACCACCAATCGGAAATTGTATCTTATTAACAGATTTGATCGAATACAAAAATGAACAGCCTGTTGGGAACTGTTTTGAATTCATTTTTAAAGAAGAAATGACCACAGTACATAAACCAGAACCCGATGTTTCGAATTGGTGATACAATACTAAGCGATGAAATTGCAACAGCAAAATTTGCTTGTGATGTTACCCGTTGTAAGGGTGCATGTTGTGTTGTAGGCGAATCGGGTGCTCCGGTTTCTCGTAAAGAAATACCGGTGATCAGAAAAGCTTTCGATACATTGAAGAATGAAATTCGTGAGGAAGCTCATGAAGCAGTATCTGAATTCGGATTAATTCAGGGCAATGAGAAAAACGGGTTTGAAATTACCTGTGTGGATAATCGTGAATGTATTTTTGTTGATTATACAGGCAAGAATGAAGCAGTCTGTGTGATTCAGCGAGCCTATAATCAAAACCGGTTTAGTTGGGAAAAACCGATAAGTTGTCATTTATACCCGGTGAGATTGAAGAAAATTGCAGGAATGGAATATGCAAATTTCGAATATATCCCGGATCTCTGTTCAGCGGGTTGCGAAAAGGGAATAAATGATGGTACCTACCTCTCGGATTTTTTGAAGGGTGCGTTTGTCAGAAGGTACGGCCAGGAATGGTTTGAAGATTTTAAATCAGAATGTAAACGATTGCGGATTGGTCAATAGAAGCATATGCTGAAGCAAGGTCAGGATCAAAAACTGAGTCAGAAGCAGAGTTTGCAGCAAAAACTCTCACCCCAACAGATTCAGTATATAAAGTTATTACAGCTGCCAACTATCGGCCTTGAACAAAGGATTAAAGAGGAAATAGAGATGAACCCGGTATTGGAAGAATCCGAACCGGAAGAACTAACAGAAGATATTGAGGAGATCGAGAGAGAGTGGGAAGAGAATAAGGAGGAAGCTTCAAATGATCCTGATCCGGTTGATAAAAATGAAGACATCGACTGGGATTCGTTTCTGCACAATACAGAATATGATGGGCAAACTTATGGAGGGTCATATGCGGGTAATGAAGAGTGGCGGGATATGCCAAATCCATATCATGAATCACTGCTTGAAGAGCTTGAAAGTCAGGTTTCACTCCTGGAACTTGATGATGCTGAAAAGTTGATAGCCGATCAGATTCTGGGATCACTTGATAGTGACGGATATTTCAGAAGAGATCTTGAAGCTGTTGTTGACAATATATCGTTTAATCACGGTGTGTTGACCGATGAGGAAACTGTTAATAAAGTGAGAAAAAAAATTCAGCGGCTGGAACCGGTTGGTATTGCCTCAAGGGATTTAAGGGATTGTCTTCTTATACAAGTTGAAATGATGGAACGCGATGATGAAATTACCGGGATTACTCATCGTTTGCTTAGTGAAGAATGGCATGCATTTGAACGAAAGCATTTTTCAAAACTTAAAACGCGACTCGGGATTAATGATGATCAGTTAAAAAAAGCATTTGAACTGATCAGAGGGCTGGATCCGCGGCCTGGTGCAATTGCTAGTCATGAGGAAGAAACAAGTCAGTACATCGAACCGGATTTTGAGGTTTATTTTGCACCGGGGCAAAAAGAGAGTGAAGAGTCCGGGCAATTTGTCATTAAGCTGAATCAGCGAAATATCCCTCCCCTGAAAATTTCACCTCACTATAAAGAGATATGGGATGATCTGAAAAGTAAAAAAAAGGACAATTCGAATAAATCTGAAGCACGATCATTCATTAAAGGTAAAATTGAGTCTGCACAGTGGTTTATCGAGTCTATTCGGCAACGTCAAAAAACCCTTCTCGATACAATGAAGACGATTGTTGCCCTTCAGGAGGATTTCTTCAAATATGGTGATGGACTGAAACCGATGATCTTAAAAGACGTGGCCGACCGTGTAAATCTCGATATTTCAACGATTTCAAGAGTTGTTAACGGAAAGTATGTTCAGACAAATTTTGGAGTATTCGAATTAAAATATTTTTTCAGCGAAGGCTTACAGACCGAAAGCGGGGTAGAGGTATCGAGCCATGAAGTGAAAAATCTGCTTGAAGAAATGATCAGGGATGAAGATAAAAGTAATCCTTACAGTGATCAGGAATTAACAGATAAACTCAGGAACAAAGGATATAAGGTTGCAAGGCGAACAGTTAGCAAGTACAGGGAGAAGCTCAATATACCGGTAGCACGCTTGAGAAAACAAATTGTTTAAAGACTACGGAAGCAGGAAAACGAATCGTATCGGTGCAGAAACGGGCTGATATAAAAAGAAAACGGTGATAAGAAAAATTAAAAAAGCTACATGTAATCCTACAGTCAAAAGTATATAGAGAAGGCGGTATTTTGTAATATAAACAGCGATATCAAGTGCAGCGATTATAAAACCGATAACGCATACTGCCATAAAACAAATCGAAAACAGGATGGCCCATGTTTCTGCCCCCCCGGACTGGTATATAGCAATCAGAATTAAAAGTACTAAGAAATTGATTTGTAAAGGCCAGGTATAGAGTGTCATTGCCTGGCTGAAACGTGATTGATTATTGATCAGATGCAGCCACGAAACGGAAATAAGCTGAATTGCTGCAGCAGAAAATATGGCAAATAATGAAATACCAAGCGGTCCGCTGCCAAACAGGTTCAATAATGGGAAATGATAATAGAGTGCTTCGATTCCAAGGGTTGAAAGAAGTATATCAGCAACTACATAACTTGCTAACCCGGTGATCAGGATGTGCTGGAAAAACAGGACAGTAGCCGAAATTGATGTTCTTATCCTGTATTCCATAACATCATCAATAAAAAACTTGTGCATAGTAAAATACCGAAGAAGGGAGCGCTGATATAACAGGCTGCTGTGATAATGGGCAATATAGGTTCCGAATAAAATAATAAAGATAATAACGACCCAATTCGGGGAAGGTGAGGTCTCTCCGATATCCGGTTCTGCAAAAAGCAGAGTTTGATTTCTGGAGTATGTAGTTAATACCTGACCGAGCAATTCAAACTCATTGAGTTGAATAAGCAGCCAGTTATAGGGTAATAGCACGATACTCTGGTTTCTATCAATAGATAGTTCCAGTACTGATTTTAATTCACTTAGTGACTCCAAAGAATTGGAAGAGGGAATAAAATGAATAACCTGAGTTGTTATCAGATCCGTTTTGCCGGCTTCAATATGTGTGGACCTGAATGAATAAGATGCAGGGTAGTTTTGCCGGCCGGGAAATGCTGATCTGTAGTAGAGTAGTAATTCACCGTTATTGATCCCTTGAAATCTTGATGCATACTGGTTCAGCAGGTTAAGTGTAAGGCCTGAAGTTTCATCCGGATAGATAAAAAGCCCGAAAGCGGCAGCTTTTTCTCCAATTTGAGCCCTGAATTCCTCTATGATTGCCAGATCTTCCTGAAAGTAAAGGCTGTCACTCCTCTGAAGGTCAGGAGCGGTAATGAATCGTCTGGGTTGAGTGATGAAGAGCTGGAATTGAGACTCGTCGACCAAATTGACAACCCGTTGTGGAGCAATACCTTCGAATTCAAGTATGGAAATGCCCAGTTGTTCGAACAGCAATAACTCTTCGGCGGAAACAGATTGGTAGTCGGCTTCAGTTAAATAAACACCGAGATAATGGGATTGATCTCCTTGCTGAACTCCGGTGGCGAATAATCCAGGCACACATATGACAGAAATAAGCAATACCGGGAGTATCCTGAAGGTATAGTGCAATGTGATCGTTTATTTGGGTTCAATCGTCTTTTCGATTGGCAGTTCACGCGTTTCTTTGAAACTTGAGAGAACGATATTTGACCTTGTACGCTTGACTCCTTCCCAGGATTGAATATTCGAGAGAAATTTTTCGAAAGATTCTGTGTTCTTTGTGCGAACTTTTAAAACATGAGACCCGTCCCCGGTGATTGAATGACATTCGAGTACTTCCGGTTCTTCAATAACACGTTCAACAAATATTGGATAATTCTTTGATCCATCCACCTCAACAAAAATGAATGCCGTGATATCAAAATTAAACTTTTTGGAGTCCAAAACGGCATCATAACTTTGTATTAATCCCCGTTCTTCAAGTTTTCTCATGCGCTCGGAGACAGACGGTACCGATAACTGAACGATCTCTGCAATGGTATTTCGCTGAGCACGGCCGTTTGTTTGAAGATGTTTAAGTATCGTTATATCAGTCTCGTCAAGGTTGTGATTCATAGTATTTATTTGACCTAAGTTTTCTAATAATTATAAAAAATAACCTTAATTAATTAGGAATTCAATGCTGGATTTTCATAGTTAGCAATATTTTATAAGGTCGGGAAATTCGAAAGGAAAAATTGATTATTTCCATTACATAGGCTCCAAAATTTGATTTAATCAGAATATTATTTCTCATGAATGTTGATGACTCGTATCTTCCAAGGCACCTGAATTGAATAAAATATTGACAAAAATACGGCAGAATGCTGGATATAAATTTTATACGCGATAATACAGAGACTGTACTTAAAGGGATGAAAGATAAAGGAGAATCGGATCTGTCGCTTGTTGATCGTGTACTTGAGGTCGATGAAACCTGGCGGTCATTAGTAACAAAAGTAGATAATCTGCGGGCTGAAAGTAATCGGAAAGCTAAAACAATCGGTGAACTGATGAGCCAGGGGAAAAAAGATGAAGCGCAGAAAATCATAAAAGCTACTTCCGAATCAAAAAATGAAATTAAAAAACTTGAGGAAGAGCTGGATGAGTTCAGCCGAAAAAGAGACGATTTGCTTTTGCGGATCCCGAATGTTCCGCATGACTCTGTACCGGTTGGTTCAACAGAGGAAGAGAATACAGTTTTTGCCGAATGGGGTGATATCGAAGAAGAAGGCTGGAGAAAACCACATTGGGAACTTGCAGATGAACATCACTGGATCGACTTTGAGAGAGGTGTGAAGGTTACAGGTGCCGGTTTCCCATTTTATGTCGGCCCACTTGCGAAATTGCAGAGAGCACTGATCAATTTCTTTATTGATGAAGCGGATCAGCAAGGGTATCGTGAACTTCAGGCTCCCTATTTTGTCAATGAAGAGTCAGCCAGGGGAACCGGACAAATACCCGATAAAGAAGATATGATGTATGTCATTCCAAGAGATGGATTTTATACTATTCCAACGGCTGAAGTACCTGTAACCAACTTTCACCGGGATGAAATATTCAGGGAAGATGACCTGCCGGTCAGGTATGTTGCCTATACCCCTTGCTGGAGAAGAGAAGCCGGGTCCTATGGTAAAGATGTACGCGGACTGAACAGGCTCCATCAGTTCGACAAGGTAGAACTGGTAAAGATCGTCCATCCCTCCAGTTCTTATGATGAACTTGAATCGCTGAGGGAATATGCAGAATCATTGTTAAAGAAACTGGAATTGCCATATCGGACACTATTAATGTGTACAGGAGATATGGGCTTTACTCAAAGTAAAAAATATGATCTTGAAGTATGGAGTCCCGGGCAAAAGCGATGGCTCGAGGTGAGCTCCTGCTCTAATTTCACTGATTTCCAGGCAAGAAGAATGCAGTTAAGATATAAGAACGAAAAGGGGAAAATTGAAATACTTCATACTCTGAACGGATCCGGACTTGCGCTGCCACGTGTTGTTGCGGCTCTGCTTGAAACATACCAGCAGGAAGACGGAAAAGTGGCAGTACCTATTGTGCTCCAATCCTATATGGGGAGTAAATGGTTGTGAGATTTAAGCATAAGGAAAAATCATGCCGGATATCTAATGATGACATATATTTGATATTCGGTGATCTTAATTCATTATAAATTAATGTATTGAACCCCCTGAAACAAAATTCTGAAACTTCGTGAGATTTTATATCCTGATAACTGTTTTTTGCCTTCCTTTCATTCTGGTTCCTGTATTGGAAGCTCAAAACAACGGAGAATTTAAAATAGCCAGAGTTCAATATCGGGGTGGCGGGGATTGGTATTCTTCACCGACTGCTCTGACCAACCTGATTCGTTTTGCCAGGGAGGAAGTGCCGATTTCAATTAATCCGGAATATGATGATGTACAGCTTGGAAGCCGTGAGATTCATAATTACCCCATGTTATTTATGACCGGCCACGGGAATGTAGAGGTGAATACGGCTGAGATGGAAAACCTGCGCAGATATCTTGAAAATGGAGGTTTTTTATTTGTAGATGATGACTATGGCATGGATCAATATGTGCGGCCGATCCTGCAGGAAATTTTTCCGGATGAAGATTTTGTAGAACTGCCGGCAACCCACCCGATTTATCATAATGTTTATGAATTTCCGGAAGGCAGGCCACCTAAGGTTCATGAACACGACGGATTGCCTCCCCAGGCCTTCGCTGTCTACCGGAATGGCAGAATGGTATTGTTATATACCTACGAATCTAATCCCTCTGATGGGTGGGCATACGATCAGCATTCCAATCCGGATGAAATCGTACAGGCAGCATTAAGATTCGGTGTCAATGTCCTGGTTTTTGCATTTACATCGGGAAGGTGAATTCCTTTTAAAAATAATCAGGAGTCATTTTCGATTGCCGGCTCTTTTACAGTCAACCGGATTACCGCAGTCATTTTGATGTAAAACCAAACCTGGCTGCTCCGCTAAATTTACGAATGGTTGAACAGGCGAGTGAATGGGAGAGTGGGAGAGTGGGAGAGTGGGAGAGTGGGAGAGTGGGAGAGTGGGAGAGGAGGCGATTGGTCGAAATGGCGCGTTTTCTTTTCATCTGGTTATTGATTCCCTGAATAAATCCTGTAGTTCCATCCCCGACGGGACTCTGTCGTGGGCAGACGATCTGTAAACCCTTGCTAAAACGAAGGCCTGCATTCTTTCAACCCTGCCGGAATTTTTGATTTTATTGGATATAACCACAAAAAACTTAACGACTTTTGTGGTTTAAATTATAACTCTCATCGATTATTGCGTAAGTACAGGTTTATAGAGTCCTTCAATCAGGTCAGCCACTTTCTGTTCGTTCCCGGAAGGCTTTGCAATGCTGTTTCTACAATAGATCGGTCACTTTGACGCTCTGTGGAACAGGTAACCAGGGCAACCGGGTGATCCGCTGATATAAGAAGCTTGAAATTTACTCCGGTTTAATCTTGAACTCCTGTACATAAATCCAGTCACCGAAAGCAGAGAGGTCATGGTTGCCGGCATTGGCAGCAATATTAAATATGACCGGCCTGCTATGTTCATCGGGTGCAATCCAGGTAAATGACCAGCTGATCTTCCCATCCGATGTAAGGTTAGCTCCCATGCCTTCATGCTGCAGGTATTGGATGGAATCAACGGTTGCAGGTGTGAAAGTAAGATGATCTCCATCCCATGTGAACTGACCAGCCTGGCTGCCATCTTCGAAACGTGCGGTCAATTGAAAACCGCCAATCAGAAGCCTTTCACTTTGAAGCGTGAGAGTAAAATCATAAGAAGTTGATGATGTATATAATGAATCAGGCCCTTCCACTGTTAGACTTCCCCGCGGATCGTTGACTTCGTAATCAAAATGACAGGAATGACAGGTTTGTTCTCCGAAACCGCCTGTATAAGCTCCGGGGATATGGTCGGGATAGAGTTCCAGGTTTTCTGATAGCGGTTGATTCAATCCGGGGTTACCCGGCATCAGTAACCCAATTGACAACGGAAATACAAGAGCGATTAAAAACTGGATGATCAGACGCGACATAGCAGTGAAATCGGAAGAAGATAAATAGTGAAAGTCTTATCAGTGTATCAGACCCGTCAGGTTTTGAAGTTTCAGATTTAATCAAACAAACTTTAACCTGTAAAACCTGACAGGTCTCAACGAAACTATAACGTTGATATGACTCAATTTAAATCAGATCAATTTAGTACCAAACGGCCAATGTGGCCGGTATCTGTCCCAAACCACATTGATCTTGTCTTTACATCATACATCATGTGACGAATGGACCCATTGGCAGACTCAATTGTTTGTTCAGCCACAAACTCTTCACTCTGTGTATCAAAGGCATACAGTTTAACAGGATTCGTGCCACTGTCGGAAAACCACATTCTGTCTTTGTCATCAACCAGGGCAGCATATATTCGTGCGTTTTCATGGTTTGGTGTTTCCCATTCCGTTATTGATCCGTCTGTTGGATTATATCGTCCGATATAACCGGCGCTGAAATCAGCATACCAGACATTTCCATCCGAAGTGACATCCAGCCGGCGTACCCGGGTCTCTTCACGGGGTAGTTCAATCTCTTCAAATTCCATGGTTTCCGGATTGACGGTAGCTAATCCGTTCGTGCCTACCAGTGCAATCCATGGCCGGTGATCGTCCCGATCCATCTTTATGCCATAAGGTCGAGAGTTCGGCGTGATTGCAGGAATGACTACAGTCTCACCCGTTGTTGTATTAAAATGCCCGACTCCATTGCCGCCCTGCGCAGTGAACCAGATATTCCCGTCTTTATCAAAATCAAATGTGTGCGGGTCTCTTGCATAATCACTATCCATCTCGTATCGGGTGATTTCCCCGGTATCGGGATCCATTTTACCAATATGCCTATGTGCCGGTCACGGTTGCCGGCATACCAGAGAGTTCCGTCATCTGCAACAACTACGGTATGCGGCCCGGCGCCTTCATCGAGATCAAAATAACCAAATTCACCGGTATCGGGGTCAAAATGCCCGATGTAATCGGCACGCTGGCCGGCAAAATAAACCTTGCCATTAACGGGTGAGACATAAGGGTCACGTGAGCGGGTTTCGTCAAACGGCACATCCCACTCTTCAACCGATACGATAATCGATTCGCCGGAAGGTGACTGTGCCATAATCGCAGGGGAAAAGGCAAGAATTGATAAACCTGAAACAACGGCAAGTATAGGTATCAGTGTTTTCATGGCAGAAGAATATTAATTTAAGATTATATACCAGTAAATCAGTGCTTTATCAGATGTTCAGAATTAATAAAAAATCAGATGATCTCAAACCTTGATGATTAGAATAGACCTGTAAATAATGCAATTCACAGCAAATTTAACGATGTTTTACATACAAACAGCAGGGTATTCTGAAAAGTTTAATCAGATTGGGCCCATGATTCAGATTATGATCGAAAGGGATCGTATCTTCAGGGAAAACTAACATACTCACAGAGTCATGCCATCATTTGATATTGTAAACGAAGTAAATGCCCAGGAAGTGGATAATGCAGTAAATAATACCTTGAAAGAAGTATCAACCCGGTATGATTTCAGGGGCCTGCACACGGAAATAAATTTTGATCGAAAAACCAATCGCATCGACTTGCTGGCGGCTGAGAGTATGAAGATGCGGGCTGTCCGGGAAATGTTGGTCAAGCATTTTGTGAAGCGGGGGCTCTCATCGAAAATTCTGGAATTCGGAAATGAAGAAGGAACCAGCCAGGGGGCTGTGAAAGTGAGTGTTGATTTAAAAGAAGGGATCAGCCGTGAAACGGCAAAAAAGATTGTCAAAGAGATCAAGTCAACAAAACTCAAAGTTCAGCCGGCGATACAGGATGACCAGGTTCGCGTGACAGCAAAAAAAATTGATGATCTCCAGGAAATCATCCGCCATCTGAAAAGCAAGGATTTTGGTATACCGCTGCAGTTTGTAAATATGAAGTGAATAGTTTTGGATCCGTTACCGCATCCTTCATCTGATTTTATTTGCAAAACTCTCGCAGATGATCATAGAACGAAATAAACCCAAAATTGTCATTGGGCCAATGATCCCGACGTGATCGTCGGGATCCGAAGGGCCGCGATCAATCCATTGGGATGAAATCAATCAAAGTACTGATCTGTCAGGTTTGACATTTTTACAGATAATGTTTGTCAAAATGAAATACAGGGATTTAAAATTGTCATAATTCATCTTTTCAAACCTGTTGGCATGCATTTTGTATTAGTATTAAGTAGCTGAAGACGTTTCATAAAACGTTTTGGTAAAAGTTAACAAACCTTTAAATCTTAAATTAAATTTGAAGGAGGATTAGCTATGCTGATGCGTAGAAATGAATTCCCGACCCTTTTGAGAAGAACAAACAGAACAAACCCGGTTAGCCTTACAAACTGGCTTGATGAAGTGTTTGAAGATGCATTTAACTGGACAGAGGGTACATTTGTACCAGAATTAAATGTATATGAAACCGATAAAATGTTTGAAATTACCGTTGAATTACCCGGTATGAATAAAGAAGATATGGACATCAGTGTCGATGACAATGTTCTGACCATTAGTGGCGAACGCAAAGCTCATCATCGGGATGAGAACAATGGACGCCGTTATCACAGAATCGAAAGCAGATTCGGCACATTTACACGATCACTGCCGCTGCCTAATGTCATCGATGCGGATAAGATTAATGCGACATATGAAAATGGTGTTCTGGCAATTTCAATTCCAAAACTGAAAGAGAAAGCAGGAAGAAAAGTAAAGATCTCATAACCCATCATCATATCATTAAATCTTATCTAATATGGAAAGCCACGTCGGAAGATGTGGCTTTTTCATTTAACTATTTGTGGGTTTTCACGGCCTGATCTCTGCTGAAATTGTTATCTCACCACTGTTTGAAAATACCAGGGTCAGTTCAAGTGCTTTACCTGCAACCAATGGCTCAGTTAACTGGATAAACATGATGTGCAGACCGCCGGGCTCAAAATTAACGGTTGAATGCGCCGGGATGATTAACTCAGAAACTTCGCGCATTCCCATCATTCCACCCTCAAGTTCATAAGATTCGTGTATTTCAGTCAATTGTGCTACATCAGATGATACCCCGGTTAAAGTATCCGATTCATTTTCATAATTGATGATGGTAAAATAGCCGGCACTCATTCGCCCCTCGCTACCCGGGCGCGCCCATGCATCTTCAATTGTTATTCCTTCTCCGGTCACCAGCTCACTGTCACCGGTGGCTTCATCATCACTTTGACATCCTGTTGTTACCAATGGGAAAGTCAATGATAAGATTGTTAATAGAGTTAATATCGATCTCATAATTTTTGTAAATCTTCTGTGATGATATGGGTAGGGGTCATGCTGCCGCCGTAATCCATAATGAGCCTGGAATTTTGATCGATCAACAGGATTTTATCTGTGTGACTTAAAAAATAGAGATCGTCTCCATTTTCGATTTCACGGGTATAAGAAACCTGGCTTCTGACACCTGTTCTCTGCATGAAAGCCTCGATCTCATCCTCCGGCCCCGTCAGGAACCTGAATGGCGGCCGATCCATATTGAAAGCCTCAGCATAATTTTTCAATACTTTCGGAGTATCCCTCTCAGGGTCGAACGTAGCTATAACGAAATGAATATCATCAGGCTCTTCCAGTTCAACCCACGTTTTATATAGGTTTGCAGTAATGAATGAGCATATATCGGGGCAGTTGGTGTAAACAAATCCTAAAACCAGTGGCTGACCCTTAAAATCATCCGGAAAGGTCACATCTTGCCCGTTTTGATCGACCAGGTTAAAAGATACATCGTTGTAATCATCCAGGGCACTGCTTCCACATCCGGATAATGCAGCTAATGAAAATATCAGTATGATAAGAGATAATTTAAATCGATTCATATAAATTCAGTATGTATATGGGCCTGATTTGCCGGTTTTAATCTCAGTCAACAATGAAATAATTATAACGTACAGGTTCATCGTTTTTACCACTGATGAACCGGGCTTCACCCCGAAATTCCACAACTTCACCCCGAAGATAACTTCTTGCCAGGCGACGTGCCAATCTTCCCAGTTCCTGCAGCATTTCAAATCTTTCACGATCACGAATCCTTTCAACTGTTCTGTTAGTACCGTCATCGAATTCGATCCGAATATTTTTTGGCAATGAGTGCCCGAATACTCTCTCCGATTCAGATCTGATTAATCTTACGGGTTTCTTCAGAGTTACTTCACCATTGTTTTTTGAAAGAGCATAACCGATTACGTTATGTTCATCTCTTTTGTCACTTCCCAGGAAATGGCCTGCCTCCCATTCATCCTGGTTTGAATGATGCACAAACCTGAATCCGTCACTGAAAAGTCGTGTGGTAATTTTGTCCTGAAATACATGATCCATGTATGCAGACCCTCTTACCGTTTGTTCACGGTTGTTAATCCGTACTGTTCCGTGAGCCCTTGCATAGGGAATATGAGTAACAATTCCCACACGGCTGCCATCAATTGAGAAAATTCCGTCCCCCCATTTATAGCCCTGCTGAATATTTGTCAACTCAAGTTTGATATCGTAATCTACTCCGTCTTTCGAAGTTACAAAGCTTATTTTGTGATTACCGGGGAGTTCACCTTCGAACCAGATCTTGCGATCAGGCCGCATTTGAATCCTGTAATTGTTCTCATCCTGAACCAGCCTGTCGATTGGGAATTCGCGTAAAACCTGGTAGTCTCTGTCATCAAACCCAAGGATTGATGCCCGTGCACCACTGACAGGAGATTTTAACGATCCGAAATTTGCAAGAGAAAAAACGATAGTGATTTCCAGGTCATTATCAAGATAAAAGTGATAAGTCCAAAATTCATTGAATGTACTCCCTGTCATTATTTGGGGCCAGATATCACCAGGAGACGTCAATTCAAGATTTCCTTTCGGTTTTATGATATTGTTTTGGGCTGTAACAGGTTCAATATTACCGGTAAGGCAAAATAAAATGATCAGAGCGAGAAAACTGTTTACTTCGATTTTTGAAATAGTATTCATCGGATGAATGGGTAAATACTGCGCATTATCGGTGGGTGCTGTATGTAGATGTATATTGAGTTAGAATCTGCCCCGAAAATAATGTCTGCGTTTGATGTAAGAGTTAATTAGTTGAAACGGTATTCGTTCCGGCATAAAGATAGCTGCTTTGATAGATATCGATCATTTTTTTCATAAACAGTTCTGCTGATTTTATTGCGAGTTCGTTCATTAGCTCCCTGTCAATTTCATCGTGCACTTCAAATGTAACTGCATCAGCGCCGAAAGTGTTAAAAATCCAATTCTTTGCAATAGGTGAACTGGTATCATAGGGTAATACCCGTAAATTCAAATCCGGTAATTCTTTGATCAGTGCATCTGCCCAATCGTATGTAAAATAACGTGGAAATGTGTGATAATTGCGCTCAATAGGATAAAAAATGTTTGATGAAGTTGAATGAAAATCAATTCCGTAGAAAACCTTCCTGTTTTTACGTTCCTTCAGTGTTAACAGAGCATCACGAACAGCTCTTGTTTCAGGTTGATTAAATGCGTGCCAGTCACGGTTCAGGTCTATCCCGCCTGCATTATGCCGCCAGTGCCCTTCATCAGCGCCATCGGGGTTCATCATTGGAAAAGCCCAGATATCAAAATAACTTCGGAAGTGTTTTGCGAGTTCACTATCCGATGCAAGTGTTTCCATAAAGATAAGATTGACCATGAATCCGGGAACTTCAGGCGGGTGTTGCCTCCCAAACAGAACGATAATCCCTTTTTGAACCTGCAGAGAGGATTGAGCCATTTTAACCAGTTTTACCGGCCGCCCATGGTGAGAATAACCAATAGTCTGTGAGGTTATAAATGGCCTGCTTCTCATTTCACTCAGCCAGTTTTGGAATACTGATGTAGTTTGAATTTCCTGTGCTGCAATCCAGAGTGTATCATTTTGCAGTTCAAGGTTCAGAATTCCGATCCCATCGGAAGCATTATTTGAATATCCGGTTGGATCGAAAGGCCTCCAGTTAATTTTATCTTTGCTGATTTTCGGATAATAACGCTGATGGCTCTCCGGATACTCGAGCTCAATAGTTATGTCGGCTGTTGAATCAGACCAGACTTTAAAACCAAACCATGGGCTGTTATTAATAGGTGCATTTTCGGGATCGATGACCACTCTGAAGTGATTTTTATCAATTCTGTATACATCATTCATTCTTGACCCATTAAATTCATTGCTGAACCAGACTCCATCTCCGCTGAATCCAATCGTTCTGTAATACTGAGGAAATGTTTCACGATCCGTGGTATCTTCAACCCCTTCCGGGTCGTAGGAAAATCCTGTGAAGCCCGGGCCGGCACAGGAAAATAGAAAAAGTGCTGAAAAAAGAGTTAAAAGGGGTAATTTTTGTAACATTTGAAACTTTATGTCGTTTTAATTCCTTTTACTTAAAGGGTGTATAGGGTAATGATGATTTAAACCTAAAATAGTCAATTAGTCAGTGAAAATTCAGATAGAAGGATTAATTGATCTGATATGCGCTAATGGTATATTTGGTAATTGCAGGCATGAAATCATATATAATAATTTTGTTATAACCATATTCATTGATCATTAATTCTCATCTATACCGGCTACCTGGAAGTACTCTGATAATCCTTGCTTTTCTTACAGTGAATTTTGTGTGCAGTAGTTTGATTTTTGCTCAAACGAATGCAGAGGAACGTGAAGAAGTTGTATGGAAAGTTGAATTTGAAGGAAATGAGACCTATTCCGGAATGGTATTGCGGGAAATTATAGCTACAGACCGCCCATCCATTTTCAATAAAATCCTGGGAAGAACATCTGATTATGTTCTTCGTGAAAATGAAATCCGAAGAGATGTCATTCGCATAAGCCGATATTATGAGAGAAGAGGTTTTGATCAGGTTAATGTGAACTATCGGATCGAAGAGAGGCGGAAGGAATGGAGAAAAGAAGTGGTGTTTGAAATTGAAGAGGGAGAACCGCTCCGGATACGTGATGTCAATATTACTTTTGATGCATCTGATGAAAGTGAAGAAATCATCAGGTCGAGCCGTGATTTCCAGAGAGCACTTAACAGGCATGATTTTCAACCTGGTTCCCGCTATCAGACAATCCGCTCATCAGATGTGGAAGGGTTGTTCATCAGGGCTATGGAAGAATCCGGTTATGCTTATGCTGAGGTAGATATAACAGCAGATGTCGACTCATTGACTCGATCGGCATCCGTAGAAATACTGAATATTGCAGGGCCGCGCAAAACGTTTACTTCATTTGATATTGAGGGTGACTTAAGTGTTGATGAACGTATTGTAGAGCGTGAAACGGGAATCAGGACAGGAGAGATTTTTAGCAGAAGCAGAATGCAGAGTGCCCAAAGGGAACTGTTTAATCATCATTTGTTCAGGTTTGCCACAATCGGAATTCCGGATGAACCTGCCGACAGTACTCTTGAAGTATCAATACGGATCAGGGAGTATCCACAACGTTCGATACAAACCACGATAGGTTTTGGAAGAGAAGAATTATTACGGGGGCAGGTGTCCTGGCAGCACCGAAATGTAAATCAGTGGGCACACCGGTTTAGTACAACCGGAAGAGCATCTTTTCTTGAACAACGGATAGGTGTTGATTACCTGATTCCCTATGTATTTAATACCCATAGCAGCTTTGTATCATCACCGTATGTCCAGCGGCGGGATGAGCAGGCGTTCAGCCTGTTTCGGGTAGGTTTTTCAAATAGTTTGATTTACCAGTACAGCCCGAATATGACCGGGTCGATATCTTATGAACTGACATTTACCGAGGAACAGTCTGGTGTGGCAGAATCGGCATTGCCGGATACGATTTTGAATTATAATACTGGTTCATTCGTGATCAGCGGTTATTACGGTACCGGACTTTCCAGAAATGAAGAAGGATGGGTAGTTCAGCCGTCAGTGGAATTTTCAAGCGTTTTCAGCGAAGGAACCTACACATATCAGAAAGCAACGCTTGACATTCGCCGGTATACAGAAATCAGTAGTACACTGATGCTTGCAAAACGGGTTCAGGGTGGTGCGATTTTCACAACTGAAGATGCCGGACTGCCTTCTAATATCCGGTTTTTTAGTGGTGGAACCAACAGCATCAGGGGGTGGAGCAGGCAAACACTCGGGCCAAAAGTTGCTTTAATTGAAGATGGAGAATTCAAGGGGTATGTACCCATTGGCGGAAGAAAACATCTGAATTTTAATATCGAACTCAGACAAAGCCTGCATAGCCTGATACGGGGTTTTGGAATTGCCGCATTTCTTGATGGCGGACAAGTATGGCGGTCACTTGAAGATATTGAAGACCGGCCGGTACAATTCGGGGTCGGAGGTGGAGTTCGTTATGATTCTCCAATTGGCCCCGTTCGTGTTGATGTTGGTTATAAAGTTAATCCTATGGATGAAGACCTGAATCGATTTAATGGCGTTGATTATGGAGGTTCCATGAATAGAATTGGAATTCATTTTAGCATAGGCCAGGCATTCTGATGGAGAAAGAAAAAACTATAAAAAACAAGAGTACGTTAGGTGCCTGGAAATGGATTCTGATCCCGTTTTTAGCTTTGGTGATATTGCTGGGCGGGCTTCGATGGCTGGTTCAAAGTGATTTTCTGATGGGATATCTTAAGAATTATGCCGAGCGTGAAGTGAGTAAACAGTTTCACGGGAATCTCGAAATAGGAGGGTTAGCCGGCGACCTGCTTAGCGGTATTTTTATTACCGATGTTCATATAACCGATGAGCTGGGAGAATCCGTACTTTCTGCCGATTCAATCCGGGTGGGTTATTCTGTACTGAGCCTGATCAGACAGCCGCATGAGATTAATCATTTAGAAATTGATGGATTATATGTAAATGGAGAGCAGAATGATGAGGGTATCTGGAATTTTGAAAGATTATTGCCGGCAACTGAGGAAATAGCTGTTGAGGAGAAATCGGACATGCCACATTGGTCAATCAGAAATTTGCGGATCGGGGATACTTCAATTGCTATCCGGTCGCCTGAATTGCCGGATGAAAGTGTATTGATCCGGGATCTAATTCTGGAAGCAAATGTGGGTTATGGAAGCCTGGGCTGGGAAGCAAATGTTCATGATTTCCGGTTTCTGATTGATGAGACACGATTTATGCAGCCGGCTGAATTTGGAGTTACTGCTCAGGTTCAGGGTGAGACTATTACTATTGAGAACTTTATGTTTAATACAGGGCGTACATTCCTTGAGAGTCATGCCGGGATCGATTCAGATGAACAGGTAACCGGCAGGCTCGACTTTTCCCCGGTTTCCTGGCTGGATATAAACAGTTATGCCGACATACCCTTGCAGCAGGATATCCGCGGCAGTTTCGGCTTTGAAGGTTCACTGGACAACTTGTTATTACGGCTGAACCTGGAAGCCGATGGCCTGGAATCTTTTTACCTGGAGAGCAGGGTTCACCTGGATAATCAACTTACCATTAGTGAACTCAGGGCTGAAATACGGAATCTTGATGGTTATGTAATGACTGGCGATTCTCTTGCACCGGAATTACGCTCAGTTGATCTGACCGGTGATGGAGAGATATACATCGACCGTATATCAGACAGCCGGTTCAGTGGTTCACTTTCTGTCTCCGGTATAGAAGTCGATACACTTGGTGTCGAGCATATAATACTTGATTATAACTGGATTGAAAATGATATCACCGCAGAATTGTCGGTTCAGAACAGGGATCAAAGTGTGATGTCAAATATTGAAATTTCCCGGGTTTTTGACGAGCTGCCGGAATGGAAATCAGACATTCGAAGTGATAACCTGAACCTGGCCTATTTTTTTAATGATCCGGATCTTGAAAGTTTACTGAATATCAGGGCTTCGGTTGAAGGCCGTGGTTTTGTATTGTCGGAGGAACTGTTTTCTGTAGATGTTTCAGTAATTGATGGGAGATGGGGTGATCAGTCATTTCGAGCACTCGGTTTGACCGGAGAACTTTCAGCAACAAAGATTATCGGATTACTCAATCTTGAAATTGGAGAGAGCCGGTTCAGGACTGAATTTGACACTGATAACTGGCAATCAGAACCAGTGTATTCATTCAATGCTCAATTGCGTGAATTCAATCTTAATGAGTTAGCGGGCATAGATGATTTTCCAAGCAGCCTGAATGCAAATATTAATGGAGATGGTGCATGGTTTGATCTTGAAAACCTGGAATTAACAACAAGAATTCAATTTGACTCAAGTTATGTGAATTTTGAACCGATAGAGAATATCCATGCTTTGATTGAAGTCCGGGATCAAACGGCTTATTTAGCTGATGGTGAAATAATGAGTCCGATTGCTGATGTTCAATTTTCATTGCAGCAGCACCTGCTTGATCTCAGGCACCCGGATAATACCTTTGATATCGTGGCAGAAATTAAGGATCTGCAGGCACTCTCACCGTTAGCTGGAGTGGACACACTGAAGGCAACCGGAACAATAAGAAGTCAGCTATACAGGATCGATAGCGGTGATCTCCAGATTACAAGTGAAATGATGCTTGAGGAAATTGTTTATGATACTCTGTTTTCAATTGAGTCCCTTGAAGGGAGCATTGAGGTTCTGTTGGTTGAAGATCCGGAATTAACGTTTGCGATGGATATACAGACTCCATCAGTAAATGGATTTGCATTGCAGTCGGTTTCTGCAGGTTTCAATGCGTTTATTCGTGAGGAAATAACAGAAGGTGAGCTTGATCTCAACTTTGTTCAGGATGATTCAAATGCTGTACATCACGGTGGTCAATTCGAGTTCAGGCCTCAGGATCTGCTTTTCCGGACAACAAATCTTGTTTTTCAAACACCAGACAGAACATTATCGCTTCAGCAGCCATTTGATTTTACATGGCGGGAAGGGGTAATCAGGATGGATACTCTTCATATTCAGTCGCCAAACGGAACCGCGTACTTAAAACTAACGATGCCTCACCTGGATGAATATAGACAAGAGCTTTCAATGGATGCCACCCTGCTTGACCTCGGGACTCTTCAGCGTTCGTTACTCGATGAATATTATGCAGAAGCTTTATTCAGTGGAAGTTTGGAATTTGTCAGGGAAAATGAGGATATCTACACTGATGCAAAACTGTTATTCAGTGAAATCAGGTATAATAACGGAGTGATTGACTCACTCAGGATTGATGCCAATATCAGCGAAGGAAGGCTTATAACATCTGCAGGTGCCTGGCAGTCCGAAAATGAACTCCTTATTGTAAGGGGAGATATCCCATTTGAACCGGGTGATCCGCTCGATTTTGACGATAGCTTTTTCGATCAGCATGTAGAGGGTGAAGTCCGTATACCTGCCAATTCAATTGCATTCTGGAAACAATTTATGGATGACGGAGATGTACTTGAGGCTGATGGTTTGCTATCGTTTCATTCTGAAATTTCGGGTACAGCCGGACACCCGGTATTTGATGGGCGGTTGGAATTAAAAGAAGGGGTTTTTTCCGGCGTGGTAATTGATTCAATACTCGTAGACATCGGGTATGTTCATGAAGAGTCGGAAATCCGGTTTAATGGAAATATCAGTTCTTTAGGCGCACAAATTGCAGATATGGAGGCAGTACTGCCGCTTTATGCAGACTTAAGAGCATTCTCAATCGCCATGCCTGAAGATACTGATGAAGTTTTTGTCCGTTTTAATACCGATGAATTTGATCTCGCAATTCTGAGTGACTTCCTTGACAGGGATTTGATGAGGGATCTGCGTGGAAGATTATCCGGTAATGTGGAATTGACCGGCCCGATTGCTGCTTTGGAACCGCGGGGGAATCTTCAGTTACGAAGAGGCAGCGTGAGAGTCATACCTGTCGGGATTAATCTTGGTGAAATGCAATCTGACCTGAATATTAATCCCGACAGAATAGAACTTCAGTCATTTTCAATGACAAGTGGCCCCGGCCGGCTTTCAGCCAATGGATTTATTGAATTAACCGATTTTGAACCCGGTAATATCGATTTCTCTGTGAATGCAACTCAGTTCAGGGCTGCAAATACTTCTGAGATGAATGCAGTTTTGGATCTAAACAGCCAGCTTCGGGGAACCTTTACAAACCCTGAATTGACCGGCACCCTGCGATTCAGGAGCGGTTTTGTCAATCTTCAGAACTTTGGGGAACAAGCTGTTGAAGATGTTCAGCTCGAAGATGACCCTGACCCGGTTGAATTTGATTTTTATAACTCTATGTCGATTGAGAAGACTGTGGTATTTGACCGGCAGTTTTTTATTCGAAACCGGCAATACCTGGATATGGAAATTGAATTGGCCGGTGAGATTGATCTTGTGAAAAGTTCCGGATCCGATCTTGAGATGTTTGGATCGATGGAAGGGGTACGAGGGTATGCACGGCCTATGGGTCGAAATTTTGAACTTGAAGATGCGATTGTATCCTTCTTTGGGCCGGTCGGAAATCCTGAATTAAATATCCGTACGAGATACAGGCCACCTCAATCCGATGAAGAAATTACGATTTGGTATATCATTGAAGGAACTGTTGAAGATCCGGAGTTCCGGTTTGAAAGCGAACCGTTCCTCGAACTGCAGGATATCATCAGTTATACCCTTTTCGGCAGGCCATTTTATGCCCTTGAATCGTGGCAGCAAGCTGTTTCAGGTGGTGGCAGAGGAGCCTCTGCAGCTGATGTTGCACTTGATTTACTGCTCGACAGGTTTGAAACAATCGCGGCACAGCAACTCGGAATTGATGTTGTTCAGATTGATACGGATCGGACGGGTTCTACCAATTCTACGACAATAAAAACAGGCTGGTATTTAAGTGACAGAACCTTTTTTGCGGTGTTGAATGAAATAAGTGGTACGTCTCCAAAAACACTATTTATGCTTGAATATCTTATCCGTCGTAATCTTGAGTTGATTGTAACACAGGGTGATGACAGCAGGGAAGGGATTGACCTCCGCTGGCGGTACGATTATTAAGACTTTGATATCGAGTTGATTGAAGAATTATGAATCAGGGTTTTTCACTGGTTCACATTGTTCAC
>SL_3KL_010_SEDDRAFT_10000068_pt1 | contig 60900 bp, 45 predicted proteins | sample SodLakKL_010_SED_2_FD_10381 | JGI IMG/M metagenome (IMG submission 10381)
ACTCAACCACCCGCCAAATGGTTGTTTGTGTACCGAGCGGTATCACCGAAGTTGAGCGCCGGGCCGTACGCGACAGCGCCGAGCATGCGGGTGCCAAGGAAGTGTACCTGGTAGATGAGCCGATGGCCGCAGCAATCGGAATCGGCCTCGATGTTCATGAACCGGTGGGCAACATGATCGTGGATATCGGTGGAGGTACAACCGAAATCGCCGTGATCGCACTCTCAGGAATTGTTTATGCCCAGTCGGTTCGTCTCGGCGGCGATGAGCTGAATGAAGACATCATCAGCTATTTTCGAAGAAACCATAACCTTCTGATTGGTGAAAGAACCGCAGAAAGAATAAAATGCGAAATCGGTTCCGCGGCACCGCTCGATGAGGAACTGGAAATGATTACAAAAGGCCGTGACCTTGTGAATGGAGTTCCAAGAACCCGGCAGGTAACATCAAAGGATGTGCGAGAAGCCATTTCGGAGTCGGTGAATACGATTGTTGAGGCTGTAACCAAGTCGCTGGAACAAACACCGCCCGAACTTTCTGCCGACATACTCGACAGGGGCATCATGCTTACCGGCGGAGGTGCCCTGCTTAAAAATCTTGATAAGCTGATTACGGAAACAACAGATCTGCCGGTACATATTGCTGAAGATCCCCTTACCGCCGTTGTTCGGGGTACGGGAGCCATTCTTGAAGATATTGACTACTACAGAAGCGTAATTTCTTAAACCCGTTAAAGCGTGAATGCGTCGTTTAGCTGATGCCAAAGATTATATCATCACAGCACTTCTTCTGCTGTTTGCCATCAGTTTGATGGTTAGCAGGCATGATGGCGGTCTGCAAAACGCTCGAAAAATTTCGGTTACGGTACTCAGCTATCTCGATCAGCCGCTTTCCAATGTGCGAATCTACAGACAGGCAATTGCAACAAATACTTATCTGCAGCGGCAAAATGTGATTCTGCAAGACGAACTGAGCAGACTTCGATCGGCGGAACAGCAAAATATCATCCTCCGCGACCTGCTAAACCTGCGAGAAGAGAGCGAGCACCCGCTGATTCCTGTTCGGGTCGTAGCTAAAGATTTGAGAAATATCAACAATTCACTGACAGTAAATGCCGGAGCATCCGATGGAGTAAAAGTGGGCATGCCGGTAATAAACTCAGATGGATTAATTGGACAGGTAATCGTTACGGCCGGGGGCTTTTCTCAGGTGCTTCCCTATTCCAATTCCCTGTTTCGGGTAAGCGCACAAATTCAGGGCACGCGTGCCTATGGTATCGTTTCCTGGTCGGGGCTTCACGATGAACTTCAGCTTCTCTATGTACCGCAAACTATTCCCGTAGAAGTGGGCCAGGTTGTGGAGACGTCCATCTTCAGCAATCAATTTCCCGGAGGCATTCCGATTGGTGAAATAACAGATGTGCAGCCCGGTGAGGGAATTGAGACCCAAACCATTTTCTTGAAAGCTTATGCCGACCTTTTTACTCTCTCTGAAGGATTTGTTGTCGCATTTGAGCCCGATACCACCATCATGGAACTCCAGGCAGAACAAAGCGAACTATTTTGATCAGATCCGAAAACATACGCACACTGTTGATCGGACTTGGCATGGTTGCCATTCAGGTGATTCTATTCAGAAACCTGAGAATATTTGATTCTGAAGCCGATCTTGTACTGATATTCATTTTATGGATGTGCACCAAACGCACAAAAACGGAAAGCCTTCTATTTGCAGCGCTATTCGGACTATTACAGGATGCCATGAGTGATCTTTGGGGGCTCCACATGTTTTCAAAAACGTTTCTTGTATTTATACTACACACCTACCTGAACCGTATATCAGAGAACCGTTTTATATTTTGGCAAATTTTTCTAATCGTATTGGCAGCAGCAATTATACACAACCTCATATTTTTCGGTGTTTCACTCTTTTCCGAAGCATACGCTTCTACTCATATCGGGTGGAACCTGATCTTTATCAGTTCGCTGCTTACAGCAATTTTGGGAAGTTTTCTTCATCTTGTACGTAGCGACGCCTGATTTTTATGAACGGCAGAAATCCTCATAGCATAAAAACCTCTATCCGCATCCTCCAGGCTGTGATACTTATCGGCTTTCTGGTGATGTTGGTTCGAATATTTCAGCTGCAAATTCTTGACTATGAGAAATACTCGCCGCTGAGTATGCAGAATTCCATTCGCCTTGAGATGGTGAATCCGGCTCGCGGGCTTATTCTCGACCGAAACGGCATCATCATGGTGGATAATCAGCCAATCTACTCCATCACTATTACTCCTGCCAATTTTAAGATGGATAACCTTGAAAAGCTGGCACACTTCTTAAAGATGGATGAAGAGCTTGTTTTGAGCAGGATCAGAGAAGCTCAGCAGTATTCATGGCACAGAACATCCCGCCTTTTTACCGAAGTACCATTCGAAGTATTTGTTTCCATTCAGGAAAACATTTGGCAGCTTCCCGGGATAGGCCACCAGATCGAAAGCAAACGTAACTATCCGGCGGGGGTAAAAGCCTCACACATGATGGGTTATCTTCGTGAAGCCTCGCGCGAGGAGTACCTGAGGTCCGAAAGAATCAGGCTGGGCGATCGCATTGGTAAAAGCGGTATTGAGATGGTATACGAAGATTTTCTACGGGGTGAGCTGGGTTCTGAATATGTTCAGGTAAATGCCTATGGACAGGCCATCCGCCCTTTCAACAACGGAGAATTGAACATATCCCCTATCAAAGGTGCCGACCTGGTTACCACCATCGATGCCCCGCTTCAACAGCTTGCTGAACAATTGATGGAAGGTAAGGCAGGCGGAGTTGTGGCGCTGGATCCGCGCACAGGTGCTGTTCTCAGCATGGTAAGTGCACCTCAGTACGAGGTTGACCGCCTTGCCGGCCGTATGGATATGGAGTACTGGCGCTCCATCAATGAAGACGAGAAAACTCCGTTATTTAACAGGGCTATCTCGTCACGCGAACCCCCGGGTTCTACATTCAAGCCTTTTATGGGGCTTGCAGGTTTACATATGGGAATCATTACCCCATCTACAGAAATTTACAACAGCGGTGCATATATACGCGGGCGTGCTTACAGAGACCTTGCCGACCCCGGAGATTACAATCTCGAAACCGCCATCCAATATTCAAGCAACACCTATTTTCTCTGGATGATGGACAGAGGCATTGCCACTCCGGGACGCCTGAATGAATGGGCTGAACTCATCAGAGATTTCGGCATCGGCCCAAGAAACAATATCGATTTGCCATTCGAAACCACCGGTATCGTACCCGACAGCACATACATGAACAACAACTTCGGGCCTCGCAACTGGGGAATAGGTGATTTGATGAGTCTTGGTATTGGCCAGGGAATGGTTTCTGCCTCACCCCTGCAGATGGCCGTTGCTACGTCGGTAATCGCCAACGGAGGATACCGGGTTCAGCCGCATATCGTTGCGGAAGTACATCATGCCAATGGCGAGATCGGTTTCACAGAACCGCAGAGAACCCGGATCGAGTGGATACGTGATGAACATCTTGAACCGGTTAAACGAGGTATGCATGATGCAGTACGTACCGGAGGAGCAAATTACTATGCCAACATGCAGGATATCGACATTCACGGTAAAACGGGAACAGCACAAAATCCAAGAGGCCGAAATCACGGCTGGTTCATTGCTTATGCTCCGGCTGAGGATCCCCAAATTGCGATTGCCGTTTTGGCTGAAAATTCCGGGTTCGGATCCGTTTCTGCATCTCCGATCGCCTCTTTGATGATTGAAAAATATCTGACGGGTGAAATCAGGCGAAACCATATTCTGAATCATGTTCTAAACTTTGTACCTAGAGACTCAGAACCTGATGTACCAGCGCAGCAGGAAAGTGCCCCACCTGTTGATGAAACCGGCGAGGTACTGGATAATGATTGATACCCGTGAATTTAGCTGGTCGGTTATACTTATCTGGGTTGGTTTATCCGCCATCGGGCTAACCGCCATTTACAGTGCCACTCAAGGGCCTGTAGCTCAGTTTTTGCCGTCGTACATTCAGGGCAATTTTTCCCGCCAGATAATCTGGATATCCATCTCCCTGGTTGCCCTCATTGCCATACAGTTCACATCACCGCGCACGTTTCAGGGGGCTGCATACATTTTTTACGGCCTTTGTCTATTCCTTGCCATACTTACGGTGTTTATCGGCGTAGAAGTCGGCGGAGGCCGCAGATGGCTGTCGATCTTCGGTTTACGGCTCCAGGTCAGCGAATTTTTAAAGCTTGCAACTGTGCTCGCAGTTGCCAATTACCTGACGCACAAACGCGATATAAACGTAGGAAATCTGAAAACCGCACTCACAACGGTAATGCTTATCCTCGTACCCGTTTTTGTAATCATCATGCAGAACGATACGGGAACAGCGCTTGTGTTGCTGGCTCTCATTCCCGTTGTATTGTTTTGGTCTGGCCTGCCCTATGGCATTTCCCTGTTAATTATATCGCCCGCCCTCATCGGGTATTTTTCGGTGATTAACGTTACATACGGTATTATTGCAACACTCATTATAACCATTGCCGTTTTTGTGTTACAGAAACAGAAATGGCTAACGCTTTCCACCGTTGTTTTGGGCATTGTCGTTATTGTAGGAACCGAAGTTGCCTTGCATCAGATATTACAGCCGCATCAGAGAGCCAGGGTAGAAGCATTTGTAAACCCAACACTTGACCCTCAAGGTGCAGGCTGGAATGTTCTCCAGGCTACAACGGCTATCGGTTCAGGCGGATTTTACGGCAAAGGCTTCATGGAAGGCACACAGACACAGCTCCGTTTTTTACCGGAACAATGGACCGATTTCATTTACTGCGTGATTGGTGAAGAATTTGGCTTTATAGGCTCCTCTCTTGTCCTCATCCTATTTGCAGCCCTCTTTTTGCGTTTACTTCATATGGCGGGGACTCATAAGCAGCCATTTGCCCAGCTGGTAATTGTATGCGTCACGTTTCTTTATTTCTTTCACTTTATTATTAATATAGGAAGCGCAACGGCTGTGCTGCCGATTATGGGTGTACCACTCCCATTTGTGAGCTATGGCGGATCGGCCTTTCTTGCAAACACATTAATGCTTGCCATTTGCCTGAACTTCCACCTTTACAAACGCTCGTTTAGCATTTACAGTTAGCCTGCCCATTAGCCGCACCAGGTCAGCACCTTTACTGAGATAGATTTACCTGACCTTTCTACCCGCTGCGATTGAATGTTTTTTCAGTATTAAGTTTAAAACTTTTTCTATGATGTGGGGTGTAGCCGAATTTCTGAAGCCCTTCGTAGTGTTTTCTTGTTGGATATCCAACATTGGTATCCCAACCGTAGTATGGATACTCTTCATGCAGCTGATGCATGTATTTATCGCGGTAGACCTTGGCAAGAATAGATGCTGCGGCAATTGAAGCAGACTTGTCGTCACCTTTTACAACACATGAGTATCGAATCAATGAATCGGTAAACCGGTTACCGTCAACAAGCAGATAGTCGGGATCTGCGCCGGGCGTTTCAGTGCATTTTACCATTGCGCGAATCGAAGCCTTCAGAATATTGAATTTGTCTATCTCTTCCGGGCTCATTTCTTTTACAACCCAAAAGGCCGACTTTTCTTTGATCTCTTCTGCCAGCTCGCGCCTTAATGGTTCCGTAAGGCTTTTACTGTCTGCCACAGAAACGTTCAGCCGTGTTCCGGGTTCAATAATAACGCCCGCAGCCACTACCGGTCCGCAGAGACAACCCCGCCCCACTTCATCGAGACCCATAATTCGTTTATAACCTTCACTCCAAAGCTGATTCTCCAGAAAGTATCTGTCCATATCTATTTGTTGCTGCTTATTTCTTTCCAACAGAAGATACCACTCATAAAAACAAACCTGAATTCCATGCAATGATTTACCGGGAAGCAATGTTATCAAACTGAATTTCAAAACTCGTCAGGTGCAAATTTATGCATTTTCAATATTCAGAATGGAGCGACAGATTCGATCACTCGAAGCCCGCTTTTGACACGCTGTGGGATCTGTTCCAGGAACTTCTAACCATATCGGGAGGTGACGTATCGCAGGCATTGCGATGGCTTAACCAGATTGATGAGGAATACAAAATCACGGATCAGTTTGAAAATTACGGCATTGGAGATTTTATTGATGAGTTAAAAGAGCGCGGATATATTGAGTTTGATGAAGACCAGTCGATCATGGTGCCAACTGCCAAAACTGATCGCAGCATCCGTAAACGTTCGCTCGAGGAGATCTTTAATCAGCTGAAAAAGGGTGGCCATGGCTCTCATAAAACCGTACACACAGGAAAGGGATTGGAGCGGCAGCCGGAAACGCGGGCCTGGCGCCAGGGCGATGACACGGCACATATCGACAGCTCATCCACGATGCTGAATATGCTTAAGCACAGCTCTCTCGAGCAGTTCGAGTTAAAAGAAGACGATCTTGAGGTGTTCAATACAGACCACTACACCTCTGCGTCTACGGTTTTGCTTATCGACCTCAGCCACTCCATGATCCTATATGGCGAAGATCGCATTACACCTGCAAAGAAAGTGGCCATGGCTCTTTCGGAACTCATTATGAACAACTACGCAAAAGATTCACTCGATATAGTGGCATTCGGCAACGAAGCTTGGGAAATTGAAGTAAAAGACCTTCCATATCTTAAAGTTGGACCGTATCACACCAATACACTGCAGGCACTCCAGAGGGCAAGACATATATTACAGCGTAAGAAGTTCTCCAATAAACAGATCTTCATGATTACTGATGGCAAACCATCATGTATGTATGAGAATGGACGCCTTTACAAGAACAGTTTCGGACTCGACAGAAAAATTGTTAATAAAGTGCTTGATGAAGCGGTTAAATGCAGGAGAGATCAAATTTCGATCACAACATTCATGATAGCCCGCGATCCTTATCTCCAGAACTTTGTTAGAGAACTGACTGAAGCTAATTCAGGACGTGCCTACTATTCGTCGCTAAACGAGCTGGGCGGCTACATTTTTGAGGATTATATTCGCAACCGCAGAAAGAATGTGAAATAACGGCGAACGTACCACTACCCCGAAACCGGCGAACGCTCCCCGTTTAAACGATTCAGGAAAGGGTACAAGTTCCGGGCATTCAGCTTAGAATATCGGTAGCACGTCTCGGCTAGCGATGCGAGGGTAATCTTCAAGGCATAGCACTATGGTCAATATCAGAAAGGAATCTGCATCCGTAAAACCTACGTGCAGCTATTGTGGAAGAAACTCATTTCGCAAATGCTTAAAAATCTGACCGCGTTTTAAAATTACTAAGTTCAGCTGCTGCCGGTATTGAAGAGCAGTTTTACCCCGATTGAAAGCCGAAGCGGCTCGTATTCGAAAGCAAGGTCTGAGGCATCCCTCATCGGCCAGGCAAAGCCTAACTGTGATTCAAGCATCACATTTCGGTAACCTAACCTCGCTAAAGCCGCCGGTTCAAAGAATAGCCCTGATTCCACGGTACCACTGCTGGCGTCCGCATCCAGATTGGTAAAATTGAGATATGCAGTTCTGAAGGAAATCCCTGTATCAAAAACTTCGGTTTGTAAACCGGCATTAATCTGAATGTACGGTTTTACATAATCACCCTGAATTGCCCTTCTCTCACCTGAACCAAAACCGAGGCCACCGATAAGTTCACCGGCAACATTTTCCGCACCAAAGCCAAAATAATTGATTCCGATTTCTCCGTAGCCATGACTTTCGTTTCTCTCACCATCTTCATCCTCGGTTGTTCGTCCCGAAAAGCCGCCAACAATGCCAAGATTGTTTGTAATGGCATATCCCGCCTGAAGGCCTGCGCCATTAGCTCCAACAGCTCCATTAAGATGAATTTCCCCCTGCTGCTTCATCAAAGGGGTTTGGTTGTTGGAGGGAACATAGAGGGTGGTACATCCCGCAAAAACAACGAATCCAAGAAGTGCAAATGTCAGAGTAACAGTTCTCATAAAGCCTCCGTTTTGTGAACAGATACTCTGAATATGTATGTTAGGGCCTAAAAAATCAAATGATCTCAGTTCCCATAAATGACTGCAGCACATTGGGTACTCTTATATCACCCGCTTCAGTTTGATAGGTTTCAAGGATCGAAGCCACAATACGCGGAAGTGCGAGGCCTGAGCCATTCAGTGTATGCAGTATCTCCGTTTTGCCTTTATCATTTCTGAACCGCAGCTGCATTCTTCTTGCCTGGTAAGACCCAAAATTGGAGCATGAGCTGACCTCGAGCCATCTCTGCTGTCCGGGGCTCCATACTTCCAGGTCGTATTTTTTGGTTTGGGTAAAGCCCATATCACCGGTGCACATCAAGAGTGTACGATATGGCAGTTTCAGCTTTTCGAGAAGCGATTCGGCATACTCCCGCAGTGTTTCGAGTTCCTGATTCGACTCATCAGGGTGAACAATTTTCACCAGCTCAACCTTATCGAACTGATGAAGCCGGTTCAGCCCTCTCACTTCTTTTCCGTAGCTGCCCGCTTCGCGCCTCCAGCACGGGGTATATGCCGTGTAATACACCGGGAGATCGTCCTGCGCAAAAATCTCGTCTCTGTGGAAGTTGGTTACCGGGACTTCGGCCGTAGGAATAGTAAAAAACCCATCGCGCGGAATCGTATACATCATGTCCTCCTTGTCGGGAATCTGTCCGGTACCACGGGCTGAATCCTCATTTACGAAATAGGGAGCCTGCAGTTCGGTGTACCCGTATTCAACCGCCTCATTCAGAAACCAGTTGATAAGCGCCCGCTGCAGCCGCGCCATTTTATCTACATAAAAGGGAAAGCCTGCACCTGTAACCTTCGATCCGCGTTCAAAGTCGATCCATTTCTTTTCGGATGCGATATCCCAGTGCGGCAGCCTCCACTCCTGTCCGGCCGGTTCACCCCAGGTTTTATGGATTACATTTTCTTCGTCGGTCTTGCCCACCGGAACCGATGCATCAGGTACATTGGGGATACTGTAGAGCAGATTATCCCGCTCTTCTGATACCTTCGAAATGGTATCCTCGAGCTCTTTGATTTTATCTTTGCTATCGCCGGTTTCTCTAATCAGAGCCTGGGCTTCTTCTTTCTTACCCTGCCCCATGAGCTGGCCAATTTGTTTCGCCTTGGCGTTGCTTTCTGCCCTAAGCTGATCGAGTTCGGTAACGAGTGCCCTCCACTCCTCATCTTTCGCAATTACGGCATCCACAGCCGATGCGTCCTTTTCACCCTTGTTAAGCATTCCCGTTTTTACGAGTTCAGGATTGGTCCGGATAAAACTGATGTCGAGCATCTGATGCGAAAGTTGTATTTCAGGTTATTTAATTGAACGAAGAATTGAAGATACGGCACCTTATAGCCTCTTTGAAATGTTTTTTGAACCGTATCAAAATTACAATCCACTGTTTCAGGGTACGTGCAATGATGCGCATTTACTATTATAGTTGAACACCTTACGCATCGGGTTTGCCCGTACACATCTTTACATGCGCAACGTAAAATAGTTTTAAACAGGAGTGCAAAAAACCGATTGAATTCCTAACTAATTTAGGATATTTTCCTGAAAGATTAGAATAATTAGGTTTAATGGAGCTACTATGAGTATCCAACTCGATGAAACAGATATCAAAATATTAAATCATTTACAGAAGCACGGGCGTGCACAGCGAAATACGATAGCCGACATTGTACACCTGTCGGTTCCTTCCGTCTCCGAGCGAATGAGAAAGCTTGAGGAACGCGGCCTCATCTCGAGCTATAACGCCATCCTTGATGCAAAGAAATTCAATTTCGACATCACTGCGTTTATCTTTGTAGAGGTAGATAGTTCGGATCGCTATCCAAGTTTTGTTGAAAAGGTATCGGTACATCGCGAAGTTTTGGAATGCCATTCCATAACCGGCGACGGTTCCCATATTTTGAAAGTTCGCACAAAAAACACCGCTTCTTTCGAAAAATTTCTGTCGCTTATTCAATCATGGGATGGTGTTACAAGAACCCGATCGAACATCGTGTTATCAAGTTTCAAGGAAACGCGCGAACTACCGATTGAACTCACCGTTGAATCAAAATAATAGCACCCTTCCCCATTGTTACGCTCGATTACGGTACTGATCTCAAGCCTGATGTTCGCCCTGCTCACCATTCAAGTGGCAGCTGGCACTGTTTCTGAGCAGGATGGCCGTTTTCTCGCTCTCGAATTTACAGGTACGTATTCTGAATTTCTCACCCAAGAGAACATCGAAAAAGCGCGTGCTCTTGGGGTCAACATCATCTTAACGGATGGTGAAGAACCTATCGACCACATCGATTTGTCAGAGTTCCTATTTATTCTTTCAGCCACTGAACGTTTTACTACACCTCACCTTCTTGGCATAAACCGAACGATCATTGCCGAAAATCTTATTGATCGCTATCGGCAGCTGAACCAGCGCTATCCCGGAAGAATCTCAGCTGTAGAACTATTTCGCGATCCCCACGATATAAGTAACCGGTTCCCTGTTGTTGCTTCACAGCTTGCCGATACCGTAGGTTCGTTAATCGAAACGCCGTTATTCTACACATCAAGATTTTTTGAAGCAGAAGCCCAGCCGCTCCCGTCAGGTTATCATTTCAGAGGCATGAATGTATCCCCAATTTCTGAGATTCATCAATTTCCCGCCCCCATAACAATATTCTCACCGGATGAGAAAGACTTGCGTAAATCGATGGTTCAGCTTCGTGAACTTCTTACAGCAGATACCGGCTACGAAAATTCAATACTGGTTCTGCCGGCAGGATGGTTACTGAAACTCATAGACGAGCGTCCGGCAACGGAAATTGCGCTTCGGGCTTTTACCTCGGGTGATACCGTGACACTTCCCCTTCCTGCACCTTCAGAAAAACCGCTTTCAATAAACTGGAGCGTGCTTTTTTTATTTCTGCTCTGGATCAGCTTTATGGTTCATTTCAGTTTTCAGCCAATGTACGTGCAATCGCTGCCGCGCTATTTCTTGAATCACATTTTCTACGTGATTGATGTTATGGAGCACAGGATCAGAAATGCGCTTCCGGGGATCATTGTAATGGTTCAACACGCACTTTTAACGGGGCTCTTTCTGTTTGTAAGTGCAGAGATTCTGGTTTCAGAAACCGGCCTCAGCGCGCTCTCGTACCATTTTCCGGTGCTTTTTTTATCCGGCAACGAGCTGCTCTCGCTCTTTTTTTTGGGCGTGTTAATTGCTCTTGCAATGCAGTTCGTATCGGTACTCTGGATCCACCTGCTAAACAAAAAGCTTCAGTTTTTCAGCCAGACTCTGAACCTGTACAGCTGGCCGCTTCACATCAACCTGGCAATCGTTACACTGCTCGTAGTTTTTAACCAGACGGGAACGGCTGATTCAGTCATAGCCGGATTCAGTGTTCTTTTTGCTCTAACCTGGTTTATGAGTTTCAATGTAGCTGCAATTGATGCAGCCAGATTTCTCGACAATGGGAAAGTTGTAAACATCTTTCTCACGGTGGGTCTTCACACGCTTATCGTAGTTTTACTTGTTTGGTACCTTTTGACGAACCCGGCCTTTATCGAACCGGTACAGCTGGCATTTTTTCTGCCATAGAGTTTTGCCTTAAAGCTTTTGTTAGGGGGAAACATCTGACGTACTAACGTTCTAAATACTGAGAGTCTTGAAACATCAATCTTGGCTTGGCAGCGCTAAGATTGTAACTCAGATAATCTGCTTTCTAAGACGGGCAACCGGAAGCTGGAGCTGTTCACGGTATTTGCTGACGGTGCGGCGAGCCACTTTAAAACCTTTTTTCCGCAGGATATTTGCCAGCGCCTGATCGCTCAGCGGCTTGCTCTTATCCTCTTTATCAATCACATTTTGAAGGATGTTCTTCACCTCGCGGCTCGAAACATCCTCACCACTCTCGGTTTCCAGGCCTTCGCTGAAGAAATACTTTAGTTCAAAAACCCCGAAGTGGGTTTGAACATACTTGCCGTTTACCACTCTCGATACAGTGGAAATATCCATCTCAATTCTCTCTGCAACGTCTTTCAATATCATTGGCTTAAGTCCGTCGCCATGCTTGAAAAAATCCTGCTGTAGTTCAACAATTGTGCGCATCGTCTTCATCAGAGTGTTTTGCCGCTGCCTGATGGATTCAATAAACCACTGAGCTGATTCCACTTTTTCTTTGATAAAGGTTCGGGCCTGCTTGTCGGCTCCATTGCCTTTCTGTTTCTTCAAATCGTCCCACATTGCCTTGTACTCCGGAGAAACTCGCAGAGGTGGTACGTTTCTGTGATTAAGGCGAATCATAAATTCTCCTTCCCCGCTCTCGTCACTTTTATCAGCAGGCTCGAAATAGACTTCGAAGTCAGGCTCAATATATTGTCTTGATTCCGATTCCGGGGTGCTTACTGCGCCGGGCCTGGGGTTTAAAGCTCTTACAAGATCAAACATCTGCTTTAACGCCTCATCATCCACATCAAGACGCTTTTTTAGTTTCTCGAAATGTTTTTTCTCGAATGAATCCCATTCATCTTCAAGCATTCTGGCGGTTAACTTTCTTACTTCCGGATCACCATCGGTAAGTTTTACCTGACACAGAAGGCAGTCCCTGAGATTGCGGGAGGCAATACCGACCGGCTCGAGGCTTTGAATCATTTTTCGAACTTTTTCAACCTGGTTGCTGCTCACCAGCTTACCATGGTTAAAAGCGATATTGTCGACTACGGCTTCTATGTCTCTTCTGAAATAGCCATCTTCATCCAGCGACCCAATTATTTGATCTGCAATAAGTAATTCTTCATCATCCAGGTCGAGCAATGTTACCTGCTGTTCGAGTTCTTCGAGCAGACTTTCGTGATAAGGATTGGGCAGATCCCGCCACTCTTCATCACCGCCGGCCATGCTTCCGCTTTGATAAGTGTTGCCATCAAATTCGGTATTATGAAGAAAGGATTCCCAGTCGATCTCTTCATTTTTATCAACCGGGTCCAAATCGGGATCCTCTTCTCCTGAAGCCTCCGCCTCAGCGTTATCCCACTCTTTTTCTTCCCGTTCGGTTTCTGTAAGTGACTCCTCAATCGTATCAGGATCTGCCTCTTCCAGAACCGGATTCATTTCTATCTCTTCTTTTATTCGCTGCTCCAGGCCTATGGTTGGCAGCTGCAGTAACTTCACAAACTGTATTTGCTGAGGAGATAGCTTTTGCTGCAGACTTTGCTTTTGCGATATGTTTTGTCCGGTTTTCAGCATTTACTTCTATCCACTTCTCACCTCACTGCATGCTTCCTGAAAACGATTGTACCAATCGCGACCATATCGTCTGACGAGAGCTGATTCCAGAAAGTCTGCAAGATAAGTGCCGTTCTTCTCGCCGTTCTTGCAGCCTGCTGAGCAAAGCTCAGGAATATATTCAAAATTAGCATAATCCATACCTGCTATATGCTTTAACCTTACCGGATATAAATGGCAGCTGACCGGTTTTTCCCAGTTAAACCTGCCCTGGTAATAAGCTGCCTGAATAGCGCAGGTTGCGATACCATATTCGTTTTTTTGAACAAATATGCATTCCCCCGAGTCCACGCAATTAATTTCGTAGCCTTCTTCGCTATTGCCAATAACAACGCCTTCAGCTTCGGCTTTTTTAACCGCCTCAGGATCGAGATCATCTTTCAGCTGTCTGAATGCTTTGCGAAGAACCGGAATTTCACTTTTTGAAACGGGTGCTCCCGCATCGCCAACAACGCAGCATGCTCCTTTGCAACGGCTTACGTCACATTCAAATTTTGCAGTTGCAATGTCCTCCGATAATATTACATCATCTACACGAATCATAAATCAATATTCAAAGAAACAAAAAACATTGCTCTGCAAAAAGCGTACGCATGTTACATATTTACTTTAGAGTATTCGAAAGTTTAAAGGTAAGGAAATTTAAACCCTGAAACTTATGCTTGAGAGGCGAAATGAGAAGTTCACAACTCATATCTGATGCTCTAAGTGCCAATATCCTGCATTTCTTGGTTTCAATCAGAAGTCTAAGTTCCGAAACTGATGTTCGCCCCCGATGCCTGAAACCCACAACTTAACAGAGCTCAAAATACTTTCCGGCTCGCTGCTTAATTGCGCCTTTCATCTCAAGTTCGAGCATCACTGAATGAAGTTTGTACACGGGTTCGCCGACCAGTTCGCTAATTTTATCAATGTGGATAGGCTCATCATTGAATATACTGCAGAGTTTTTTTTCGCTGTCGGTGAGCTCGAGCAGAGTCCATTGCTGCGGTTTTTTACCCATATCGGATGATGGTGAATCTATGGTTTCAACCGAAATTTCTTCCAGAATATGATCGATTGATTGCACCAGTTTTCCCTGTCCTGTTCTGATCAGGTAATTACACCCCTCTCCACGAACATGGTTAAGAGGGTGTGGAACCACGAAAACTTCACGATTTTGGTCGAGTGCATACCTCGCTGTGATCATGCTTCCTCCCTTAATACCGCTCTCTACAACCAGAATGCCGTGACTCATTCCGCTAACGATCCGATTTCTTCCCGGAAAATTAACCGCATCTGGCGCTGTACCCGGTGGGTATTCACTTGCAACAGCTCCACCCAGTTCGATTATCTCTTTCACCAAAGACGTATTTTTGGAAGGATAAATTACATCAATACCAGATCCAAGAATGGCTATAGTCTTGCCTCCTGACTTAAGTGCGGTTTGGTGGGCTTTTGTGTCTACGCCATAAGCCAGCCCGCTATTAATTGTAAGGCCATAATTTACCAGCGCTGCGCCCCACCGTTCTGTTTGCTTAAGTCCATATTTTCCCGGGTTGCGCGTGCCAACCACTGCAACCCCGTTTGTCCTGAAAACATCCCGGTCACCTTTATACCATAGCAGTACTGGCGGATCGTAGATATGCTTCAGCAGTTCCGGATAAGCGTCATCATCAATGGAAAGCAGCGAAGCATTGCACTTTTCAGTGCGTTCAAGAATCCGGTCGGCTTCATGCCAGTTTTTGAATGCCAGAAGATTTTTAATTACCTGATCACCAATTCCGTCAACCTTCATCAGCTGCGACGGTTTCATCTCAAAGATCTCCTCTGCAGAATTCGCTCCCGATTTCTGTATCAGCATCTTTGATCTCTGGTTTCCCAGGCCGGGAACCAGCATCAGTGCGATTAACGCCCTATAGTGACTCCTCTGTTTCAAGATCCTGAAGTTTTGCCCAGATCATCTCTTTAAGCTCATCAATGTTATGCCCGGTTGCGGACGAAATCTCTATGATCTCCACATCATCGTCGATATCCGGTTTTTCCTCGAGCTCAAAGCCCTCTTTTAAATCCATTTTTGTAATTGCCAATACGCGGGGCTTATCGAGCAGGTCGGGCCTGTATTCTTCCAGCTCGTGTAGCAATGCGCGGTATTCTCCGGCAATATCGCTGTCGCAGCCCACCATAAACAGCAGCAGGTTATTCCGCTCGATGTGTCGAAGAAACTGCAGGCCAAGCCCCTTGCCTTCGTGTGCATCCTCGATAATTCCGGGTATATCGGCCATCACAAAGCTCCTGTAATCAGAAAAAGTGACTACACCAAGGTTGGGTTCAAGTGTGGTAAATGGGTAGGCAGCCACCTTGGGGCGTGCTTCGGAGAGAGCCGATAAGAGCGTGCTCTTGCCGGCATTCGGAAATCCCACCAACCCCACATCAGCAATAAGCTTTAGTTCAAGTTCAACAACGCGCTCTTCTCCGTCTTTACCTTCCTGCGCATGCTGAGGCGTTTGATTTGTAGCACTCTTGAAGTGCCAGTTTCCAAGGCCTCCTTCACCGCCTTTTGCAATTATCAGACGCTCCCCATCTTCCGTTATTTCACCCAAACGCTCTTTGGTGTCGGCATCAAACACGACCGTGCCGAGTGGCACCTCCAGCAGCTGCGACTGACCGTCTTTACCGGTTTTCCGTGAAGTGTGGCCATGTCCGCCAGGTTTAGCCTTTACATATTTTCTGTAACGGAGGTCTAGAAGCGTGTTTAACTGCTTGTTGCCTACCAATACTACATCGCCGCCTTTACCGCCGTCGCCGCCATCCGGCCCGCCCTTTGGCACATACTTCTCACGTCTGAAATGTGCCATGCCATCTCCACCGCGACCGGCTGTTACATATATTTTTGCGTAATCGGCGAACCTCATGGTTGGCTTTCTCTTTCTTATGTTTAATTTTTTAAAGGGCCCGGCCTTGACCGTTAACTGCTAAGCGACGACTTATTTTTTCCCGATGCCGTTACTTGATAAAATCTTCAGAAGGCGAGTCAGCTTTATCTTCATTTTAGTACGCGGCACAATGAAATCCAGAAAACCATGATCCACCAAATATTCCGCTGTTTGAAAGCCTTCCGGAAGATCGCGACCTATGGTTTGTCTTATTACCCTTGGGCCAGCAAAACCGATAAGTGAGCCGGGTTCAGCAATATTGAAATCACCCAACATCGCATAGCTCGCCGTTACACCACCGGTAGTCGGGTTGGTCATCACAGAAATATAAGGCACCTTTGCTTTGTCGAGCTGTGCCAGTTTTGCAGAAGTTTTGGCCATTTGCATCAGGCTAAGCACGCTTTCCATCATACGCGCACCACCCGACTGCGAGATGATGATAAGCGGAAACTTCTTCTCGCGGGCATGATCGATAGCCACGCCAAGCCTTTCACCAACAACAGAGCCCATGCTGCCGCCTATGAATCCAAAGTCCATACAGGCGATTACAACATCGTGGCCGCCCATTTTACCGACACCAACCCTTGCAGCATCCGATAGTCCCGACTTGTTCTGAGATTCCTTGAGCCTGTCGGAATACTTCTTCCTATCCACAAACTCAAGCGGATCTACGGGCATAATGTCATTGGCAATTTCCTCAAACTTGCCGTCGTCAAATAGAAATGAGAAGTACTCACTGCTGCCGATTCTGAAGTGGTAACCGCTGATCGGGTCCACCCATATATTTTCTTCAAGTTCGCGCCGGTGAATAGTATCCCCTGTCTCCGGAACCTTTATCCAGACGCCCTCAGGCATGTCTTTCTTTTTGTCGGTCTGTATATTGGTATCTTTTCTTTTAAACCAGGACATAGTCGTTGTTTTTAATTGGTTATCATAAAAAAATAATGAATATAGACCGAAGCAAAAATCTTTATCGGCGGATTGGCGAATTATTTATCTGTGAAAGCGTCAGATAATCAGGCTCAAACAACACGGGGTCCTCTTTTTTAAAGTATTTCTTGAGGCCTGGATTTACGTACGCCCGAATCAGATTCACCGCAGAAATACCCTGCGTTCCGATTGTTGCCACGCCATCGAGTGCTTCAGAAGACATTCTGTCCCAGCCTGTTCCCACAAGTACATCCTCTTTTAGGATGAGTTCCTCGAAACGGCTGATTTCAATTACCTCAGGCTCCGTTATGTTCGAAAAATCCGCGTTACACTGCTGCCAGTACAGATGCTGCCTGCGCGCATCTATCACCGAATGAATACGTTCACTGTGTCTGCCTTGCTCTACACCGGCGGCAAAAGAGAGAAGCGTTGGGAACGTGAACAGTGGCACATCCCTCTCGAACAGCAGCCCTTTTATGGCAGCAGCTCCAATTCTCAGTCCCGTGTACGAACCCGGGCCGTTACTGTACAACAAAGCTTCGAGATCCTGAACAGCAGCATTTTCCCTGTCGAAGAGCTCCTTAATAAAGAGAAACGTTTTCTCTGAATGCACTCCCCTCCCTTCGGCCCTCTTTTCCGTAATCCTGCCGTTTTTACCCCGAAGGGCAACCGAACAAACAGGCGTTGAGGTTTCTATGGCTAAGATCATGTTTACGTTTTGTGCCCGTTGGGCCGACTAAGTTACCGGGAAAACTCAATATACCAGGTATCATTGCTCAGAGTAACCCAGCGGTCATAGATCCGGCGAAGTTCCGGAAAAAGATCGGCCGGGAATTCCTTTCGGCTGATGTCAATATCAAACCTGTATTCTATTTTGTTACCGTCGGCCAGGTACTCTTCAAAAAGGCCGGCACCCTGAAGGCTTGTCGACCTGGTATCGCCCATCACCTCCAGGCTCATTCCCTGCGGCAGCCTGATTACATAGCTGATGGAGAGATATTCGGGTGCATCGAGCGTGATAGGCACCCTTCGCTCTGTCTGTTCAAACGGGTTTCTAAACAGGTATCCAACAATCATCGGACGAAACTCCATCCCCTCCGCAAAAGTAACGGCATACGATGGGATCATGAAATCCGATTCAACGTGAACAAGATCAGGATCATCTTCTGAAATTGTAATCCTGCTGTCAGAGATTTCAGCATTTTCATACACCTCAAAGAACGTATCGAAGATAACCTGATTTGCCGGTACATTCCGGCTGAGGTCGCGCCGCATTTCCCTTGCGGGGTACCCGCGAACTTCAGCGGTAAGTGTGCCTGATAGATCTCCGGCCCGGTTCAGCATTGCGTTCAGTTCGGTATCGAGCTTAAATACGCTTCTCTCCGGAGAAATCTCAACCCATTCATACCCGCGTTCGGCGAGAATCAACCCTTGTTCATTGTACGATTCAACCGGGATCAAACCGGGCAGCGAATGATCGAAAGAAGCATCCATAAAGATCCATCCGCCCGATTCATCTTCCGATACAACAAGCATTCGGTTAAATTGGTAGAGTGACGGAAATGCCTTATTGATTCTGCCAAAATCACGCCCGGAGATATAGAGGGGATGCGCTTCAAATCCGGCACCCCGCAGCATGGCCAAAAGCACCATGTTGATCTCGGCCTGGGTTGCCGGTTCACCCTGCAGCACGTGTTCGAAAGGCCCATCGGTAAACACAGCATGCATTCCGCTGAACTGCATCCTTGAATTTAAATAGCTGAAAATGGAATCAATCCTGGCCAGTGAATTCCCCAATTCACCAAACAGCCCATCACCATATTCAAGCAAGTGGGGATTCCTCTCCAACGTCCGGTACGGATTAACATTTCTTTGAATCTGGGCAGCCACAACGTCCCAGCTGTTTTCGAGCGGCTGCCTCGGCACACCGAACTCACTGATCTGAAACATGAGCTTGCCCCTGATATCATCTATGGATGAGATAAATTCTGCTTCGTCGATCGCCGGTATATCTGAAGCCTCCCAGATCTGTATCAAAATCGGTTCGGGGCGCTCGAAGGTAAAGATCATAGGTATGCTGCTGGTATCTACCCTTGCCTCGCGATAATTGAGGTCAAAATCTATATTCTGAGGCACGCTTTCGAACCTCATAAAATTGACGTTCTTTTTATAGAGCCTTGCCTCTTTTACAGGTACCCTGTGGCTGAAGTAAAACTCGGGCAACTCCTCGATGTATCTGCGTTCAAGCGTATATTTATACTCAATAATCGACCCCTGCTGTACATCCGGCATTTCAAATTCGATAATCCGGTACCGGCTGTTCAGATCAACCGACCTGGCATCACTCCCCCTGAAGTAGCTTCTGCTGCCATCGGGCTGATGCGTGAAACCCTCGAGGTTTCTTATCTGCTCCATATTTTCGGCAAAATAGTACGGAATGCCCACAAGAGAAGCCTCAGCAATTGAAATCGGGTCATCACTGTTCACCCTGATTCGGATCAGGTAATCGATATATGCAATGATTCCGGTGCCGCGCTGTTCAAAGCTGACAGATGTTTCCTTAAGCAGAAATTCAAACGGATACTCACTGTTTTCATCGGGTGGATAGGCTGACGCGTCCACATTGCCAAATCTTTGAAAGATCAGGAGCTCATCAAGCAGGTGTTCGTTATCCTGTGCGATCAACAAGAAGCTGCTGCCGAAGAAGACAAGGATGAATAGCGTAATTAATCTGCGAACGGGGTTCATACATTCAATTTCATAAAAGAGCTCAGGAACTATCCTCGCAACGTGTTTGCAGCAAACCTGCATTTGTTGTAAACCGCAATGGCCCGACCGATCAATTGCTCATCAATATAGGGCGAGTTCCGGGATTTTGAGCGTACTTCTTTTTCCGTAAACGTCCAGGTCTCGTTAGTATTGAATAGCGTAAGATTTGCACTTTTTCCGGGCTTAAGCTCAGGTAAAGTCAGGTTTAATATCTTTCTCGGATTTAAAACCAGTTTTTCAAGCACCTGATTCAGGGTCAGCTTGCCGGTATTTAGCAGGCACTTTACGGTGATGCTCCAAGCTGTTTCGAGGCCGATAATTCCGTTCGGTGCGTAAATAAACTCCACTTCCTTCTCCTCAATGGAGTGAGGAGCGTGGTCGGTACAAATGACATCAATAGTACCGTCAACAAGCCCTTCAATCATTGCATCCACGTCATCCTGCGTACGCAGCGGCGGGTGCATTTTAACGTTTGTATCGAAATGACGCCGGTCGATCTCCTCATCAGTCAGATCAAAATGATGGGTACAAACTTCAGTGGTTACGTTAATGCCGTCGGCCTTGGCTCTCCTCACCAGTTCAACCGCTTTGCGGGTGCTGATATGGGCAACATGAACGTGACCGCCGGTAAACTCTGCAAGCAGAATATCCCTCGCAATCATCGTCTCTTCGGCAATGCCCGGCGTGCCATCGAGACCCAGCCGTGTGGATACAACCCCTTCATTCATATGCCCGGGGCGCGAGAGCTCCAGGTCTTCTTCATGATTGATAATGGGAACACCCAGCATCGAGGCGTATTCGAGTGCCACACGCATCACCTGTGAACTGTAGACGGGGTCGCCATCATCGCTGAAGGCAACTGCACCGCCCGCTTTCATATCACTCATCTCGGCGATTGATTTACCCTCCCGCTCCTTGGTAACACAGCCAATCGGGTGAACATCCACAACGTGATTCTCCGCCTTTTTCTTAATGTACTCCACAACGTCGCGGGTATGTATAGGCGGATTGGTATTCGGCATGCAGGCCACTTCCGTAAATCCGCCGAAAGCGGCAGCGTTGCACCCTGTCTGTATCGTCTCTTTGTGCTCGTAGCCGGGCTCTCTCAGGTGAATGTGCATATCCATCCAGCCGCCGCTTACATAGCTTCCGCCGGCATCAAAAACCTCCTCATTGTCGTTCTGCTTAAGTACTTCAGCAATTTCTGCAATCACTCCGTCTTTGATCCGGATATCGGTTTTTGTTTTTGCGTCGAAACCATTGCCGGCAGGTATGCAGTTTTTGATAAGCAGGTTCGGAGTTGGAGTCATCGTAAGCTGTGAATAGTTGCGGTTCAAATTTGATAATAAATATAGGCGGAATTCATCTCAATTACATGCGAAAGGGTGAGGGTTTGTAACGCTTCGCGCTGTTTGAGGTTTCAGGTTTGTGGTTCGACCTGACAGCGTGCCGTGCCGTTCGGCTTCTGTCAGAGTCGAAAAAGTATTGGGTACAGATTTCAGATCTCAGATTACAGATTGATGATTGATGATTGCAGATTTTTTTGAACTTCGGATTTCGAATTTAGAACATTCGGATTTAGAAATTTGGAATTTGGTGCTTGTTTTTTGGGATTTCAGCGTTCGAATTTCGTGCTTATTCCAAACTCCCGGCCTATCATTTCTCACTCTGTTTATGTATAATAAACCTACATTTGTGTGTTGTTTTCAGTTCATTTAAAAACAGAAGGGGGAACAGGCGTTATGAAAATTTCACGCCATAAGCTTGTCAAAGAATCCGCCCGTTTTGATGAAGTTTCAAAAACAAGCGGAGATTTCGGGGAAGGTCTGCCCGATACCATAGTAATCCACTACACTGCGGGCCCAACAGCCGAGTCGGCGATCCACACGTTCAAGGATCCTGCCGTGAAAGCATCAGCCCATGTTGTGATCGACTTCGACGGATCCATCATCCAGCTTATTCCGTTCAATAAGATTGCCTGGCACGCAGGCAAAAGCAGCTGGCTCGACAGAAACAGGCTCAATCCATACTCCATTGGGATTGAAATTGTAAACGCCGGACGACTCGAAAAAACCGGCGACCGCTGGCGGGCGTGGTTCGGGCGAACCTACGGTGAGGAAGATGTTGTGAAAGCCGTTCACCGGAACGAAAATCGTGAAACCTGGTGGCACCGGTTTACCGAAGAGCAGATTACTGCCACCGTGGAGCTTTGCAAGGAGATCATGAACCACTACAAGATCAGGTTCATTCTTGGCCATGAGGAGATCTCGCCCGGCCGCAAAATTGATCCGGGACCGGCTTTTCCTCTCGACAAAATCCGCGATCGCCTGCTTTATGCCGACCGCAGCGATGAAAAGGAGGAAATGAAGGCTGTAAACGGACGTGTGAATACTGCGGGCCTCAACATCCGATCGGGGCCCGGCACTTCTCATAAAACCGTGATGGACCCGCTTTCCCGGGGCACGGAAATCACCATTCTGGAAGAACAAAAAGGCTGGTACCGGGTAGAGGTACCCGTTCAGGGATGGGTTTCGAAGCGGTTTATCGAAAAGCTTTGACCATTTTACGCAATGAATGGGCGGATCGACTGCTTTGTAGAGTACTATCAGGTAAGCTGATGTTATCTCAGTAGGAAATACCGCTTCTGGTATTTCGATCTGCTTTCTTACGCTATTATGACATGGTACAGAGAAAGTATTTATCGGATCAGGTTAAGCCTACTTCTCTTCAATCACCATCGAAACCGGGTAGTGATCACTAAACCCTGTTTCAGGATTATAAACTGAAGAGGCAGGCCGCCCAAACCGGATGGGTGATGGATACGCACCACCGCTTACCTTTTCAGGAAACTTCTCAACTTTGGCATGCTCACCATTGGGAAGGATGCCCATGCGCAGCGGGGAATTTTTAAAAATAAGCTGACGCGATACAAGAAACTGGTCCAGCACATACGGGAAGTTGTTGAAGTAAAACGTGCCGGTACCGCTGCCGGTAACCTTCCACATCAGGTTGTAGAGCCTCGGGATACGGGCAAACCTCACTTTCTGAAGCGATACGGTTGAAAGGGCATACTCCTGCAGCGAGCGATTGTAGCACTCATCATTGAAATCACCCATAATCAAAACCGGAATGTTGTTGCCTCTGATTTCAAAAATTCTCTCCATCCAGTAGCTCAGGGTCTCGCCCGCCATAATCCTGTAAGGTTCACTCTCATACACCCCCGCACTGCGAGCCGGCCAGTGGTTGCCGATTACAATCAGCGGATTCGATTTTCTCTTCGTGCGAAGATTCACCTGGAAAAGGTCACGCGTAGCGCTTCGCTTCAGAATTACATGATGAAACTGCTCTTCGAGATCGAAAAGGTCCGCATCATAAATAAATGCAACGTCAATACCGCGCAAATCCTCAGCGCTGTGATGGGCCACTTTATAATTCCGGTTGAGTGGCGAGAGCTTAGATACAAGCTGTGTAAGTACATTTTTATTCTCAACTTCGCACAGACCAAGCAGGTCGGGCCCCTTCCCTTCATTCAGCTGGCTTATGATTTTGGACAGCTGCACAAGTTTTTTGTTCAGAACCTGCTGTGTCCACCCTTTCAGCTCCCTGTTCAATCTGCTCTGCAGGTAGGCCGGCCTGTCGGGCGAGTTCCTTACATCGAAGAGGTTTTCGACATTCCACCAGGTGATGTGGTATTTTTCCATACTGATCAATTTTTATTCAGTTCGATATAGGGTCATTACTTTGGCAACTAAACAAGTCCCCTCCTTTTTAAGGAGGGGATTTAGGGGTGGTTGAAAATGGGTCATAAGTCATTTTTCAGGCCATTGACAAAATCAATGATCTGCAAACAATTCCGGCCTCTACTTATGAAGTAGGAGGCACGAAATTCGATGTTTTCCTAAATCTTATTTCGTACTCATTTTATTTATCCCCGTTTGAATCATCCCTGTTCAACAGCATCAAATCCTTACCGCTGATACCCCTGTTTCTGTGTCCAAGGTCTTTCCGGATTTCCAGAAGCAGCTTCGTGACAAGCCTGCCTGTTTCATCACCATCGGCATCCGGCTTATCGAGATGATTTCTCAACCGGCTGAATGCCGCCAGCACCTCATCACCGGCCCAGAGCCGAAGGTGCGGAAGCCACGGTTCCGAAACCTTCGAAAAAGTACCCTCAGCACGGATGCTCTCAATTTCATCCATTGTTTCGGTGATCCTGGTATAGAGCACCGCTTTTTCGGGGTGGATCTGCTTATCATTCCTGCGTGCATAATAGCGTAGTGACGCGGCAATGATCATCACGCCGGCAATAAAAACCACGGATGCAATGATGAGCACCGGCATCTCTGAGCGGCCGATCAGCTCAAACTGTGCTACCAGGAACATGAGGCCGATGTAAGCGGCCCAGACAAGTCCGGCAAGAAGCAGCAGCGAAACAAGGAATCCGAGAATGTTGAGGATGTGGTTCATGATATATTGCTGACAAGTGATGGTAGCAGGCTATCATAGCCCTGATCCTGACCAATATGATATGTATAGGTTTCCCCTTCCTGTTGGACTCTGTAATGAACCTCAATAAATTTCCCAGGCACTCCTCTGATGTACCTTGCCAGATATCTTCTTAACGAGCTTTTGCCATTTCCTTCAAGGTTGACCATCTGGTTTGAAACTGACATTGGCTCACCCATTTTTGTGACCACGAAAGTAATTAAATCTTCCGGTATAGAGCCTTCACGAACTTGATCCCTCTGCACATTGCTAAATTGATGGAAGATTCTGGCTGAAACGGTCATTGTAAATGAATTATCATCAATACTGGAAATCAAGCTGGTTTCCACACTTAACATGTCTCCGGTGTTGTACCCCGGAGAAGATGGATGAATATTAAGAGACTCATTATAACCGGAACCTCCAAACTGATCCCCTATCAAGTGAGCGTTATGAAAACCGTTTGTTGCAGAATCCCACGAACCCCTGCTTCTTCCAGAAGGTTTCTTATGCATACCAGTACCTCTAACAGTGCGTGCTTCTGTATAGGTACCTGTATTTGCTTCAATTTCAGTATACCGAAGCTCGACTTCAAAATTTTGAGTACCCCCACTAAGTGTATTCGTTGAGTACTCCATATTCAGCGTATTTGTACCTGCACTTAAAGTTACATTTTCTGGCCTGTATTCTCCATGTGGCTGCTCTGAGGTACTTTCCCTAAGTTCACCATTTATTATAGTGAGCGCCATAAAACCGGAATCTGCCATTCCCGGTGCTCTCTGAATTCGCAAGTCACTCCTCAATACATAAACAGGTGTATTATTGTGAGCACCCAACGGACCATTCACTGCACTATCAAAATCAGCTGTAAACGCACCGTTTTGCACCACCATAGTATTAAGGAATAACCCGATAAGAGGTAATTCAGAGTTTATTCCCTCTGCATCACTTTCCTGAGATGAATTATCAAGAATAGACTTTATAACTGTTGCCAATTCATTTCTTAGCTGTGTAATTCTAGCTTCATTTTCTTCTGCAGTTTGTGGATTGGCAGTCAGGCTGAGAATGTTTTGATAAATACTTCGCCCCCGGCTGGTTAAATCACCACTGCTATTCTCATGTTGGTTAATCACTTCCGATACATTCTTGGGATTTGCCGAAGCCATCATTACTGTCCCGTGCCCTGAAGACTCAATCAAATAAATTTCGTGCGATTCACCTGCTTCAGTTCTGAATTCACTTCTCCCGGTCAGCCAGTCCGATACCGCACTTACCGCCGATCTCCCCATCTCCAGCAGCGCACTACCCGCCGCCAGTGCCCGGTCAATCAGCCAGTCGATGGCCTGGTTTACGTAGCCCCGCGCCTGCTCTATCATTTCGGCAACCCTTGTGCCGAGCCCGCGAAGCCCGACCTGGTTGGCCAGGAAGCTGATAGCAACCGGAATACCCGAGGCTAGCGCATTTTCCAGGTAGTTCGCGGCCTGGCTGATCACGCCCCTTGCCACATTGGCCACCCCTGCCACAAACGAATTCACGATTTCGAGCATCTCCCGCAGCTTTTCAATGAACGACTGCACCGCGTTGTAGAAAGCGATGAAGCCGTTCACCACCGCCATAATACCCGTGGGATCGAGCATTGTCAGTAATCGCGCCGTTACCCTTTGAATGATCCGCGTTACAATCCAATCCCTGATATACCCTGTTATCATATCCCAGAGATTGCTCAGTTTACCCTGGATGTACTCCCAGATGGCAACCGGTCCCCGCTCGTACACATCCTTCACAAACGCCCAGACTCCGGTAGCGCGGTCAATCATCGACTGTATCTGCTGGGTTCTTTCCGGGCCAATCCGTTCTGAAAGCCGCGCCCAGATATTGCTGAGCGTGATGCCGAGTATTTCGAGCACAAACCCAAGTATGGATCGGAAACTCAGATCCTGGGGCGGACTGATTCCCGCATCTCGCAGTTCGCCGAACAGCCAGGTTCTAAGGCCTCCAAGCAGATGATCCACGAAGTTGTTGAAGAACTGCACAAAACCCTGCTTTACGGCGGCCAGCAGGTTCAGGAAGAACCCGATCGGATCAGTCTTGATATCCTCAAACGCCTGCATGGCATTGTTTACAATGTTCCGGACCGTGTCGAACGGGAAGTTCATCACTTCGAGGCCAAACATCACAAGGGCCTTAATCACCTCCCAGATAAATGCCAGGATACGCCTCACCGGTTCGGCAAAGGTGTTCACAATTCTTGCGAAAACCTGCAGAGGCGCTGCAAGGTCGCGTATGCTGATGGAGTTCCACAAACCGGTAAAAAGTCCTACGATATACTCAATAGTGATATTCAACGAAGCTACCGCACCGCTTATCCAGTTCACCATGCGATCGATGGCACCGGTTTCCTCGAGCCGGCTGAATTTCTGTTCACCGCCCGGCAGCAGCAGGATAAAGCTGCGAATGATGTTTTTCGGCGTACGTTCTACAGTCTCATTCGTAAACGGATCACGGCCGAGCAGCACCGTAAGCAGCGGATATCCCCAGGTTTCGCTGGCAAAACGGGAGAGGCGGCTGAGCAGGGCGTCTTTCACAAAGCGCAGTATCATTCCGGCAACTTCAAGGCCAAACGATACCAGGTCGGCTATCGGGCTCCGGAACTCATTCCAGATATTGGTAAATACCCCCACAGGATCGAGCAGCGACCGGATATCCGTTACCCTCTCCCATGCATTCCTGACAGCTGAGGTGAGGCCCGAAACAATACGGCTCAGCCTGGCAAGCGACTCATCGATCCATGCGGCCGCACGCTGAAAACTGCCCGTCTCCCGCATTCGGGCAAGCTGTTCATCCCCTTCCGGATGGAGCCGGATAAACCCGTTCAGAATGTTCTCCCCGCTGCGCTCCACTTCCTCGTTCATGATGGGATCGCGGCCCAGAATCACCGTGATCAGCGGATACCATGTCGGGCTCTCCCGGTTCTCAACCCAATCGCGCAGTTTGCTGAGCAGGTAGTTTTTAACGATTTCGAGGAATTTGCGGGCGAGGCTTACCGCGAACGTGATCAGACTGTTTACCGGATCGCTGAACAGGCTCACCAGCCGGTCGAATACCCCCGAAGGATTGCCCACATCGTTCAGGCTCAGGCTGTCCCAGAACTGCCTGAACCGGCCCATGATATCCGATGTGCTCAGGTTCAGCTGCTCAAGGGCATTATCAATCCAGGCGGCCGCTTCATCCAGTGCGCCTTCCTCTTCGAGTTTCTGCCTGTACTCGGCGCCATTTGGGATGATATCCAGTCCGTGGTGAATGAAGTTGCGCCCATTTCGCGCAACCGATTCTCCGGTTATGGGATTGCGGCCCAAAAATACGGTGAAGAGCCCGAACCCGGGAAGTGCGCTAATCATGTTACTGATTCTGCCTCTCAGCCACCTGAGCCCTTCACTGAGGCTTTCGCCCACCCATTCAGCCGCCCGGCGGAGTCCGCTTCTAATAGAGGAAGCCGCTCTTCGGAAAAGCGAGGGCTGAACAACACCCGATTCTTTGCTGCCGGCTCCGCTTTGCTGAACGGTGTGGGTGAGTTCGTGCGCAATCAGCTTTTTGCCTTCCGCGGATTCCGGATTGTACTCACCTGCATTGAAATAAATATCATTCCCGAAGGTGAAAGCCCTCGCCCCGATCGATTCCGCCATTGCGGCAGCGCGCGTATCGGTATATATCCGAACATTTTCAAAAGATCTTCCAAAGCCCGATTCCATGTACGACCGCACAGGCCCATCCAGAGGCTGACCGTTACCGGATTTGCTGATATGCATTTCAATAAAGCCGGCATCCCTGTCGTGGCTGTCATTACCTGATGCGGGGACCATTCGCACAGACGGATCGGTGTCCATATTTATCGGTGGTGTCTGCGATTCCTCCTGCATCGGCATCATCCGGATAGTACCGGCCTGAGAATCAGGCGGAATGAGCTTCAGTCCGGACTCGGGTTTCTCTCCTGTGATTGAATTGGCAACACGGTCAGCCTGCCGTTCCCGGGCATCATCCTGCCGTCCGACCTTTAACTTTGGCTGAATTTCCGGACGCACATAAGGCTGAACGTTCCGGGCGGGCTCTATTTTGGGCTGGGCTAACAAATGTCAGTTCATATGGTTCGGCGGTCTTTGCTGAATTCGCGTTTAATACCTTCAAGAAGGTGCTGCTGCCCAATCACTTCCGATCCTGCTTCAATGGTACACAACATGGCATACTGAACAGCATTCATGATGCTGCCGCCCGAAATCTTGTAGCTTTCCGCTATCGACTTCAGGTCCACACCCTCCTGCAAAACCGCACCCCGGCTCAGGGCACCGTTCCACAATTCAAGGCGCTGGTTTTCATCCGGCAGCGGGAAGTGAACGACTGCCTGAAATCTTCGCATAAAAGCCGGATCAATGTTTCCCTTCAGGTTGGTAGCGAGTATGATAAGGCCGTTGTATTGCTCTATTTGCTGCAACAGGTACGACACCTGCTGATTCGCGTACCGGTCGTGCGCATCGCGCGTAGCGGTCCGGCTGCCAAATAGGGAATCTGCTTCATCAAAGAAGAGGATCCAGTCGCGGTTTTCAGCCCGGTCGAAGAGGGCCGAGAGATTCTTCTCCGTTTCGCCGATATATTTCGATACCATTTGTGAGAGATCGATTCTGAACACATCCCTTCCGGTTTTCTTCCCCAGTAGAGCAGCCGTCAACGTTTTACCGGTACCCGGTTTTCCGTAAAAAAGAGCCCTGTACCCCGGGGTCAGGTATTTCTCCATTCCCCACTGTTTCATCACTTTCTGCCTGTGCGAGATCCAGGTTTCAAGCTGGCCTATCTGAGCCAGTACCGGGCGCGGGAGCACAAGATCATCCCACTCCATGGATGTTTCAAGAAGTCTGGCCGGAAAATCGGCGCTGAAAACCGGTTTGCTGTATTCGCCTGCTGTTGCAAGATCCAGCACTTCTTTTGAAGGGCGAAGTACTCCGCTAAGCTGCGGATCGCCCTTATCTGCTCCCTCGAGCCAGAGAATACGCTCTGTCGAAAAGTGATGATCCGGCCCAAAGAGCTTCATCAGGGCAAACCTTTCTGAGAGGTCATTTCCCGAGAGTATAAAAAATGCTGTCTCCCCGGTTGGCAGAAATGCGGAGTGCTGACCCGGCCTGCGGCCGCCAAACTCGGTGTAATGCCGGCCGGTATTTTCATTTACTTTCAAAAAAATATCGAGCAATTCCGGCTTGATATGCGGTATGAGGGAGAGAAGCAGAACAAACCGCTCATCAAAACCGAAGCGGTGATTCAGTATAAAGTCAGCGTAGGGTGATTCACCACTTTTAAGCTCAGGCGGGGCCACGTCCCTCACACTGCCAAACCTTTTCTCAGTTCTGTTGTTCAGACCCGAACGAACATCCAGAATTTTTCTGAACCAGTTCAGCTCGTTCTGCAAGGTAATCGCGTTCTTTTTCAGTTTACTTTCTACCATTGCACATAAATGAGGTTTTTGCACCAGGGCAGCTTAACGATCGAAAGCCCCCAGGGAAGTCGGTTCAGGAGGATGTCCGGCGTTTTCCGTTCAATGACCAGTTTCCAGCTCCTGCCGGATGACTGCCAGCTTAGGCTCCCCTCCCGCTGCAGGAAGTTCTGCTGAAGCGCCGGTGGTGATGTACGTTTCAGCACTTTCCAGTGGCTGATTACGGATTCCAGAAGATCTGTGCAGGCGCTTTTATCATTGCCAGAAAGTTCAACACCTTGCACGAGAGGATGATCTGTTTCAAGTCCGCAAAGAATCTTGTTTAAAACCAGATCATCTTCGGGGCATTCCGTTTCGCCGGTTGCCAGGTAATGCAGCATAAATACCGCCCGCTGCTGAGCTTCATCCGATTTGAACGATTTGCCTTCCAAAAGCCCCCGCTCTTTAAAGAATGGAATCAGAAACGGATGGAGAAGAATCAAACCGGCATTCCGGATAAGGACCGGAGACAAAGGCTTTGAATAGTCCTTATTTCTAATAAACTCAGACCAGGGATTAATATCCTCACGCTTCGCCTCAGGACTCCTCTCCATGCGATTGATAATCTCACTCTTGAGCACATATTCTATATCTTTCCATTCCCTATTCGGTATTTCAGGATGCTGTTTCACCCTGTCTTCATTACCATGGTCTTGGTACGTGTCTGACGGCTGTTCTTTTTTTGCAACCTGCCAGGAATCAATGCCGCTTTGCAGAACTTTCCGGATCTCTATTTCCGCTTTTGTCCGCGGGATGTTTGCCAGTTCAATCAGGGAGGCAATGAGTTCTTCGATTTGGTAATTTTCTTGTGACTTTAATCCCGGCAAGGCTCTTAACAAAAGATTTTCCATCCATCGCCAGTTCACCAATCCCTTTACGGAAGCCGCTTCCTGTGTTGTCACTCTTTCTATCACTGATGACCACACTGCTGCTCTGCGCTTATGGCTTGCAAGAGTACCGGACCTGTTCATTTTCAGTATTGTTTCTGAAAGTAGTTCCGTGAGCAGCAGTATGAACTCGAGATCTCTCAATGCCTGCATTCCAAGCCGCGAAGCTGCAATAAAAACCAAGGACTCCGACAGCTCAGAATCATTGAGCCGGTAAACAAACCGGGTTCGTTGTCTTCCAGACCTGAGTTCTGAATTCAGAATGCGAATCATCCCTTCCGGAAACTTCTCACACAATTGGCGGAACCAAACGCTGAATGGCTTCCCCCTGAAATCACCGCCGGCATTCCATGGCAACCGGCCTGACCTCAGGTAATATGCGAGTATTTCCAATTCCGACTCTTCGGCAGAGATAAATCTGGCGTTTCGTTCATCTTTGCTGCCCGAAATACCAAGTTCCCGAAGCTGGTTTTTCAGCCTGTTGTTGATCAGAATTTCCTGCAGCTCGGCATGAAGCTTCCTCTCCACAAGCTTTGCGAATCGACGGTCGAACTTCACCGGCAGTTTACCGAGGTCGATCACGAGCTTGTCGAGCCTGAGGGTGGTATCATCGTCAGCTACAGAGTCGAACACTGCCTCCATAACCGGAATCACTTTACTGCTGAAAAGCCCGGCAATTTGATCCTGAACCTGCCTGCCATGTTCATAATCACCGGGTAGCTGAATCTCGATGACCTGCTTATTGATGATATGTTTTCCTGCAGCCATACTGGTACGGTTTCATTGCTTGTGATTAAAACCGGATCCGGTTCAAAAATGTGGAGTTATCAATCGAACGGGCATCACTTTCACCCAGAATGTCGAGCCTTAAACGATTGATGCTGGTATCGCTCGAAACAGAAAGCTCTTCCCTGGTAATCGGGTTTGTTGTCACTTCAGCTTCCAGTCTTTCAACCAGCTCATCCTTGTTCTCCGAAGTGGTGAAATCAACGTCCCTGTTTCTTAGCAATCGATGCAGGTCTGACACCGTGAAGTCATTCAGATGGTTGTTGATTTCCGCACCGCTTACAACCCTGTCTCCCGGAATGGGTCTTTCAGGACGCACCTCAGTGGATGGGGATAGTGCAACATTCAGAACAGTTCTGCCGTCAAGCGGTTCGGTTCGTGTAATAAAGCCGGATCGTGAAAATTGAACAGTTGTACCGGCACTGCCCACATTCAGATTGTAGCGTCCTGTATTATCTGTGCTCACTGTAGCACCTGTTTGCGTATCCGTTACCGAAACACCCTGAAGCGGCAAACGGTTTTCAGCATTTGTAACCTGCCCTGAAACGGCACGAGCTGTACCTCCGCCGGTGAATGACTGTGCAAACTCATTGATCAGTTCGATCATCGCGACGGTATCACCTTCATCCAGATCAAACTCATTCGAGAATCCTCTTCTCGTTTCATCACTGATTGCAGGTGTGAAATTGGGATTCAGAGGATTTTTCGAAACCGCATCATAAAAAACTCTTATGAGCTCTTCATTACTGTTCGGCTGTGATACTCCGAGTTGCTCAAGAATTGTCCTCATCGTCTGTACAGAAAGTATTCCACTACCGGGGATCTCTTCTCCTTCTGCCTGATGCGGATGCAGCGTGATGTCGACTCTGGTGTTTCCTCCAATCGATACCTGGGCCGTTTCGTAGCCCACAAAAGAAACGATCAGCACCCCGTCAAGTGAAGATAAATTTGTGAATCTATACCTTCCCTGGACATCAGTTACCGCTCCCCGTTGGGTGCCTGCAATCTGGACCTGCACCCCCGGTATAGGTTGCTGTGTTCTTGCATCCCTGACAGTACCTGATACCGATACTTCCGACGCCGGCCTGATTGTGATGGTACCGCACCCGATTTGCCGGTCGGAATTTGCAGCTGTGTACTCAAATGAGTACGGCTCAATAATGTTGCGAAGCAGTGTCACCCGGGTCGTACTTTCACCCGTAAACATGCTGATAACTTCACGGTCGAAATTACCGCCGGTAAACCTGTAGTCCCTGAAATCATCAATCACATTTCCGTTTTCGTCGGTAACCACATCAAGCATGAACGAGGTGGTTTCACCCGGCCTGAGTACGGCTTCGAAGTCGGAAAGTCTTCGGCAGCTTTGCAGTACCAGGATGGTTACTGAACCTGTATCCGTGAGGCCGTTGCTCTCTTTCCGGATGGTATACCGGTATTTCAGCAGGCCGGTAAATCCGCGCGGCGGTTCTATTGTAACCTCTCTCTTGTATTCACCGCCGATTTCAGCATCCCGGGCGTCTTCCGTCACGGGTTCCACACGCTCGAGAACGATGCTTCGATATACATCCTCCTCGCCGGTGCAGTGCTTTCCTTCCATATCATAGATTTCATGATCGTTATCGAGCAGGTCGATGGTTACCGGACGATCCATCATCGTGATGGCAAAAACCGGCCGTGCATATGGCGATACCATAATATTGCTCCGGGCCTCCTCGTCATCGCATACTGGAATTCGTACCTGCGGATTGAAACAGCACCTGTAAGGCAGCATAAAATCCGACACAACGCGTTGCGGCAGATCATCCGTGCTGTCATAAAGAAGCACAAACGTTCCGCCCGGCGGCACTCCTGCACCGTGTTCCAGTCCGGGATGCTCTTCAAGAAAATTCTCCAGCGTTATTGCATGCCGGTTGTAGGTGAGGCCGTGATAGTACTCTCTCCTCTTCCAGGAGTAGTAAATTCTGAAGAGCCTGTTGAAGAACAGGAGGTCGAGCAACTGGTGGCCGAGCCGGTTCAGAATAATTATCATCCTTTGAGCCCGCTCAAGGTTATTTTCAAAATCACTGCCCATGTTCACATGATCGAATCGTTCTCCCAGGTCCTTCAAAACGTTTCTGACAGCATACTCCACAGCAGCAGCATATTTTCGCTTGAAATCATCAAAACCCTCAACAAAGTCGTCGACACATGGCGGCAGCTGCTCGCACATAAAGCGGATCAGGACCCGGATGATCTCCTGAAGCTCTTCATTATCTTCCACTCTCGACCTCATTTCGGATTCATCCAGCACAGTGCGAACCCTCGCTGAGAATGAATCATCTGCAAACCTGGATCGCTGTAGGTCCATGATCAGCTGAAGTACTGAAATGCCGGTTTTAAGCCAGTTTTTGAGCTGGTATCGAAATGTGAAGTAATCTTCGTGGAGGTCGTGGAACCCATTCGAGTAATCGATTTCAGCTGAACTGCTTCCTGCCGGTAAAACGGAGACGTCAGTGCTGATTCGTACGGCCCTCAGGTCGAACGGCAGATTATAAGTGCGGATCATGGAGTGAATGTCATCAAGTACATCCGAACAATCCTTTCCGAGGATTCCCTCAATCCGGTAAAAGCTGAACCTGCTGCGATCGTACTCAAGAGGTGCAGCCGCTTCGGCGGAACTGTCACCATCACCGTGCAGGTGGTACGATAAAATTTCACGGCCGCCAAGGCATCTCTTTTTTTGATCAATATTCCAGTTTTCAAGAAGTGATCCGTGGCCGTTGTCTTCCTGAAGTGCCCCATAGTAAAATGGAATGCTGCGTTTCGACAGCACGGGCTGTTTTTCAATGCTCGGGGTAATTCTTGTTTCAAAAGATTCAGACCGAACCACCATATCCGTGCCGAACTGTTCCGTCATCAGTACCGCACGGCGAAAGAGCATCCGCGTTTCATTGAGCAGTGCTTTCTGGCTGTCGTGAATGGGCGTATAGATAAACTGCTGCCGGTACTGCGAAGGAATACATTCTCCATCCGGTTTCCCAAGCAGCAGGTGCCTCGGGAAGAGTCCGCGTTCGGGCAGGCACTGCGTAAGCAATTGGAATGATACATCCCTGAATTCGCGCCAGGCCAGCGTGAGGTCCTGCAGAAATCCGTAGAAATAGTGGATGCCATAATCATCCTGTTCATCAAAGAATTCCAGAAGCTCATTCAGCTTTTCTTCTTTCCCGGAAAATGGATCGGTTTCGAATTCTCCTTCAAGTACCGGACGAAAAGCTGCATAAGCCTCCGACCAGTTCCTGATAATCGTGTTCAGCGGCTCCCTGTCATCATCTTCAAGGGCATCACGGAATGGCTTGCCCAGGTCTTTCACCGTTTCGAACCGGTTGAACGGCTCGCCAAACCCGGGCCTTTTTAACGTGAAGTTTTCAAGCTCAAAGCGTTTTCTGAAAAGCGTGATATCTTCATTTTCTGTTCGCTCAAGTACTTTCTGAAGGTCATCCTCTGATATGAGAAGCTTTCTGAGATTGAGCTTGCGATCGATTCCAATTTCATCACACCCCTTGCTGAGGCACGATTTCTGGTTCTTGTCGAACTGCTCGAGGTAGAGCAGCACCACTTTATCATCCAGATCCAGCGTATTCAGATCGGCGATTTCCACTTCAGAACCTTCATCCACAAAATCTTCCGTGAGCAGCTCCCAAAGCTCCACATCCTGCTCCCCGTCTTCCGAATCTTCATCCTGAAACGGCCGGTACGGGCCAAACTGGTCGGCATTGTAGCTCCTGATTTTCGTCAGCACACAATCGTTTTGTGTCATCAAGAACCCATGCGAAGTAACCCCAACTCCCTTCGAAATGTGAAGCGTGAGTTTGCCTGACTCCGATTCGGATGCAGGTTCCAGCCTCAGCCTGAATCCGCAAACAATGCCAATCCCGATCAGGCAGCTCCGGGTCATCCGCCCCTGTTCCTCAAGGTAGTTTACAACCCCGTTAAGCTGATTGTGGGTCAGCACCTGATTTTTATCAAATACCGGATATGTTTGAAAGAGTTGAGTTGCCATAATCGTGGTTGTTTAAGAGCTTCCTAAGGTTGAATTGTTGAGGATGATGGCCTCTTCAAAGGTTTCAGACTCTTCACAATCGTGGAGCCTTCCCACCCTGTACACATTTCGCAGTTCAAAGAGGATGCTGATCAGACTGTCGAGTGCATCCGCCTTGACGCTGTCACTGCTTTCCTCGCTGCAGTTCAGCACAAGCCATTTTTTATACCGTTTCTCGAATTCCTTCAGCTGACTGTTGCTTACCCAGCAGATTTTCAGAAACACATGGGCCGGGGCCTCATATCTGATTTTGCGTTCCAGAAAGCGTCTGAAGTCCATGTTCATAAACCTGCCTTGCCAGTAGGGCAACACAACGCTGGCCACATAGGTGTAGGGATTGTCGAGCTGACAATGTTCGCAGTCAGGATCAATGAAGATGGGCATGAGCGAATCATCTTCATCTTTGGGCCGTAGCAGAATGTGCTCTGCAATATGCATCCCTTCACTGCTCAAAAACTTTTTCGTCATAAATCGGCTCAGCTCACCGGCAGCAAAGTTTTCCATTCCGCCCCTGATGCGCAGTTCATCCCCATCCATTCCTGCAAATTCGAACGACCGCTCAAAGATGAGACGCGAATCGGGATGCGGCTCCGGAATCACAGTTTTAACAAAGATGGCGGTCTGATCTTCATCAATTTCGACATGATCAATATCGAACGGTATCTGACCAGCTTCACCGGCTCCCGGCCTGGTGAGAATGAGCCTGTTAACGGTATGCAGTTTCTTTGATAGGTCTCCGTCCGCGATAAATGCGTTCGCTTCACGGTCTGCTTCAAATTGGATTTCATCCGTGTAGGATATTGAACTGCCGGGCTCAGGAGTTTCACCGGAACCCTCCAGCTGAATTTGAACATACCGTCCATTGGCTGATGCATTCGAAAAATCTCTTTCAGCCGATTCATCAGCCCCCGGCTGCCTGATACGGATTTTCTTCACATCGAGGCTGTTCAGCTGCTCAGATATAAAATCATTGAAATCCTTCCCCGTGCTCAGCCCAAGCTCACCTCCCTGCATTCCGCAGAGCTGCAGCCTCCATTCGCCGCCTGTTTCTATAAATCTGTACTGCTCAGTATCGCCACCGTAAATGATCGCGTCCCAGACAAACTCCTCAGCACGCTCATTCATCAGCCTGGAAGCCTCCTGCTCAGTTTCGGCACTTCCCCCCGTGGTTCCGGTCAGGATGATATCCTCCTCATCCGAAAAAGGCTTCTGCGATAACCTGTACGAAACGCTGTATTCATTCCCAGTCCGGGTCTTTTCAACATGGAAATAGTTCGACACCGGAGCGCTGAAATTCTTCCGGTTCGATTCCGGGTTGTTGTAGAATTCATCTTCGAGAATCCCCATTGCCTCAGTGATCAGGTTTTCTGCCCCGGACTGATCCGGAATATCGCTGTCGGAGCTGACAGCAACCAGACGGCCGCCACAGTGGAGCTCCACACTGTAACCTGAACCTGACTCAACAATATGATATGACTCTTTCTGAACACCGGCTGTCACAAGCAGCTCAAGGGCAGCGAGTGCTTCATTCCTTGTAGGATACCCGTCTTCCACCGATACCAGAAGGGTTTCATCACTCTCATTCAGAATCTCAAAGTGAAACCTTTCATCTTCCCTGCGGATATTGAACCCCGGTGAAAACACCAGATCCGAAACCTGTATCTCATCGATGCCCACCTGTAATGAGGCTCTCTTTTGCAGGCCCGACCTGTTATCGATATTCCACAGCCTGCAGGCATCTTTGTAATTGAAGGCCGTTCCCCTTCCTGAACTGATTTGAGGATAGGCATTCAAAAACATCAGCTTATCCTGTATCAGGCTTCGCTTTCCTTCCTTCCCGGCAAGGCGCCAGGTGAGGCTTGCATAATCGGTGAACTGCTCCGCAAAGCGGGCCATCAGATGGTCCAGAAATTGGTTTCTGCGTTCAAGAAATACCTTATCGCTCTCCGCAATCCGGTCGAGGTTGCGGCTGTGATTCAGCAGATCGGTGTACAGCTCCTCTCCATCGGGAACAATGCCGGAAAGCGCCTGGGTGAAATAGGTACGGCCGATTCTGAACTTCCCGGTGCTGTCGCGTTCTGCATTCATTGAGAACAGGTCTTTAACATGGGCAATCTGTGCCATGTAGTTGGCGAGGAGCTGTTCAAAAAAGAGCAGGTAGGCTTTCAGCTGCCTTGCCTGCGCGCGCCTTTCGGGGGTGGCTGTCGGAGGCAGGCCATCTGGCCCAATGCCGTAGGTAATCGGAAATTCCTGTGTTATACTGCTGTAGCGCGCCGGATTTAAAAACTTCCCTTTCGGAGTCCCAAAGTCCCTGAGTTTTGGTTTTAGCCGTCTCGTTATCTCTGCAGCCCTCAGCTCGTCAAGACGGGCATCCACTGCCGACTGACGCGGCTGGTACGGCAGCTGTTCTTTGAAATAGGTGAGCCTTGAACTGCGTTTCGACAGCCTCGGAACGTAGTTTTTATCGTAGGCCAGCTCGAGGCACCATTTCACGCTTTTCTGCTCAATTCCGTCTTCATCCGATTCGGGAATATTAGCAATTTCAATATGCTTCACTGCCACCACTCCCTCAATATTCATGATGATCTGAATCAGGTCCGAAACGTAGATCACCTTCCGGCGGCCAGCACGTTTCAGTTCCTCATCCATGATGAAACCGTGCTCGGTCAGCGGCCCCTCAAAGATCTTCTCTGACGGAATTCCCTTTTCCACCATCTCATTGAGTTCATAAAAACGAATTGAGGGTGAAAGGAAGCTTTCGATCTCATGCAGTATCCTGGCGTGCACTTCCTCAACATCTGCATCCACTGCCAGTTCCACATCCGCACACACGGCGATAGCCTCAACCCTGAGTGCCGAGAATTTCAGGAAGTCTTCGCAAAGATTGCGGTTTACATGAAGCCTTTTTTTCACGGCTTCCAGTATGCGATGAACCACCTTTACGCGGCCTCTGTAATTCTCTGCCCACTCATCGATTTTCTGGTTCAGGGCTGCCTCTGAAGCATTCAGGACCAGCGACTGGTTATCCGGGTCACGGCCACTCAATGAAAGGATATTCGAATCCGCATCCAGTTCAGGGTTTATTCGATAGCCGGTCGGCAGATTGCGAATGCGAATATCCATACTGCGGATTGCTCCCCGTACAGAGTTGGCATCATCCCAGTCAACGGATTCATCATCCCAGCGCGGGAAATCAATTTCAGCATCAAAGATGGATTCGGAAAGAACTTCAGGGCCAATCCCTGCAAATGGAATACGCTCGCGCACGATGTGGCGGTTCAGGTCTCCGTACTCTTTCGATGTCTCAAATTCGAGCAGCACATTGTAGAGAGCGTTCATTTCGAGTTGACCCAAACCGGGCTTGCCGGCATCTTTCGGGATGGTTTTTAGCCTGCCGGCGGACTTGTGGGCCCAGAGCGGAACTTCCGGTGCTGATGCAAGCTCCAGCCACGCATTCTTGACCCCCACCCGTTCTTTCACCTCACCTTCCGTTGTGATATCGACGGCCACATCGATGATGAGTTTTCTGAGGTCGGTTATGGTAAGCGGATTGCATGGGAGAATCTCTGCGGCGGAAAAGAAGTTTTTGATATCCTGAAGTGCCGGATTGGATGGATCGGGTGTCAGGATATCTTCAATATTCTGATTTGCCCTGTGGCCGAGATCGGTTATGGCATAGCAGAGCACCTCCAGAATGGTGATGCCCGGATCATGGGAATTGTAGTCGGTCCAGATCTTGCGCGACAATTCCGTGATATGCGAAAGACCGAGCTCCCGAAGTTCATCGTAGCGCATGCTCTTCAGCCTGGCAGGTACATTCGATATCGTTACAGATTCTTCCATCCGTGGGTTCAGGTTTGGTTAACTGCAGCCGCAGTCATCGGTTTTCAGCTCTTTGAAGGCTTCAACTTTGTTATCATCACACGCACATTCGGGTTCGTCAAGCACCTTGATGTTGTGTGCTGGCGCCGACCCGAGAACAGAGGCCGAAGTAGATGCTTCAGCTTCATCCACATCTTTTTTGATTTTCATGGCCTCTCCGGTTCCTGACGGAATCCGGTGATCCATTTTGAAGCAGGTCACAAAGTCGACGTAGGGCCTTTTCTCAACAAAGTGCAGAATCATCGATTTGTGGATGCGTCCGCCGAAAACCACATCGGGGGTATCCTCGAATGCCCACGGCGACAGATATGATGTTATTTCACGGTTCAGCACCTCGGCATAAAATCCCTGGTCCATTCCCTCGCGGAAGCTGACATTGAACGAAACCTTGATCTCTTCATAGAGCGGGTTCCTCACCGTAAGCTTTACCGCCTCTGCCCTTATCCCGCTCAAATAATCTTCAATCTCCGAGAGCAAGGCCAGGCTTGTTTTGGGCTTGAGCGGATCCACTGCGTTTCTGTTCTTCATGTCGGAAACCACAATCAGCGAAACATAACCGGGAGCTATTTCACTGTACACGCCGGCGGGCCCCTCATAACGGATGTGATTCAGGCATTTCACTTTATACACTGAGGGGAATTTCTGCAGTATCAGCCGTTCGTAATCCCAGATGGTAACAGCACGCTGTTTGTGGCGCAGACGCTCACTCACCCTTACATAATAGGCTTCGCTCTCTTCCTTCATCGCACCCCCAAAAGAAGCAAACGGCTGGTTCACTTCCCTGACGGACGAGTCACTCGATTTCAATTTGGCAATGGTTTCGGCCGGCAGAGGACTTGCAAGGTGCTCCGGGTCGTTGTCCCGGTCACGGAATTCTGCCGTCACTGCCTGGGCCTGAATGGAAATCAGATCGGAGATGGCGGGAGTTTGCTTTGCCGCCGATGCCCGCAGCCACACAAAACCGGCCGGCAGCATCGTATGTTCTGTGGTGGCTGTGCCCGGCACACTGAACGAAATGATTCCGGATGTAAGCAGTTCGTTGGTGGTATCGGATAGAACCTGGCGATCGTTGAACGGAACCCAGTTATCTCCCGACAGGAAACTCCAGTAAACAGGCTGACGCGGAAAATCGGGATCGGCACTTCCTTCCGCTACCTGGATCAGCAGCGAAAGTGTCTGGCCGCCTGAAAAATCCTTCATGCCGATATAGAGGCTGCCTTCATCCTCAATAGCCGGAACAAAGGCGCCATGCTTTTTATCTGAAGCTGCAGGTGTAACACCAAATGGATGAACCAGAAAATATTGGTCTATACCTGAATTCACCATGTTCTCATTCCCAAGTACAACCGAAGCTTTGTAGTCGATTGACAGGCCGGCTATGACCGGTGTGTAGGGTTCATTGGGTATCAGGATGATATTGTCCTCAGAATCCTCATCTACCACTTCATTGATCACATTGTATGCATAAACCTTTGCATAATCTTTGTGACCAAAATCCTGGCTTCCAAGTTCAAGGCGAAGAAACCCATCTTTGGTGGACGTTCCCAGCGATGTCAATTGTTCCATGAACGCATTTCGGCGAAGTGGCGCGAGATCGGTTTCCGTCAGTGCGATGCTCCTTTGGCTCAGTACCTGTCCGCCATTGTCATCCCTCATAAAGAGTGGAACTTCGTCATTCAGTTCTTCCCATCTCCTTCCCTGCAAAAGCGACAATGTGGCTTTAAAATCAGCGGTATTAAAGGTGAATTCGCTCCCGTACTCGCGGTAGTACTCTTCGAACCCTTCTGACGGCAAATTCTGCCAGTTAAAATGAATCCAGACCTTGTCCGGCTTTTTCTGAAGCAGGTCCCTGTTGCCGATGTAAAATGAAGAACCTGTTGCCGGGCGGTTTCCGAAAGGCATAAACGGCTTGCCGGGATCCAGAAGTCCTGCATCGTTCTGCAGTATATTGTTTCGGATTCCCTCCACATCCACGCTCACCTTAGCGTCCAGCAGCTTCAGGTTTTTCAGATGCTGATAGGGGAAATTACCGGGAGTTTCTGCATCCATATTGAGCATGATTTTTGCCACCGGCCATTGGGTTTCGATCGGATCTGACAATACTTCCTTATCATAATTCACCACCGGAGGATCACTCTCGTTCAGGGTTCGGGCAATCGTTATAGACCCTTCGGCAGGATTGATTTTTACCCGGTTCAGCTTTTTCGTGAATGTATACCTGATGTCACCCAGCTTGTCCTGGCCCAGACCCCGAACTGCAAGAACCTGATCGAGCTTGCTGAAAGCTCCCTTCATCTTCACCGTTCTGTACTCTACAATTCTCCCGGCAACCAAAGGACCAATTGTGTAACCTGGCCTGTCACCGGAATACCCCCTGGAAGGATCATCTTTGATTTTTACGGTGATGTCGTTTACTGTGGCACTGTTGATGAATGTAAGCGCCTTCTTTTCAACCTCGCTTTCGGTTTCAGTATCTGCTGACCGATCTACCGGAGTGGTCTCAATCCATCCCTCTTCGCCGCTGAACAGAACCCTGAACATATTCCCTGCATGCGATCCTCCCATACGTGCGATCCGTTCAAGATCGTCTCTGTTTGAAGGATCAAACAAAAAGCTGAAAATGACTTTCCGGTTACCCTCGGGAAGGCTGAGCAGCGGAGAGGCAATGGCACACCCTATTTCCGCAAATGGGCTTTTCACCGAACCGAATGATTTCCAGCTTTTCTCTTCATTTTCAATTTCACCACCCTTTCCGTCAGAAGAGTTGACTACCGGCGATGCATATAGCCTGTCATCACTGCTTGAATCCCTGAAAACAGCCTTCAGCTCTTTCACCTTTCCGTGGTTCACCGCCAGCTCTTTTTTCGTTGCATATGTGAGAGGCTGCCCCGTTTTATCTTTCCCCGCTTTCAGTTCGGTTCCCTCCGCAATTCTGTGCGATCTCCTAACATGCCTGGCGAGTTCGAAAATGAGGTGAACCTTGTCGGCAACCGGAGGATTTTCTTTCAGCCTTAGCACATCCCGGTAGTAAAAGTCGATATGCTTTTTGCCGATCTTGTTCAGATCATCCTGTGCGATTCTGAAAAGCTTCAGAAACGCAAGAAAGAGCGCTTTTTGGGGCTGGGTAAATCCCCCTTTTTTCTCAGCGTAGGCTTTGAAAGCCGCGTCGTCATCAAGAAGCCTTTCAAGGAAAAGGTTCAGGTCTTTGTCTTTTTCTGTGGACAAAAAACCACCCCAGTCCGATTCGTGCTCTGATCCGTTCTCCGAAAAATATCTCAGCTCTTTGCCGTACGCTTTGGCAAACTCAATCAGGTCGGCAATACCGCGGTCATCAATTGCGGCATAGTCGGGCAGCAGGGCTTTCAGAAGCCTCCGCCGCTGGCTGGTGCCATCGCGTTTCAGCAGGGTGTTATTTTCGCAGGATTCACTCATCAGCGGATATCGGTGGCTTCGGTTAGGTAGAATGGGTAGACGAGGTTGGTGCGCGTGTTTGTCTGAATAATGGTGTATTCAATTTCGATCAGAATCTTCCCCGCTTCAGCATCACTAATAAGCCGTACCTCTTCCGGAATCACACGGGGCTCGTGAAACAGAATCGCCCTGCGGATATCTTCAGTGACGCGTGCAGCGGTTGAACTGCTCAATGATTCAAAAATATTCTTGTGAAGATTTGTGCCGTATGCCGGCCGCATCACGCGCTCGCCTTTATGTGTTTCGAGCAGAATGATGAGGCTTTCATGAATGTCCTGCTCATCCTCCGACATGCCGGAAGCAAAGCTGCTGCTGAAGCTTACCGGAAACGACCATCCTCTTCCCAAAAAACTTTGTTCTTCGCTCATAGTTGTTTTATCCGATCATTACGGTTGGCTCGCCCACAACTGCAGAAGCACCGCAAACGCAGGTATCACCAACCCTGATTGCGGGTTTGCCGCCAATCAGCACGGTTGAACTGCCCACGGTAAACGGGCTTACGGTTGGCTGGTGACTGTCAGGCGGCAGCGAACAGACATGATTATCACCCGACACACAGGCCGGCATCCCGCCGATCAGAACCGTCGCCTCACCGGGCCCCACAATGGTTCCCCCGTGGTTGGTTGTATCTAAAATTCTTGCTGCTGCAGACATTGGGTTAATTACTGGATTGTATGATTGTTAATTGGTTGAATAATTTTGATTAAGGCTGAAATAATCCCCTCTCGAGAGGGGAAAAGTGAAGACGAAAGCGCAACGCGCGATTCGTCAAGCGAGGGGTGTGTCCCTGTATGGCCTTTGCCTCCACGTACACACCCCTGCTTGCCTCGCTGAACGCTTGGCAATCTGTCCCCTCTCGAGAGGGGATTTATCTATCCCTCCACTCAATTGAATCCAGTGGAGAATTTTTATTCGAATCACAGTTTTTCATCAGCCTCATGAATTCGTTTTCAGTTCAATTAATCGCCACAAGCGAGCCTTTTACTACGGTTTGGCCGTTTGAGGTAAGGTCGGCCCCGGAACCACCCTCCGCCTTGAATGCCGCCGAAGCTTTCGCTTCCACGTTCATCCCTTCAATCACTACATCACCCGAGGCCTTCAGCTTCAGGTCGCCGGAGCTTTCAAGCAGAATGCCATCCGAACTCATGGTGACCTTGTTGCCGCTTTCATCCTCGAACACAAGCCCTCCCTTTTCATCACTGATGATGAGCAGGTTGCCGCCCGGTGTTTCCAGAGAGATGCTTTTCTCATCATCGTTGAACAGAAGCTTCAGTTCACCCCGGGTTACAAATCCTTTTGTGTTGTTCTCCTCTTCCGGTTCAACCGGTGCCGGCTTGCCGCTGCTGTGCAGCATGCCGAGAATTACCGGGTCTCTCGGATCATCGTTGATGCAGCCAACAATCACTTCATCTCCCGGTTCGGGCCTGAACACCATTCCCCTGTTTTCCCCCGCATCGGGTGATGCCATCCGCGCCCACACCCCTTCACTCTGCGGATCAATAACCGGAAGTCTCACCCTGATCCTGAATTCCCCGTCGGGATCGTCATGAATGGCTGTTACCACACCGGGTTGAAGGCCGTGAATTGCAGGAAGCAATCCGGAAGCCTGTTTGGAGGAAATGTCATCAAACCGGTTCACATGCCACTCAGGGTTCAGCCCAAACACAATATCGGTATACCATGCCGAACTGCCGGAATACTGATGGTTCACCGACGAAACAAAATGCCTGCCATTGAAGCGGCTGCCAAACCACTCAAGCTCGATCATGTGCCCGGGCTTGATATCGCTGAAACCGATGATTCGCACCCTGCCCCTTATTTTCGCGAGCTGTGCCCGAAGCACTCTCGAATCGGCCCACGCCTGGAGTTCATCTTCACCCAATCGCCCGCCATGCTGCTGCAGATATGTGTCTGTATCGAGAATGGAGGAAAGGTCCCTTGCAGTAATGTTGCCGCTGCGGTCTTCACCGCTGAACTCTCCCTCCTCCTCACTTATTTCCTGCCCGGTATAATTCCAGCTGCGGCTGAGAACCGATTCCTGCTGATCCCGCGCATCCATACCCGCCTCAAACGAAATCACGTTCGAACCAAAGGCCAGGTTCAGAACCGGATCATCGCCCATATCCGGTTTTTTCACCATTATTTCACCGTCATCAACAAAAACGAGCCGGTTATTCACTTCGGCCCGTGCTACCATAAAATCCCAGTCACTCACATAGTATTGCACCATCTCTTTGTGAGTAACAGATGTCTCCTCAGCTGTTGTGCTGAGTCCATAGGCACTTGTCAGCTCTTCAATAATCTCACTGTCTTTTACCGATTCGAAATACCTGTTTTTTCTGCCACCCGTCATTTTCACGGCTTTGTCGCGGAGATCTACTTGCAGAAGCGGATTGCCGTTTTCGATAGATTTGATTGTGTGTCCCGTAATGATGCCTGTAAAGATGGTGTCTTCACGGTTGTGATATCCCGCCTTGATTTCAGCTTCATTGCCCGGTACAAACAGATCTCCGCTGCTCACCGGAAAATCCCCGGCCGAAACATCACCGTCTGAAAGTACAATTCTTGCCTTTGGAATCATGTTTACGGTTTTGGTCACTGCAATGCCGAGAATTCCGTACCGGGCCCCGATCTCCTCGCCATTTACCAGAATTGTAAATGTTGGCAGGTCAGTGTCTGCCTGTGTTGGTATGACCCTGCTCCGGCTCATGCTTTCTTCGTTTTAAGAGGTGGAAGGGTTAGCCGTATTCCCGGTTCAAGCGTTCTGAAATCAATCAGGTTGTTAATCCTCGCCAGTTCCAGGTAAAGGGATGCATCGCCGTAGGTCTGATGGGCAATCCCAGGCAGCGTTTCGCCGGCTTTTACCAGGCGGTAGTGCGTCATGTCGGGAGAGTTTCGCTTCTCTTCCACCGCCTGCTCTTCGAGCGATGTATGCTTCCTGAACACGCAGTTTACCGTAGAACGGATCGGGTTACCGTCGAGATTGAAAAGCGAGTGGGATACCGTTGCCTTTTCAAGTACTCCCCTGAATTCGAAACTGCCCCATCGCAGTTTCAGGAAGTTCGGACGGTGGGTATCTCCCTGACGATCGTGCGTAATATCGATAAAGTCTTTGATGACAAGATCGGTGCGTCCCTGTTCCACAACCTTGTCGGCTACGTTCGATTTGCCAGAGAGCGATGCACCCGTGGCATCGAACAGGTATTCGAATGTAACAGATTCTGGTTCCGTGTGTTTGTACACCAGCGGGGCCGTATTGCCCGACACATTCGGTTTTTCGTAGTGATTCTTGTACTCCTGGCTATACGAGTTGGGATTGTACATCATCACAAACTCTTTCAGCACTTCGCTGTCGTCGTACTCCTCACTTGGATAGGCCGATATGGTCATTTTAGCGAGACCCTCCAGTTCCTTGTAATCCTGAGCCATATCCGCTACCGTTCGTTTTTATTTTGTTCGAGCGCCTGGAGCACCTGGGTTACGATTTCCTCAACGAGCACCCTTTGCGACTGCCCGTCACCGCTTGCTGTCTGCCGTGTTTCGGGCTGTTGTGCGCTATTGTCGATCACAGCCTTGATGACCAGTTCTCTTATTTCAATTGGCATATGTGCTTCTCCTCTTTATCAATGTTGACTTCATTATTCCAATTATCACAGCAGCATCTCACTCCGGATCAGCCAACCTGCAATCGCCTGAAGTACTGGAATGCAAACTCGATGGATTCTACCGCCACCTCGTTCTGCGTAGCATTGAAAGCTGAAACTGACCACTTAACCGGGTAAGCCTGGATAAACGACCACGCTTCAAGCGGTTCGTGCTCTTCGTTCAGCAGCTTCACCATTATTCCCGTCGGCTTGAATTTGTACTGTTCAACCGCTTCGCGAAACCAGCCAATCAGTTCAGAACCTTTCACAATTCCTCGTTTCATCTCAAGATTATCGTAGGTTACCCTGTCGGGGAGCCGGTGAACAAACCGGTTTTCACCGCCCTCCTCGTAGGTGAACTCACCGATGGTTGCATCGATGCCCGAAATCTCCTGGAAACCCGCATTGCTTCCGGAGCCGAACCCTTCAAACTCAACCTCAAAGTGAAAACTGACCGGCGGATAGTTTCGGCTCATAATCAGGCAAATTCGATGGTGAGGCCTTCATGGCAGAGTTCAATCGACTCAACCGCCACCTCGTTGCCGGTTGAGTTTAGCTCCGGCCCTTCAACCTTGCAGGGCCACGCTTCTTTCACCTTCCACACCGTAACAGGTTCATGCTCTTCATTCAGAAGGCTTATGGTGATGCTCCGCCGCTCAATATTGTTCATCTTCACGGTGTTGAGCCACTGAAAGAATTCGTTGTCGCTTCTGAAAATCCCTCTTTTCAGGGTGATATTTTCATACTTCGGTATCCCGGGCATTTTGGTAACCTGGTAGTCTTTAGCGTTTCCTTCCCGGTATTCGATGGGTTCGATTTCCACATTGAGGCCCGATACTTCGGTGAAGCCGATTCGGTCGCCGCCCCACTCTACCTGGAAGTGAAATGCTGAAATTGGATATTGTTCTGACATGGCAATCTCTATTTGGTTGGTTGATATTGAATTGGTTCAGGTTCTGATTATGACTCCTGCAGCTTGTGCATGAATCGCAGAATAATGAATTCGGCAGGACGTACTGCTGCCATACCGATTTCCACGTACATGCGGCCTTCCAGCACATCCTGGGCGGACATGGTTTCACCAAGACCTACTTTCACAAAAAAGGCGTCATCCGGCGTGGCCCCTGCCAGGCCGCCATCGCGCCAGAGCCCGATCAGGAAATTCTCAATCATTGTTCGCACACGTATCCAGGTGTTGGCCGTATTCGGTTCAAACACCACAAATTCGGTGGCTTTTTTCACAGACTCCTCCACGTAAATAAACAGTCGCCTTACCGGTATGTACCGCCATTCGTTGTCGTTGCCGGCGAGTGTTCTGGCTCCCCACACAAGTGTACCTTTACCGGTGAAAGAGCGAATCACATTGATCGATTTACCCGTTGCCGCATCCACATTCAGCCCGGCCTGCATCTCATCATTGATTTTCTGCACGGGCTCAATCACCGAATTCAGGCTAACATTGGCAGGAGCTTTCCAGACCCCACGGTTTCGGTCAACCCTCGCATACACACCTGCAATGGCTCCCGAAGGCGGAAGTTTCGTATAGATGTCCCTCACCCTGGCCATCAGAGATCGGTAAACGGCAGGATGGTCGGTTTTGATGGAACCTATAGCTACACCGTCAAACTCACCGTTATCCTCTTCTGAATCCGTATGGGTGATAAGAGATGTCTCCTCGTTAACTTCATGGTTCAGCGTGGTTTTTATGAATGGGTGATACACCGCGCCATAGTTCAGGTTGTTCATTCCCATGGCAGTTCTGAACTGCTCATCGGTAACCGGAGTGTTGTCATGCGACATATACCGGTCGATAATCGTAAAGCGGTCTTTTAGCTTAAAGCATTGATCGAGGGCTGTGGTCACCACAGATCCAAAATCTCCTGTATTGGCCAAACTTACCGCATCCGGAAAGAGAAGGAGCGTGGGTTCATCCACCTTTTCGAGCGCGTTTATCCCGCCAATCAGGCCGTTTTCGTCATCTCCTGCGGCAATTGAACCACCGTAGCCTCCAACCGAGACGATGTAGCAGGGCCCGCCTCCGTTAGCGAAATAGAGCTGTAGGCTTTGGAAAAGCTTGTAACTCAAATCGGCACTATCATTCACTGCTGCTGAAAAAGATCGTTCAGCGAGGTTGCCATCTTCATCCAGGTCATCTTCGATGGAAAAATCGAACCTGACGGGATTTGCACCACCAAAAAGCTGTCGGTATTCGAGCAGTGAAGTGATGCGTGTTGGAACCATACTGAGATTTTCTCCCGTGTCGCTGTTTTCGGCACGTTGTGTATACCCGATAAATGCCGGGATGGCAGTTTCAACCCCTGCAACGGATGCCGGCAGCAGGGAGATCTCTTCGACGTAAACGCCTGGTGTTCTGTAACTCATAGTTCTTTGGGTTTAGGATTCCTGTAGTTTGTGCATAAAGCGGAGTATGATGAATTCGGCAGGCCTTACAGCGGCCACACCGATTTCTACAATTAGGCGGCCCTCGAGGATATCCTGGGCGCTCATGGTTTCACCAAGGCCAACTTTCACAAAAAATGCATCGGCTGGTGTGGCACCGGCAATGGCGCCATCTCTCCAGAGGTTGGTGAGGAAGTTCTCTATCATGCCCCGCACCTTCGACCAGGTATTGGCATCGTTTGGCTCGAACACCACCGGTTCGGTTGCCTTTTTTATAGACTGTTCAATGAAAATGAAAAACCGCCGTACGGGTACATAGCGCCATTCATTGTCGTTGCCGGCGAGGGTTCGCGCTCCCCACACCAGCGTGCCTTTACCCGAAAATTTCCGGATGGCATTGATCGACTTGCCTGTGTTCGGATCCACATTCAGTTCCATCTGGTCTTCGTGCGTTACCAGGACCGACGGCTCGGATACGCGGGTGAGGCTTACGTTGGCCGGAGCCTTCCATACCCCTCTGTCGCGGTCAACCCGGGCGTAGATTCCGGCCATTGAGCTCGATGGGTATAGCGTAACTCGCTTCTTGTCGAACCCTTTTTTTATTTTGTTGTAAAGGGTTCTGTCAATCACATGATCAATAGATCTTACGACAGCCGAAACTTCTCCTTCCACACTGCTTTGATAGAGTATCGGAATAGGATTTTCCAGGGGACCTTCGGCAGTTGCGGTAAGTGTGATCACATCACTGGCTCTTGTTACTTCATACTCATCCCTGTCCAGCGCCTCAATGGCGTCGACCAAAGCAGTGGCATAGCTGATATTGGTGTTTGAAGCACCTGTAAAATCGGTACCGGCCACCAGTACATCCGACCCAATTGTGAAAGTGTCACCGTCAATTGTTGAATGATCGGTAATAACGATTTTACCAATCGCATCTTCACTTCCTTCATTTAGCTCATGCAGAGTTAAGCCGTCTGCGAGACGCAATCCTTCAGCAACGGTATTGTCTGTAATTTCCACAGACTTTTCATCGAATGAGAAACCGAGAGTCGTTTTCATAGATGGATAGTAAACCGCACCATAACTCAGGTTACCCATTCCAACTTCATTCCTGAAAGCACCTGCATCCTCAAAAGGATCATCGTCATTCAGTACAAGAGCATCCATAATCGCAAAACGGTCTTTCAGTTCGGAACACTGCAACAGCATCTGGTCATGCAGTGCACGGCGTGCATTTGCGTTGAGCTTCACCGATTCAGGGATCACAATCATGGTTGGTTCATCCTCGGTCTCGAGAGCCTCCAGTGCGTCAGTCAGCTCAGTTGCATCAATCGAATCGTTATCTGGATTTTCATCGTACGTTCCTGCCGACACCACATAGCATGGACCGCCTCCATTTGCAAAGAACATCTGCATGGCATAGTGAAGCAGGTAGGGCGATTCGGTGCCCGTAATTTCAAAACGGGTTTCATCATCCTGAGTGGTAAGTGTGAGTCCGTATTGTTCATCAAATGCCTGGCCAAATATCTCGGTAAAGTCCAGCATGGATGTGATTCGAACCGGCTTGCCTGACACATCCTCACCCCTTCTTTCCGCTTTTTCTGTATACCCGACAAATGCAGGAATGGCTGTTGAAACCGGGGCCACCGAAGCCGGCAGTTTTGAAACTTCTCGTATGTAAACGCCGGGTGTTTTTATGTTTTGCATAGCGATAGTGCTTAGTGGTTAGATGTAAATGAAAGTTTCCGATTCGTGATCGGACCCAAACTGTTTGAGTGATGCCGACGGAGACGGATTCGGCAGGTGTCTCAGAACCGGCATCTCATCGTTGGTTAATTCCAGGCCTGTAAACGGCCGCTCACGGAACGGAACGGGAAGCGACGACCGGAATACCGCCGTGTCAAAATCATCGATCCGTATCTCTTCACCGGCTTCGTCTTCAAGCCTGTCAAAACCGATCTCTTCTGGAAATTCACTGCTCTCTCCGCGGTTGATACTCAGTGATTCGAGGCTTCCCTCTTCGTGTATCACTTTGCCTGAACGGTTCATAACGTAGTATCTCCAATGGGCAGATTTTGCGGAGAACTGAAGCAGATACTCCTGTGTGCCGATGGTGTCAGGGTATGAGTGCAGCCGAACCTGAACTATTCCCAGAGGCGGCCTGGCTGTGAGTACCGGATCCATGAAAAAGGGCTCTGAGAAAAGCACTTCATTGCCATCCTCACTCGTAAGCCGAATTGAATAGACACCCGGCTGCCGGCCATCCATTGTAACCTGCTGACTCACTTTTCCTTGATCATCTGGTGTGAGCAGAATTTCCCCGGGAAGCGGTTCACCTGAAGGATCTCTACCGGCCGATATTATTTCCCCGTTTTGGTTATGAAGAGTAAAAACCCATCCGCTGCCACCTTCATCGGGTGTATGATCAAGCACAAAACGGGATGATCGCAGCCTGTTCAGAAAAGTGTGGGTGAAGGTTTCAGGTTCACCCGTAAAACCTGTGTCGATAGAGAACCGTAGCAGCATGCCGCGCTCAAAATCACTACCGTCTCCTGTACGGAGATCTGTGATATTCAGAAACTGCGGCATGTAACCGGCGTACAGGGCAAATGTGAGCACGAATGGTTCCTGTAAACGAACCCTGGGGGTCAGTTCATCATCCTGTGATTCGTACAGTACGGTGATGCCATCGTTGAGCGGCTTCATTAGCATTCGGCCTGATCTCAATCTTGCCGAGGTTGTAACTGTTGGTTTCAGGGTTAGGGCCAATGGCACTCCGTTCGTATAGAATGAATGACGAAGCCTCAGGTTGAATAAACGGGTGTAGTTCAAAACCATAACTATACCCCTCCCGAGTTGAGCCTGATTTTTTCGATGGGGCGACCGGTATCCTGGATCAGTTTTTCGTGGATACGCACCACTTTAACCTTGTAAAGCACCGATGGCAGATAGTTTGTGCCTACCACCGACCAGAAATTATAAAGCTGTTCGAAGTTGTATGAGAATAGCTCAACAACCAGCTTTTTAAGGTTTGAATCAGTGGCTGCCATCATCGGGCTTGTATCAGGAGTGAATACATTTTTTGACTGGAAGAAGGTGATGGCGTAAGAAAGCTGTTTCAAGCCTTCTTCATAGGCATCCGTCGGATCGGCTTCTGCAGACTGAAAGTTAGCTGAAATTAGTATGTAGAGGTTCAGCTTCACTACCGGGTTGGCTTTCTCAAAAACGTCTGCTTCATTCAACACCATGCTTCGCTGATCTTTGAAAATTCTCTCTTCTTCAATATTGATCAGTGAAACACCCAGTGAATTTTCGGGAATGAGAATCTCTTGTGGCGATGCAACGCCTGTAAGAAAGGCCTTGCCTTCATTCTCACCGGTAATTCCAAGCCTGAGTCGCAGGTAAGCATTGAGTTCATCCGTTAAAAAACGCAGGGCAGTATGGATCATATCTTTCGAACTGATAGTTTTACTGCCGGCATCCCTCATTCAGGCAAATATTGAAGAAAAGCACGTGATAAAAAGGCTACACCAACCCAATGTCAAAGCTTGAAAACTGTCAGAGATCGATCTCTTTCATTCTCTCCATGAAAAGGCGACGATGTATCTTTTTACACCCGGCAGTATCTTTACACACACAATGTACTGTCTCTAATTAACTAAAAGACAGTACTTTATCATTACCCAACTTTACTACCTAATTCTGCTACCGAATTTTACTACCCAAAATTTCGGCCTTCTTACTAAGTTTTTCTTTCAAACTGTTGTCAGGCATTTTTTTCAGATCGGTAGGTGAACAGCCAAGGTGATAGTTCACAAACTTATTGAGGCCAATTTCGTCCGGAATGCCGTGCTCCCTCGCTATTTCAAAGTTGGATTTATCACCTTCGACCAAATCATCCAGAATGCTTTTAATCCGGATATATTCAAGCATTTTTTGAGGCCTGACATAGTAATAACGAATAAACCTTCTGGAAAACTTCTTGGGACAATTATATCCCATTAATTCAGCCCATTCAGATACCCTGGCAGTTTTCGACAGGTTACCCTGGAGCACATCCAATGAGTTCGAGATATCCACATATTCTCCCATTTTTCTCCTCTTCTTTTTTTTGTATCAGAACTGAAAACCATGATGAGCAAAACAATTACCCCTCTATATTCCAAGAGTGTGCACTCAGGCAATCGTTACAAAAAAATTAAAAATCATTTATAAAAGAGGAAGAAAAGCGCAACTTAAGCTTAAATAACTGATTACTTCGTTCTCATCTGGCTCAATTCGGCCTCTGCTGCTATGAACCCGAAAGCCGGCCACCGGCCGCCGTCATAGATGCCCTGCCAGATTTCAAAGGCACGGTCGGTACGGCCGTTCATGTAATGCCAGTTGCCGAGGCCGTATGCAAGCGTGGCATTATCGATCGCGTCCTCAGCTGTCTCCATCAGCCGTTCGGCGTCAAATATTCCGTTGAAAACAAGGATCAGGTTCAGGTACACATCGTTTTCGATGAGCTCTGTTTCAGGGGTTATTTCGGCAATGGCCCGACCTGCTTCCTCATCCTTGCCGGAGCGTTTCAGGGCTGAGTAGTACCAGTATAGGGTAGCGATGTACATATCATCGGAAAGATCGAGTTCAAAAGCATTTTCGTACGCCTCGATCGCTTTCTCGAAATCTCCTTTCACGTAATGTGTGAGACCAAGGTGATACCAGACATTCGATTTGAGCGTGCTAACCGGGATATTCTGAGGATTCGGCAAACCATCCGGCTCTACCTGGTCGGGCATGTTTCTCATCAGGCGGGCAGCCTGCTCAAAATCGGCAATGGCGCGGTCGAATTGCCTCAGCGTGAGATACCTATGCCCACGGTGACGGAACATTCTAGGATCTTCCGGATGCTTGAATGTTCCCTCCGTAAAAATACGTACAGCATCACGATATTCACCAAGGTAAGCCGATCGCCGCCCAAGCCAGATGATGTATTCCGGATTCTCTGGATCAGACCTGTAATCGGCCACGGCTTTGATCAGGTTGTTGTTGTATTCCTCAAACACTTCAGGAGATAATTCAGGCTTCTGAAGGGTGTCGCCAAGAAGCGAGTACGTTTGTGCCCCCTGAGGTACGTGCGGCAAATCCGGTTCCTCGGAACATGCCTGAAACAGAAATGCTATACAGATCACAAATAGCAGTGAGGCTGTTGATGAAAGAAACATTGATTTTAAAAAGGGTCGTTTTATGATCATCCGGAGATTCAGTTAAATGTTACGCTTAGTTCAATATGTTCCTCGCCGCGGCGAACTACCACCGGGATGGTGCTGCCAGGCTCAATGTCTCCAAGCAGCTGCATATAAGCCATAATATCTGCTACGGGCTCTTCCTTCATTTTCACGACTACGTCTCCGCCCAGTATACCGGCCCGCTCGGCAACGGAACCGCCGCGAACACTTTCAATCCGGAATCCCTCTCCAGGATATCCGTAGTCTGGAATCACGCCAAGGCTCACTCCATTAGTTGGCATCATCGCCGGCCTTTCTGCTTCGGTTTCAAGAAAATTTAATTCATCAGGCGACAATGCAGATACCTCACGGATTACAGCGGATGCGTGCCATGTAATCCATTCCATGGAACGGTAATCAATTTTTTCGGCTGTATCGGTTTCTCGATGGTAATCATCGTGGGTGCCGGAAAAATAGTGAAGCACCGGAATGACGACCTCATAAAAGGATGCATGATCACTCGCGCCGCTTCCCGAGCTGGATGCACGAATGGTTAGCGAATCGTGACGAACCTCGTCAAGAATTCCATCCCAGGCATCAGAGGTGCCTGTTCCGAAAATGGTAAGTTCGCGGCCCTCCAGCCGGCCAATCATATCCAGGTTTATCATGGCAAGCACTGAATCGGCGGGCATCTCCATTGACGCAGCATAATAGCGAGACCCAAGAAGTCCCAACTCCTCTCCAGAGAATGCGACAAAAATAACCGAAACAGGCAGAGGGTCGGCAGCAATTTCTTTTGCCAGCCACAGCAGCCCGGCAGTGCCCGATGCGTTGTCGTCGGCCGAGTTGTGAATATCGGGCTCGCCACCGTGGTTCATGGAAATGATTCCTCCATTTCCCTGTCCGTCATAGTGAGCGCCCACAATAATAAACCGGTCGGGGTACTCGGTACCCTGTACAATTCCGGCTACATTTCTGGAGAGGTGATCGTCGACCTGCATGGCCTGAGGCATAGGCCCGGTTAACCTGAAGTGCTGGAGATAGGTGTTCTCATCACCGGCGGGCTCGAGGCCAAAACTGAGAAAAAGGTTTTCAATATAGTTTGCTGCTGCAGCCTCCTGTGCAGAACCGGCCAGGCGTCCTTCTCTCTCATCATCCGCCAGCCAGGTAACGTGGGTTTTGAAAAATTCGGATGGAGATATCTCGTTATCATGGCCGGAGCATGAAACGAAAAACAGACTCAAAACAAGGAGCGACGACAGGAACGAAGGTGGAAATTTGCTGCGATACATAAACAGGGTTATTGAGAACGTTGGCTGAATCAAACCTTCAAATTAGAAAATTCTCCGGAGAACTGTGGACAGTTATTTTCTTACTTCCCGCACGCAGCGGTTTTTTGGTATTGCACCTGATTCACCATACGGTGATCTCCGTTTTTCATTGATAAAGCTTTGATTCTCCCCTATCTTTACAGGATAACCTTAAGGTTGGGGGTGTCCCATACCGGAAATCCGGAAAGGACTGAGATCATACCCTGTGAACCTGAACCGGGTAATACCGGCGTAGGGAAACCGAGATCTGCAATGGGGCCAAAATCAATCAGGCAATACCACTCCATTGTTCCCCCTCCTTCAATCGAATCATAAATTGATGGAGGCATCATGTTTCAAAAACTGCTACTCTCTTTTCTGGCAATTTCTTTATCAGGATTTCTGATACAGCTGCAGGCCCAAACCCTTGAAGGCCGCGTTGTTGACAGCTCTAACGGCGAACCGCTTCCCGGTGCTACAATCATAGAAACCGGCACCCAAAACGGAACGGCATCCGGCCAAGACGGTACCTTTTCCCTTGCTCTTACCACCAGCGTTAACTCCGTTACCGTGAGTTTTGTGGGATACAGAACCAGGGAATTTTCATTTACCGATCCTTCACGCGAACTGCGAATTGAATTGCAGCAGCAGGCTATTCTCTCGGGTGAGGTGTTTGTCAGCGCTCTGCGGGTAGATGAGTCAACTCCTATCGCATATTCAAACATCAGCCGCGACCAGATTGAATTGCGCAATTTTGGCCAGGATATTCCAATCCTGATCAATACCGCTCCTTCGGTCGTATCATCATCCGATGCCGGAGCCGGAATCGGCTACACCGATGTGCGTATCCGCGGAGTAGACCAGGCCCGTATCAACGTTACCGTTAACGGCATCCCGCTGAACGATGCTGAATCGCACGGGGTGTTTTGGGTAAATATGCCCGATTTTGCATCATCCACACAGAACATTCAGATTCAGCGCGGTGTGGGTACTTCAACACATGGCGCCGGTGCATTCGGTGCAACCATGAACCTCCAAACCGGGCTGATGCGTCCAGAAGCATACGGGGAAGTTACGCTGGGTGCCGGAGCGTACGGAACGCAAAAGGCTAGTGTTCAGCTTGGATCAGGCCTTATGAACAACGGATGGCAGTTCGAGGGCCGCCTATCCAAAATCGATTCTGACGGCTATATCGACCGGGCGGAATCAGACCTTCGATCGTTCTACCTGTCAGCATCACGGCACGGTGAGCGCAGTCTTCTCAAAGCCGATGTGTTTTCCGGGCAGGAAGTCACTTTCCAGGCCTGGAACGGGGTTCCGGAACCGATCCTGAATAACGATTCCGCTCAGCTCGAAAACTACATTGCCCAGCTCTGGCTTGGCAATGAGGCTGCGGCTCACTGGCGCGACAACATCGGCAACCGCCGTTTTAACGAGTTCACCTACGACAACCAGGTGGACAATTACCAGCAAGATCACTACCAGTTTCACTACTCCTATCGCCTGCGCGATAATTGGACGGCCAACACATCCCTCCACTACACGTATGGACGCGGTTACTTCGAACAGTTCCGACGCAACGACAGGCTGAGTACATACAATATCAGTCCGGTCGAGATTGGCGGTGAAGTGATTGACCGAAGCGACCTGGTTCGGCGCCGCTGGCTCGATAATCACTTTTATGGAGCCATCTTTTCGACCCAACTCGAACAGCGCGACCGCTGGGAGCTGACACTTGGCGGCGGCTATAATGAGTATGACGGTGACCATTTCGGGGAGGTAATCTGGGCCCGTTTTGCCGGTGACAGCGACCTGGGTGACCGCTACTACGACAATAACGGATTCAAAACCGATTTCAACGTTTACGGAAAACTGAACTACTACCTTGCGCCGCAGTTTAACGTTTATGCTGATCTTCAGTACCGGGCCGTTACCTATCAATTTCTCGGGCTGCGCGTCGACGGTGAAACCGGGGATGTCCGGGATGTTACGCAGCGCGACCGCATCGGCTTTTTTAATCCGAAGGCGGGTATTGTTTACCGATTCTCCGACGGACATCGAGCATTCGGGTCGTTCAGTGTTGGGGGCAAAGAGCCAACCCGCCGCGATTATGTTGATTCAAGCGTGGATGAACTGCCATCTCCCGAAAGGCTCTATAATTTTGAAGCCGGCTACAGCGGAGCGTTCAGCAGATTCCGTGCTGGCATTAATCTCTACTACATGCTTTACAGGGATCAGCTGATTATCACCGGCGAGGTGAATGATGTTGGCAACACCGTTCGGGAAAATGTGCCCGACAGCTACCGGGCCGGAATCGAACTGGAACTTGGTGCTCGACTCACGGAATCTCTGAATTGGAGCGGAAACCTTACCCTGAGCGGCAACATCATCAACGAGTACGAATACTTCCTCGATGATTTTGACCAGGGCGGCCAGCAGCGGCAGGTGTTTGAGGATGTAACCATTGCCATGTCGCCGTCGGTTATTGCCAATAACATGATTAGCTGGCAGCAGCGCGGTTTTTCTGCCGATCTGATTACGCGATACATTTCTCGTCAGTACCTTGATAACACCGAGAGCAGGTCGAGATCGATAGATCCTTACCTGGTAAACGATCTTGTGCTGAGCTATGAGTGGGCTGAGGTTCCGTTTATCAGCAATATCACGGCATCGCTTCAGGTCAATAACATTCTGAACGAGCGTTATGTGTCAAACGGCTACACGTTCGGCTGGATCTCAGGCGGCGAACAGCAGCACTTTAACTACTACTTCCCGCAGGCGGAGCGCCATGTGATGCTGAATGTGCGATTCCGGTTTTAACCGGGATGTTGATTTGTAATCTCCAATCATCGTAAAAAAACCCGCAATGTTTTCTCTCCAAAAAGCCAAACCACTTTACCTGTGCTTACCAATGGCTTAAAGAAACATTGCGGGTTTTAGGTTCGGATGCGGGTTTTAGATCTAAAATTGGATTATCGTATACCCTGAATCAGCGGACATCTGCGAAAAACTCAGCGAAACTCTGCGAGAACCCTTGCACTACCTATTCTCGCAGAGTTGCGCTGATTAAGCGCTGTGTTCCGCGGAGGTTTTAAGTCAGTTTGCGGGTTTTAGTTTGAAGATCATCCACTTCAATCCTCGGGCAGCTCAACGGCGGGCTCGATTCGAACCGGCACTTTCACATTGTCCCAGTGGATAACCAGGTGGCCGCTGGTGTCGGTGACGTTTTCAAAGTAGATCATCATCTGCTCCATGTGGAAGCTCTCTTCGGGCCGCACGGTTACACGGAGAAAATCCTCAGACGCATCGTACTGTGTACCCCACGAAAGCTTGTTATTGATAATGATTGTCCAGTGTTCCGTGCCGGGGATCGTGTAGATCGAGTACGTTCCTTCCGGTACAAGCTCACCTTCAACGAAAACATCACCTCCAAAAACAACTACGGTCGACTCATTCGCACCCGTACGCCAAACTTGATCGTAAGGAACCAGCCCGCCAAATATTTCCCGATCCCGTACGCCGGGACGGCCATAGGTAAGATAAATTTCGGTGAGACCAATGGTTTGTGCTACCGAGGCATTTGGGCTTGCCCATACCCGATCGGTGGTGCGTTCCTGTGCATCGACTGTTGATACTATGAGAAAGGAAATCAGAAAGAAAGATACTGCTGTAGTTAGTGTTTTCATGCCTGTAAGATTTGGTTAAGCAATTGCATCGCATTATAGTGACTCCTGAAGTAAATGCGGAAAATCTTTTTTGAACTTCGCTATTTTCGGGGCAATTACCACCGAACAGTATCCCGCATTCGGGTTGTTGTTGAAGTAATTCTGGTGATAGTCCTCAGCCTTGCTGTAGTTCGATAATGGGGTGATTTCAGTCACGATGGGGTCATCCCACAAATCTGAGGCATCCGTTTTTCTTAGTGATGCTTCTGCTATCTGTTTTTGCTCAAGTGAGTTATAGAATATAGCCGACCTGTACTGCGTGCCCACATCAGCCCCCTGCCGGTTCAGCGTGGTGGGGTTGTGCGTGTGCCAGAACACCTCGAGCAGTTCCTCAAAGCTGATCATATCGGGATTGAAAGTTACTTTTGCAACTTCCGCGTGTCCCGTTTTACCGGTGATTACCTGCTGGTATGTGGGATTTTCGACATGGCCGCCGGCATATCCCGATTCAACGGCAATCACACCGTTCACACGCTGATAAATTGCCTCAACACACCAAAAGCAGCCCGCCCCAAAAACTGCGGTTTCTGTTTTCGGCTCACTTGCACTGTTTGCAGATTCCATAACGAATGTCATTGATATTAGTAAGATTAGTTGTAGCATAAATACCTCAATTTTTATTAACTCTGGAGGCCCAAACGCTGAGAAACAAATTTTCGTGCCGGTTAACAGTCTATAAAGTAAGACGCTGAATTAATAAACGTAAATTCGATAATAATGGAGTCCTCACTAGTCCCCTTTTTGAATCAATTCTCAAGTCGAACTTACATCAATTAGCAAAACCACTGATCAGATTTTTTTCGCAATGGCGTAAATCCCATTTCCCTTTTTGTTTTTTGTAAACAGATCGACGGTATTCAGCACCAGGCAAAAAGGAAGTATAATTGGGTAGTAAACCAGTAGCGGAATCAATGCTAAAAGTCCAATTCTGTTAAACCAAAGCATTGGCCATTTCACTGATAGAACCCAGGCGGCATGGCCTGCTTTGCCGTACGTGTAGTGTATTGTTTGTGGGTGCAAATCGGCCTCCATCAACTTCTTGTCGATCTCTTCTTTTGAGTAACCGGTTCTCGCGTGTTCCCCAACAAATGTATCGTCTTCATCCGCATCATCCTCCGAATAGTGTGAAGGTGAGTGCATGATAAAAATACCCTCCGGTTTCATAGATTGGCTCAGATTTTTCATAACCAGACTGTCTTCTTCAATGTGCTCCAAAACATCGATACAGACTACTAAATCAAACTTTTCGTCGCTTTCAAATTTGAGCAGATCGGCAGTCTTAAACCGGATTCTTTTCTGTTCAATATCATTTTCAAAAAAATGCCGGTTATCCCCAATGTACTCTTCTTTCACATCAACCGAGTGCACCATAACATTGCCGAACGTTTTCAGAATAAATCTGTCGTACTGGCCAAATCCACACCCGGCATCAAGCAACAGCCATGGCCCTTTTTCATCAAGCTTATTTCCTTTTCTTTTAATAATTCTGCGAATGTGCCAGCTTCTCAAAAAAATGACGTCCAGAATGAAATAGAAGATACTTCTGAGGAACCGT
>SL_3KL_010_SEDDRAFT_10000069_pt1 | contig 60815 bp, 50 predicted proteins | sample SodLakKL_010_SED_2_FD_10381 | JGI IMG/M metagenome (IMG submission 10381)
AGTCGGAACCGCTGCGCTTTCCCATGAATTACACATCTGTCAGGCATAATTAATAATAACATAATAATCCATGTGTAATCGACAAAGTCAAATTTTTTCATCTGTCTGTGTGTAATTTGACTGCGTCGATTTTTCATGTAACCAGTTTTTACATTTTAATGACTTAGTCTGATGAAAAATTCAGATTAAAAAATTTCATGTACATTTCTTCTGTAAAAAAGCATAAATTTTGTTTTAAGAAAATATCCAAAATTTATGCTTACAGTCGGAAACACTTCGTTTTAACTTATCTTAGTCATTAAAGACATATTTGTTTTCAATGAAGTTATTTTTTCAATATACGATTATAATGCGCTTCAATCCGTTGAATCCTCATGCAAACTATATTATTCCTTTGCAGGAATTGGTGGATGTGGATTTCACATAAATTTTTTTCATCTTGATTGTGTGTAATTTAAGCTGAAAAAAATTAATGTATATTTACACCAGGAAAAAAATTTACTATGATGTCAAATAATACAGCCACAATTATTATGACAATAAAATCTTATGCTATGATCCGGGTTGGTAAAGGTTTAACTGGTAATCTGCGGGTGATCATTAATTCATTGCTTCTTTTGTTATTTTTATTTTCACTCCCTGCAACGGTCAATTCAGAGTCTTCCCTGCCAGTAAGTTCTGAAAGGCCGGTAATAATTAGTTATCTTGAAATTATTGATATAGAGACAGGTGAGAGGGAGGTGGTATATGCAGATTCAAGTCATTTCGAGGCGCCGAACTGGTCGCCCGACGGTGAAACTCTCTATTTCAACAGTGGGGGCTATATATACAGCATCCCTGTGGAGGGAGGCGAACCAGCAAAGCTGGATACCGGTTTTGCCAACAGGAACAACAACGACCACGTTCTTTCACCGGGCGGTACACATATGGCTATCAGTCACCACAGCGCAGATGATGGAGGCACATCAATTATTTATATAGTAAATATTAATGGCGGAGAACCTATAAGAATAACGGAAAAGGGTCCCTCCTACCTTCACGGCTGGTCGCCTGATGGTATGGAGCTGGCCTATGTTGCAAACAGAGACGGCAAACAGTATGACGTATATGTCATTCCTGTTAAAGAGGGTCCGGAGGTACAGCTTACCTTTACAGATGCTCATGAGGACGGACCGGATTACAGTCCCTGCGGCAAATATATCTGGTTTAACTCCGACAGAAGCGGTATTATGCAGATATGGAGAATGGACCGGGACGGAAGCAATCCCGTGCAGAAGACCTTTGACGAATATAATGACTGGTTCCCCCACCCCTCACCTGACGGCAAACATATTGCCATACTCTCATATGACAAAGGAGTAGATGGACATCCGGCAAATAAAGATGTATGGCTGAGGTTAATGCCTGCAGATGGAGGTGAGCCTGTTATACTGACTGAACTGTTTGGCGGCCAGGGCACCATCAATGTACCTTCATGGGCCCCGGACAGTAAACGATTCGCCTTTGTAAGTTACAAGCTGCTTGACTAATATGAGAAATAACCGGTAGCCCGGACCGGGAAAATAACCGGCAATTTAACCCAGTCTGCAACTCAACTCTTTCTAATCTTAGAAGCAGGAAGGAATACTATCTTTTTTGTTTTAAAATACTCCTCTGAAAAAAAGGCAGCAATATCAGTTTCTGTAACGTCATCTTTCCACATTCCCAGTTCGGCATCAAGATTGCCGCCCTTGAGACTATATATCCCGTGAGCAGGTTCAACCTGCCCGTTCATAAATAGTTTGTCGGCCGACAAACTTACCATTCCGGAAAAGGAGATAACTGCACGGCTGATTATGTAGTGGAATGATCCACTGAAATCCTCAGCCCGGGTGTGTACAGCCTCAATATTTGCAAGTCCGAGTTCACGGGAAACATTTTCAACTACCCTTATCTTTTTCCCCGTTGAATCGATCAGCGTAAAGCTAACTCCGGGAAACATTATTGCCAGAGGTATTCCGGGAAAACCACCTCCTGTGCCTATATCAAGCACACTCTCNTTTTCCCTGAAAGNCACAACCCTGGCAAGGGCCAGAGAATGTAAAACATGATTAATGTAGAGGTTGGGGAGATCTTTCCTTGAAATTACATTTATTTTTGCGTTCCAGAAGCAGTACAGCGCTGACAATTGCTTGTACCTGGACACTGCCACCGGGTCAAGATCCGGGAAATAACGAATTATATCGCCGGTATCCAAAATTGTCAGAAGCTATGGTTTGTGTTATTGAAGATATTGAATAACAGGTCTCTCGCCCTGAAAAGCTGAGCCTTCACAGTCCCGATAGGAAGTTCAAGCTCCTGTGCAATCTCGTCGTATGAGTACTCTTTGAAGTATCTGAGTTCTATCAGTTTACGGTATCTCGGCTTGAGCTTGGCCACGATCTCCTTCATCATGCTTAATTTCTGATGATTGATAAGTGACTCTTCGGGATCCATATCTTCCGACTGGATATTGTGAGACGGATCATCCATTTCATCACCGGGAGTTTCAAAAGAGAGTGGTGTACTCTTCTTTTTACGCATAAAGTCTATGCAGTTGTTGGTGGCAATCTTAAAGAGCCATGTACTGAAAGCAAAATTAGGGGCATATTGTTTAATACTTTTGAAAGCCTTACCAAAAGCCTCAATCGTAAGGTCCTCTGCATCGCTGGGATTGTTGACCATTTTCAGAAGCATGAAGTAAATTGCATCCCTGTATCTGCCCAATAGCTCAGCGTATGCTCTCTGATCGCCGTCCGCCGCTTTTAAAACCAACTCATAATCATACTGTGCCTTATCGGAAAGGTTCTGGGTTATCTCCATCTGCTTCTTTTTTGAGTAATTGAATTTCCAACAACACAGAAAATATTTATAATAAACACCACTATGTCATATACCGGCGAAAATACTAATAAATTCTTTTCATTCAAACGGTTCATTACCGAATTTAATATTAGATATCCTGAAATCAAGCGTATAGTAAATATAGCCAGTATCCAGGGAAGAAATATTTTATTCGCTATAAGAAGGATAAAAAGCACATAAAACAGAACCCGGCTGACTATTTCAAGTCCCAGTAAAAATCTTGTACCCCCCCTGTAGTGAAAACCCGTTGTCAGGTGCCTGCTTTTCTGACTGAACCATTCTGTCCAGCTTTTAGCGGGCGGGGACACGGTGTGGGCAAGATGGGACAGCTCAAGTCCGGTATTCTCTTTTGTAGCCACTTCGTTAATAAAAAGGTCATCATCACCTGACTCAAGGTTCAGGTGTGAAGCAAATCCTTTGTTGCCAAAGAAGAGAGACTTTCTGTAAGCAAGGTTCCTTCCTACTCCCATATAGGGAAAACCCGCAAGTGCAAATGAGAAGTACTGCATGGCTATAAAAAGGGTATCGTACCTTATAAGTTTGTTAAGCAACCCATTTCCTCTTTCGTATCCACCGTAACCTAGTACTATCTCATTAGGTGTGGTAAAATGCTTTTGCATTTGCGATATCCAGAGGTGACTTGCAGGACGGCAGTCGGCGTCAGTAAGAAGTACCCACTCATTCTTTGCAGCCTTCAGTCCGATCGTCATAGCCAGCTTCTTCCCGTGACTGAATTTCTGGTCTTTTCTTATAACGGTTGACCTCAAATCAGGATATTGCTTTTTTAACCGGTTAAGTACCTCTTCAGTATTGTCTTCGGACGAATCATTTACCACAACTACCTCATAATCTGCATAATCCTGTTCGAGGATGGCAGGCAGGTTGTTTTTAAGATTTTCTGCCTCGTTGCGGGCACATATGACAACCGACACCGCTTCTCCCGAACTGGTAATGGTGTTATCGCTCCGGTAAAGTGCGGAGCGGATATAAAAAAACAGGTGATAGAACAACTGCACAAGGAAAGATACTGCGAAAACACCGGCAATAATTATCCAGATAATATCCGTTTGGTCAAGTTCAAAACTCACAATCTATTATTAAAGGTTTTGCAATTTTATTAAAGATTTTGAACTTAATCAAATTTATTTATTAATAGATAATGTTAAAATGGCCTGTATTATTGTTTAGACAATTGATTATCTTTGGCAGTCATCTTTAAATACCGGATAATGTTTTTTGAACTTATTGCCCGAGATAATGATTCCAGGGCACGAACGGGAATAATATCAACCGGGAGGGGGAAAATTGAAACTCCTGTTTTTATGCCCGTCGGAACAGCCGGAAGCGTTAAAGGTATTAGCAGGCACGAACTTGAAAATAACATCCGTGCAGAGATAATTCTCGGAAATACTTACCATCTCTATCTTCGGCCCGGACTGGATACAATATCGAAGGCCGGAGGATTTCATAAATTCATAGGATGGGAAAAACCTTTACTGACCGACAGCGGCGGCTACCAGGTCTTTTCTCTTGCTGAGAACCGGAAATTAACCGGCGAGGGAGCAATTTTCAGATCACATATAGACGGATCTGAACACAAGTTCACACCAGAGAATATTGTCGATATCCAGCGAAGCATAGGTGCCGATATTATGATGGCATTTGATGAGTGCACTCCCTGGCCATGTGAGTATAAATATGCGCTTGACTCAATGGAGCTTACACACAACTGGCTCGGGAGGGGGTGGAAACGGTTTGAAGAAACTGAGCCGCTGTATGGAGCGGAACAGTATCTCTTCCCTATAGTGCAGGGTAGTGTCTTTACTGATCTCCGGAAGCGGTCAGCCGAATTTATAAGCAGATTTGATTCTGCCGGCAATGCAATTGGCGGATTATCGGTTGGAGAACCGGCTGAAAAAATGTATGAAATGGTTGAGGAGGTCAATGCCATACTGCCCGGATCAAAGCCACGGTACCTTATGGGGGTGGGGACACCTGCCAATATTCTGGAGTGCATAGGCCTGGGAGTGGATATGTTTGACTGTGTGATGCCTACACGCAATGGCCGAAACGGAAGCATTTTCACTTCGGAGGGTATTATAAATATTAAAAACCTCAAATGGAAAAATGACTTCTCACCTGTCGATCAGTCGGGCGCAACAAATACCGGTACACAATATTCAAAGGCCTATTTACGTCATTTAATCGTTTCGGGTGAAATGCTGGGATCTGTAATTGCCAGCATCCACAACCTTGAATTCTATATGTGGCTTATAAGAAGGGCAAGAGAAGAGATTACTAATGGGAGTTTCAATAACTGGAAAAATTCAATGATTCCCCGGTTAAGCAGTAAGGTATGAGTAAACTGGGACTTAATATTCTGGACCGCTATATAATAAGAAAGTTCCTGGGAACATTTTTTTATTCGATTTTGCTGATTGTCAGCATTGCTGTTATTTTTGACCTTGCAGAGAAACTCGACAATTTTATTGAAAGGGAAGCGCCCTGGAGAGCAGTGATATTTGATTACTACCTGAACTTTATCCCCTACTTCGCCATCCTGTTCAGTCCCCTCTTCACATTCATCTCGGTCATATATTTTACATCCAAAATGGCCTATAACACCGAGATAATTGCCATACTCAGTAACGGTGTGAGCTTCAATAGATTACTGAGGCCATATTTTATCTCGGCTTGTATTATTGCTCTCTTTTCTTTTCTTATGAGCGATATGGTATTGCCGGTTTCTAATCAGAAAAGGCTTGACTTCGAAGAATTATACTACAGGAGGTCAGCGCCCCAGTCGGGTATGAGAGATGTTCACAAACAGATACTGCCGGGTGTCTACATCTATTTTTCAAATTTCTCAACATCAAACAACATTGCTTATAACTTTTCTATTGAGCAGTTCGATGGAAACAGGCTGGTGTCAAAAACCACATCAGATTATGCAACTTATGATACCACTGAAAACATGTGGACCCTAAGACAGTATATGACAAGGCACTTTACCGAAAGCGGTGAAGTAATGGAACGCGGAATAAGAAAAGATACTACTCTCAATGTACACCCCTCCGAATTCAGCCGCAGGGAAAGTATTGTTGAAACAATGAGCCTGCGTGAAATTGATGAGTTTATAGAACAGCAAAGAATGCAGGGGGCAGACAATATCGATTATTTCCTTATCGAACGTCACAGCAGGGTTGCATTTCCATTTTCAACTTTCATACTTACCCTGATAGGGATGTCTCTTTCATCAAAAAAATCCAGGGAGGGTATCGGTTTTCATATAGGCCTGGGACTGCTGCTCAGTTTTTCATATATACTCTTCATGAGGTTCAGCACCATGTTTTCGGTAAGCGGATTAATGAGCCCGCTGGTTGCAGTATGGTTACCCAATATATTGTATGCCGTTATTGCATATATTATATACCGGTTTGCACCTAAATAGGATTTATCAGGTATCTTTACCGTGATTAAAATTCAGTCTTTTTTAACTTTTTAAAAGCAAAAGGCATTTGCACAAAAGAATATTTGCTTTTTCAAATTAGTAATCAGCGCCATAATAGACCGGCAAACAACATATCCATTTGAAAATTTTTTTTATATATTTTGATTTCGTATTGTTGTATTCGAAATATCAAACATCGGCCGGCTGTCATTAACCTGTCAACTGCCCGTATAATCTGTTAACCAAATAATTTATTTATGGGTTTAAAAAGAAAGATCCTTGAATTGCACAAGAAAAGGGAAGAGGTTCTCAAAGGAGGAGGTGACAAGGCAATCGAAAAGCAAACGGCAATGGGTAAGATGACTGCCCGTGAACGTATTATTTCTCTTTGCGATACTGATTCGTTTCACGAATACGACCTTTTCGTTGAACATGAGGCAAGAGATTTTAATATGGATAAAAAGATACTTCATGGTGATGGTGTCATTATAGGCACTGGAACCATATACGGGGCCCCGGTCTGCATATTTGCACAGGATTTTACTGTGGCCGGCGGTTCTCTGGGGATGATGCATGCGAGGAAAATAACAAAGATCATGGATCATGCCCTTAAGATGAAGGTTCCACTGATAGGCATCAACGACTCAGGAGGAGCCAGGATACAGGAGGGAGTCAACTCACTTGCAGGTTATGGTGAGATCTTTTTCAGGAATACCTTATCTTCCGGTGTCATACCCCAGATTTCTGTAATACTGGGACCTTGTGCAGGAGGGGCGGTTTATTCTCCGGCACTGACAGACTTTGTTTTTGTTGTAGACAAGATATCAAAGATGTTCATCACGGGACCGGAAGTCATCAGGACAGTTCTGGGAGAAGAGATATCGATGGAAGACCTTGGCGGCGCCAGGGTACATAGCGAAATAACAGGTAATGCCCATTTTTTTGCCAAAAGCGAAGCGGAGTGTTTTGAGCAGATTAAAAAGCTTATAACTTTCATTCCCTGGGATAACACCAGGAAAGCCCTGAAGTTTGAACCCAAAGAACCAAAACCTGAATATAACATATCAGATATTGTTCCGGGTGATCCGCGTCAGCCTTATGATGTCAGGGATGTTATCAGGGCTATTGTTGATGACTCAGATTTTTTTGAGATCCAGGAATTGTGGGCCGCAAATATTGTTATTGGTTTTGGCAGAATGAATGGAGATACTATTGGGTTTGTGGCAAATCAACCCCTGGTACTGGCCGGAGTTCTCGATGTTGACTCATCCGATAAGGCCGCCAGGTTTATCCGCTACTGTAATGCTTTCAGCATACCCATAATCACCCTGGTCGACCTGCCCGGATATTTACCGGGAGTGGACCAGGAACATGCAGGAGTTATAAGGCACGGTGCAAAAGTTCTTTATGCCTACAGCGAGGCTACAGTTGCAAAAATGACGGTTATCCTCAGAAAAGCCTATGGAGGGGGATATATAGCAATGAGTTCGAGGCATCTGCGTGCCGATTTCGTATTTGCATGGCCTACTGCCGAGATTGCAGTTATGGGACCGGAAGGTGCTGCCAATATAATCTTCAGGAAAGAGATCATGGAAGCAGAGGATCCCGATAAAATGAGAAAGCAAAAAGTTAAGGAATACAAGGAGAAGTTTGCCAATCCGTATGTTGCTGCCGCGCGCGGATATGTTGATTCGGTAATTGAGCCCGAAGAGACAAGGAAACTCCTTTTACATGCGATTGAGGTATCGGGGAACAAATCGGTATTTCTGCCACAAAAAAAACATGGTATCCCGCCTTTCTGATAAAAGAAATTTCTGCCTGGGCATATAGCATGTGTCCCGGCAGACATGTTTCCAGATTTGGAGTTTAATATTATTTCCGGTCAAAATCATAAGTTTAGATATAATGAAGAAGATTGATTGCGATGATAAAAAGATCAGATGTAAATCTCTGGTAATTGACGGTACTAAATACCGTACAACCCTGAACAAGAAATTCACAAACAGAAAAGCCTGGGAAAAACCCCAGAAAAGCAGGATAATGTCATTTATCCCGGGTACCATACTTAAGATCTACGTGAAGGAGGGACAGTGTGTTAAGAAAGGTGACAACCTGCTGATTCTGGAAGCGATGAAAATGCAGAACCTGTTCAGAAGTCCTGTCGAAGGCATTATCAAATCAATCAACATGAAGGTGGGAGAAAGAGTACCCAAGGGTAAGCTGATGATTGAGATTGGCTATCAGTGACGGCATGAGCTCCCCGGTTTTACCAGGGAGCTCTGTTTTTTATCCGCCTGCCGGCAGAATGAAAACCGGTCACAGGGTTCCCTCCCAAACGAACATTCCGGGGAACTTCTCCTTAAACCCGCCCGTTTCGGTGTTTGCTTCGAATAAACCGTAAACCGCAGATCCACTACCAGTCATGGAGGCATAAAAAGCCCCTTCTTCATAAAGTTTATTTCTGATATCTATAGTAACCGGATACGATCCGGATACGGCCTGTTCAAAATCATTCATAACCCTCCCCTGCCACATGGCCGGATCATTTTTAAGAATTTCTTTGAGAGGGGTGTCATGTTTTCCGGGCTTGACCATGCTGTAGGCCCACCCGGTATTTATGCCAATTCCCGGATGCACGATGCATATTTTATATCCGGACAGATCGATCTCTGACTTTTCAAGGAGCTCTCCCTTACCTGTTCCAAGTGCAGGTTTATTGTAAATAAAGAACGGGCAGTCACTCCCTATCCCCGCAGCAACTTCTGAAAGGCCTTCGTCAGAAAGGTCAAGGGAGAAGATTTCTCTAAGTGCTCTCAGCACAAATGCAGCATCAGAAGAGCCTCCGCCAAGTCCTGCACCCAGAGGAATAATCTTGTGGAGATGGATCTTCACAGGTGGTATTGCAATCCGCTCATTAAGTGTGCTCCAGGCTCGCAGGCACAGATTGCCGGCAGGTTCGCAATCAATACTGACCCCGGAATGATCAAGCAGGCTCATTTCCGTCTTTTTCCCCGGAAGGGGGATCACCTCAACAATATCGGTCAGACCTACCGGGTAAAAAAGTGTTTCTATATTGTGAAAGCCGTCACCTCTTTTACCGGTTACATGTAACCCGATATTAATCTTGGCATTAGGAAAAATAATCATTTACGGAAAGTTTTTAAACAAATTTAGTTTTTTTTTCAACATATGCTGTTTAAAAAGAAAATGCGAATTAGTTAAAGGAGGCAGCAGTAATTTTATACCTTTGAACTCCTGAAAAATAAAACAAAAGGAAAGACAATGAATAAACCTGCAAACAGCAAATTTAAACATTTTCAACCGGTTGCCGATTACGGCAAAGTGCCTCCGCAGGCAATAGAGCTTGAGGAGACTGTGCTGGGAGCGATTATGCTGGAAAAAGATGCGCTTATTGCCATTCTCGACCTTCTGAAGCCTGAAAGCTTTTACAAAGAGGCGCACCAGAAGATCTTCTCTGCAATAATGAACCTGTCAATGCAGGAAAAACCTATTGACATCCTGACGGTAACCGAAGAACTTAAAAAACAAAAAACACTTGAGTCAGTCGGTGGAGCTTTTTACATTACTCAGCTAACCAGCAGGGTTTCGTCGGCAGCACATATAGAATACCATGCCAGGATAATAGCTCAGAAATTCATCCAGAGGGAACTTATCAGGATCTCTACCGAAATACAGAATCGCTCTTATGATGAGGGGAGCGATGTGGACGACCTACTCGATTATTCGGAAACCGAGCTATTCAACATTGCAGAGGGGAATATCAAAAAAGAGACTGTCAAGATAAATGTTCTTATCAAAGAGGCCATAAACCAGATTGAAGAGTCTGGTAAAAGAGAAGACAATCTGAGCGGCGTGCCAAGCGGTTTTACAAAAATTGACCGGATCACCTCAGGCTGGCAGAAATCGGATCTGGTCATTATTGCTGCAAGACCTTCAATGGGTAAGACGGCGCTTGTTCTCTCCATGACACGGAATATTGCAGTCGAACATAACAGGCCGGTTGCTGTCTTTTCCCTCGAAATGTCATCCTTGCAGCTCGTTAACAGGCTTATAGTAAGCGAAACAAAATTACCGTCAGAAAGGATCAGAAACGGCAAATTGCATGATTATGAATGGGAACAGCTCGAGATTAAAATCAAAAACCTGGTCGACGCACCCATATTTATTGATGATACACCCGCCATATCTATTTATGAACTCAGGGCAAAATGCAGAAGGTTGAAAAGACAGCACGATATAGAGCTGATTATCATTGACTATCTTCAATTGATGACCGGAACGCAGGATACCAGGGGAAACAGGGAACAGGAAGTATCAACAATTTCGCGGTCACTCAAAGCAATTGCAAAAGAGCTTAACGTACCTATCCTGGCACTTTCACAGCTAAACAGGGCAGTTGAAACCAGGGGTGGCACCAAGAGGCCTCAGCTTTCAGATTTGCGCGAATCGGGTGCAATTGAACAGGATGCAGATATGGTATTGTTTATTCACAGGCCTGAATATTATGGTTTTTATGAAGATGAGGATGGCAATTCAAATATCGGCATTGCCGAAATTATTATTGCAAAGCACAGGAATGGTGCCATAGGCGATGTTAAATTGAAATTCCAGTCAGAATCAGCGAGTTTTACTGAACTTGAAGATGATCTGAGACCGATTACAGAGGATGATCTCTCCATAACACTGGGTTCGAAGATGAATGAAGATAATGAGTTTTCGAAAGGCTTCAGCTCCAAGGGTAATGCAGATTTTGACAATGAACCTCCCCCGTTTTGATTACAGGTAACTTAGAGCCAGCGGCAGATGAAAAGATCCTGCAGTTTTTCAGTTGAATTAGCAATAAAATCCCACAATGCCCTGTCTAAATCTAAGTAAATATGTTTGTATCTTTGCATACCAAAATTAATAAAGCAAAGGTACCTTTTTACGATGATAAATTTTAATGACTTCAATTTCCACCCGTCAATACAGGAGAGTATTGACGCAATGGGTTTTACAAAACCAACACCCGTCCAGATCAAAACTATCCCGGTAATATCTGAAAACAAAGATCTTATTGCATGTGCACAGACAGGCACAGGTAAGACGGCAGCCTTCCTCCTGCCTGCTCTTCAGAAAATACTGGTTAATGGCGATTTTAACGGCACCAAACTTCTTGTTGTTGTTCCCACCAGGGAACTGGCAATACAGATAGATCAGCATATGCAGGGATTTTCTTACTTCCTTCCTGTAAGTTCGATAGCTGTGTATGGCGGAGGTGACGGCGAAACATGGGACCAGCAAAAAACAGCCATTGCTGCAGGAGTAAATGTAATTATTGCTACTCCGGGCAGGCTTATTTCCCTGATCAGTCTTAACTACCTCAAATCAGAAACCCTGCAGACCCTTGTGCTTGATGAAGCTGACAGAATGCTGGATATGGGGTTCTATGATGACATTATCAAGATCATCGGGGCACTGCCCAAAGAGAGACAGACACTTATGTTTTCAGCAACAATGCCTCCTAAGATCAGGCTTCTTGCAAGGAAAATAATGAATAGCCCCGAAGAGGTAAATATATCAATTGCCAAGCCAGCGGAGGGAGTACTGCAGGGTGCCTACCTTGTTCATGACGACCAGAAGTCACCGCTTATAATGGATCTTCTGCATGATAAACCTGAACTGAAAAGTATCCTCATATTTTCGGCAACCAAGAAGAATGTAAAAAGCCTGAACAAGCAGCTTAAATCGGATGGCCTTTCCTGTGCGGCAATACATTCAGACCTTGAGCAGCCCGAACGTTTAACAGTGCTAAGTGATTTCAAAAACAAAAAATTCCAGGTCCTGGTCGCAACAGACATTGTATCAAGGGGAATTGATATTGACAACATTGACCTGGTAATAAATTATGATGTACCTTCCGATGCAGAGGATTATGTTCACCGGGTTGGCAGGACAGCAAGGGCAGAATCTACAGGAGTAGCGCTTACTTTTATTAACAGCAAGGAGGTAAGAAGCTTCCAGAATATAGAACAGCTTATTGGAAGTGAAGTTCACAAGATACCCCTGCCCCGTCATATCGGAGAAGGGCCCCAATACGTGATCTCAAAATCCCGCTATGAGGGAAAGCCTTTCAGGAAAGGAAGGTCAAAGGATAGCAGAAGACAGGGCAAAAAAAGAAATTAACTTCCTATTCTTTCAGATCATAAAAACAGCGTTTGGGCGAGAAGACCTTCCCCTCTGCCTTGAGCTTTTTTATGACCTTGTCAACTTCAGATTTTTCAAGACCCGATTTTTCTGCAATCTCTCCGGGACGCAACGCTCCGTTATCCTTTAGTGTTTTGATAATAATTTCAAAATGGTCCATTTTATATATGTTTAAATTTTGCTAAAAGAGTTCATAATTGCATGTAGAATCGACCGCAGGTCAATAAAAAACAGGGGGATTGACTTCATCGATCTCACATGGGCTATTAATTACATTTAGCAATATGCAATAACAATAATTCCTGCCTTGCATACTACTTTGCAAACTCAGTACCTGCGGGGAGCAAACAACTCAGATTCATCAGGTTCAGGTATGCGTCCACGCATCTGTTCAATCTGTCTGAAAATCTCCTGTTCCTTTTCAATCAGCTCATCTTCATTCTCAGGTCTGCCTGCAATATATTTTACTTCCGATACCACCTGCCCTGACTGATCATAATAGGTCCACCGGCCATGCATCTGGTTATTGTAATACTCTCCCTCAATTTCCTTTCTGCCTCCAGGAGTATAAAAAACAAACCTGCCGTGACGCTCATCATCTCTGAATTCAGCCTGCACCCTTAACCTTCCGTTATCATAATATTGCATCCATGGTCCGTTCCTGACATCATTTTCGTACCAGAATGATTCGGCAACCCTTCCATTAGGATAGTATACAGAAGCGAGTCCCTGTTTTACACCACTATCATATGTCTCCGTACTTGCCAGGTGATTATCGTAATATGAGTAATACTTCCAGACACTGTCTTTCTTTTCATCCTTGTAAATACCTTGTGCAGCGAGTTTCCCTTCTTCATAAAAAAGCTCGGTATCTGCCCTGATACCCTCCTCGCAAAAATTCATAATTGCCATGGTATTACCGTTGGGAAAATATCTTATAAACTCTCCTACCGGACGGTTATTTCTGAATGTTCCCCGGTACCTGGTACTTCCCTCAGGATATTTTTGTTCCCAGTATCCCTGCCTCATGCCATTTTCATCAGTATGATTAATACCTGATTCCTGTTCCTGCGAATAGGAACCATACACCACAGGTATCATCAGGAGTAAACAGATTAATTGTCGAACCATAGCAGCATTGTTTAAAACAAATTACCAATATTACTTAAACGAAATCAAAAAGTCCTTATTATTAAACGTTAATATATATAGAAAGAGGCTGCCTTCGCCAGACAGCCTCTTTCTATATATCAGTGAGATATTATTTTACCTCCTCAAAATCCACATCCGTTACATCATCATCACCTTTGGAATCCGATTGTGATGGATCATTTTCAGACGAAGCTTCCTGGCCGGGTTGCGGACCACCCTGAGGCTGACTTGACTTGTACATCTCTTCAGAGGCGGACTGCCAGACAGCATTCAGTTCTGCGGTTGCCTTATCAATTGCCTCAAGATTCTGACTCTTGTGTGCCTCCTTCAGTTTTACAAGAGCTTCTTCAATAGGAGCTTTTTTATCGGCAGGTAATTTGTCTCCAAATTCCTTCAATTGTTTTTCAGTCTGGAATATCAGACTATCGGCAGCATTCATTTTGTCAGCCGTCTCTCTGATCTTTTTATCTTCTTCCTCATGAACCTTGGCCTCTTCACGCATCCTTTTGATTTCATCTTCATTAAGACCGGAAGATGCCTCTATCCTGATGCTCTGCTGCTTATTGGTCCCTTTGTCCTTCGCAGATACATTCAGTATACCATTAGCATCAATATCAAAGGTAACCTCAATCTGTGGTACTCCCCTTGGAGAAGGTGGTATACCATCCAGATGGAACCTTCCAATAGTTTTATTACCAGAAGCAACGGGACGTTCTCCCTGAAGAACATGTATCTCAACAGAAGGCTGGTTATCTGCTGCAGTGGTGAATGTTTCGGTTTTCTTGGTAGGAATTGTGGTATTTGATTCAATAAGCCTTGTCATAACACCTCCCATAGTTTCAATACCAAGAGACAATGGTGTTACGTCAAGCAGAAGAACATCCTTTACTTCACCAGTCAGGACACCTCCCTGTATGGCAGCACCAATAGCAACAACTTCATCCGGGTTGACACCTTTTGAAGGAGCTCTGCCGAAAAACTTCTCAACAACCTGCTGTATTGCAGGGATACGTGTTGACCCGCCGACCAGAATCACCTCATTAATCTCTGATGCAGCCAGTCCGCTATCAGATAATGCTTTTTTACATGGTTCAATAGTTGCCTGAATCAGTTTGTCGCTCAGCTTTTCAAAGTGTGATCTTGACAATGTCTTTACTATATGCTTCGGAATGCCATCAATAGGCATTATATAGGGAAGATTTATTTCTGTGCTGGTTGAACTGGAAAGCTCAATCTTAGCTTTCTCAGCAGCTTCTTTAAGCCTTTGGAGGGCCATTGGATCTCTTTTAAGGTCAACCCCCTCATCCTTTTTAAACTCCTCAGCCAGCCAGTCGATTATAACCTGGTCAAAATCATCACCTCCGAGGTGTGTATCTCCGTTTGTAGACTTAACCTCAAATACTCCATCTCCAAGTTCCAGTATCGAGATATCAAATGTTCCTCCGCCAAGGTCATAAACCGCTATTTTAAGGTCCTGCGATTTTTTGTCAAGGCCATATGCAAGTGCTGCGGCAGTAGGTTCGTTTATTATCCGTTTAACTGTCAATCCTGCGATCTCACCAGCCTCTTTAGTTGCCTGTCGTTGTGAATCACTAAAGTATGCAGGCACTGTAATAACCGCCTCACTAACCTCCTGTCCGAGATAATCTTCAGCTGTCTTCTTCATTTTCTGGAGAACCATTGCAGATATCTCCTGTGGTGAATATTTTCTGTCGCCTATAACAACCCTTGGAGTTCTATTTTCACCCTGATCCACCTTAAAGGAGACCCGGTCAATCTCGACCTTAAGTTTCTCCCAGGGCTCCCCCATGAAACGTTTAATTGATGAGACAGTCCTTTCAGGATTTGTTATCGCCTGTCTTTTAGCAGGATCACCGACTTTTCTTTCTCCATTATCAACAAATGCCACGATCGAAGGGGTAGTTCTTTTTCCTTCACTGTTGGGAATGACAACAGGTTCATTACCTTCCATCACAGAAACGCAGCTATTGGTTGTACCAAGATCTATTCCAATTATTTTACCCATAATATAATTTCAATTTTGATGATATTTTTGGATTAATGATTAATCAATGATTGTGCCATACCAGTATATTGGCAATATCATGTAATAATGACACCTGGATTGTAAAATCACCAGGCCGTTTAATGTGACAAAAGGACATAATGACAGTATTATAATCCTGGAAGAACTCAGGTAGGTTTGTGTGTAATTTTACGCAGAAAAAATTGACCTAAAGGTCGATTTTGCATGTCATGGTCAGTGCGTTTTACAATTTAAATCAGATGCAAAATTTAATGTATATTTCTTCTGTAAAAAAGCCAAAATTTTGTCAAAATGAAATAACCAAAATTTTGACTTACAGAAGGAACCGCTGCGCTTTCCCATAAAATTTTTTCATGCGTCTGTGTGTAATTTTACGCAGAAAAAATTTAATGTATATTTGTTTCGAAATTAATAATAATATTAATCCACATGTCAGTCCACAAAAGTTCAAAAGTAAAGAAGGTTACCACTCATGTACTTCAGGCAATGAAGTTGCAAGGGGAAAGGATAGCCATGATTACGGCTTACGATTATTCAATGGCCAGGATCATAGACTCTACAGGGATAGATATTGTGCTGGTGGGTGATTCTGCATCTAACGTGATGGCAGGAAACGAATCGACTCTTCCGATAACACTTGACCAGATGATTTATCATGCCACTTCAGTTGTCAGGGCAATTAACCGGGCACTGGTGGTTGTAGATATGCCTTTTGGTACTTACCAGGGGAACTCTAGAGAGGCCCTCAGTTCAGCTATCCGTATAATGAAAGAGACCGGAGCTCATGCCATTAAAATGGAGGGAGGAGCAGAAATTATCGAATCAGTCGGCCGAATCCTTTCTGCCGGGATTCCCGTTATGGGGCATCTGGGACTAATGCCGCAGTCTATTCATAAATTCGGAACCTATGTTGTAAGAGCAACAGAAGAAGATGAGGCAAGCAAGCTTTTAAAAGATGCACAACTTCTTGAAGATGCGGGTTGTTTCGCGATTGTACTTGAAAAAATCCCGGCAAAGCTTGCTGCCAGTGTCTCTGAGTCAATTAAGATACCTGTTATTGGTATAGGTGCAGGAGCTGAGGTAGATGGCCAGGTACTTGTTCTGCATGATATGCTGGGTATTAACAGAGACTTCTCTCCGAGATTCCTGAGACGCTATCACAACCTTTACGAAGAGATAAAAGGAGCTGTCCAGAATTACACAAATGATATCAAAAACCGGGACTTCCCGAATGAAAAAGAACAGTATTAAGTGATTTTATTTCAGAATGTACTCTCCTAAGATTATTTACGAAGACAATCACATTATTGGTGTTAACAAGAGATCATCAGAACTGGTTCAGGGAGATAAAACCGGTGACGCTTCACTGCAGGACACCATCAGATTATGGCTTAAAGAGAAATACAGCAAACCGGGAAATGTATATCTTGGTGTTATTCACAGGCTTGACAGACCGGTTAGCGGAGTTGTACTTTTCGCCAAAACAAGCAAGGCCCTTTCCAGGATGAACAAGCTTTTTAAAAGCGGAAGTGTAAAAAAAGTCTACTGGGCCATCACCGGAAAAAGACCATCTGAAGAATCGGGGACTCTTGTCCATTTTCTGAAGAAAAACCAGGATCAGAATAAATCTTATGTGTGTGCAAATACCGTTAAGGGCTCAAAGGAGTCAATCCTCAATTACAGGATCATCCATGAATTTAACAACTACCATCTTCTTGAAATAGAGCTAATTACAGGCAGACACCATCAGATAAGATGCCAGCTCGCTGCATCAGGATGTCCCGTGCTTGGTGATCTTAAATACGGATTTCCCAGGTCTATTGACGGAGGAGGTATCGGACTGCATTCAAGACAACTATCTTTCAAACATCCGGTTAGTCTTGAAGAGGTAGTAATCACGGCCGATCCGGTGGGTCACATATTATGGGAAACATATCTGAAAAGCCAAAGATGAATCAAAGTCGTTATACGGTTCTGATAGATGGCAATAATATCAAATCAGTTACACATGACCCGGGTCAGGAAACTTATTATCAAACCAAAGCGGAAGTATATCCTTGACACTGGCTACTGCCATTATTTTGTCCTTCCCGGTAAAAATTACTCTCTGATCAACTCCATATCGTATCTCCGATTCAATCATTACCTGTCTGCATGCACCGCAGGGATAGACAGGTTTATCAACTGGCTCACCATTTTTCTTGATCGCCGCTATAGCCATTACTTCAACCGGAGAATCAGGATTGACCGAGTTGGCATAAAAAAGTGCCGTGCGTTCAGCACAACTGCCAGAAGGATAGGCTGCATTTTCCTGGTTATTTCCTGTGATAATGCTGCCATTCTGAAGCAAAAGAGCAGCTCCTACCCTGAATCCCGAATAGGGGGTATATGCTCTTTGAGCAGATTCGCGTGCAAGTCTGACAAGTTCCTGTTCCTTTTCCGGCAATTCCTCAACAGAATCATATTGATAAATAGTACTCTTAATAACGAATCTCTGCATGGGCAATATTATTTTAGGTTATGCTGTTAGAACAAGGACATATTTTAAAAGCACAATACCGGAAAATTAAACATTTTACTCAAAATAACTGCAAACATATCCATATATGAAGAATCTTCGCCTGATCATTCTTATATTTCTGATATTCTCAGCCTGCAAAACCACCCGGTATGTTCCGCCTGCCACATCCCTTTCAAGGACTGAATATATTGCAACATACAGCGACATTGCCATAAGGGAAATGCAGCGTACAGGAATACCTGCAAGCATCAAAATGGCTCAGGCCATTCTTGAATCGGGTGACGGTAACAGTACACTCGCACGACGGGGCAATAATCATTTTGGCATCAAATGTCACGACTGGAGTGGAAGGAGAATATACCATGATGATGATGAGCGTAATGAATGTTTTAGAAGATATAACAACCCGAGGGAGTCGTTCAGGGACCATAGTGAATTTCTGACGGGAAGGGCCAGGTATGCTTCGCTTTTTGACCTTGACCCATATGATTACAGGGCCTGGGCCAGGGGACTCAAGGCAGCGGGATATGCAACGAATCAGCAATATGACAGATTACTGATAAGGATAATTGAGGATAATGAATTATACCGGCTTGATACCGGCTCCGGAACAACTTCTCTATCTGGAAGAGATCCACAAAAAGAGAGAAGGATCTCCAACGGGGTCTCTTTAGCTGAATCAAGGGAGGTACGGAGATGGAACAGGATTAATTATATAATTGCACGTGAAGGGGATACTTATGAAAGCCTTACCAGGGAGATGGGGCTCATGAGATGGGAGATAGCCAGGTATAATGATCTGCCCCAAAATCCTGAAATACTGCCGGGTGATATCATCTATCTTCAGCCCAAACGGAATCGTGCAGAGCGGAATTCTGAAAAACACGTTGTAAAGGATGGGGAAACTATGCATTACATTTCGCAACTTCACGGAGTCAAACTGTCCCGCCTGCTTACACGCAACAATATGCAGGAAGGACAGGAACCTTCGCCTGGTGACACAATATACCTTCGCCGACAAAGACCCGGTGATTATTAGGGAAGACCCCTAAATTGACCTGTGAGCCTGAACCGGCTATTTGCAGAATGCATTTTTTCCGGGCCTGAATCCTCTTAAAAACTCGGCCCCGGTCATTTCCCTTTTTCCCTCAGGTTTGACAAGCTGAAGCAATACCGCACCTCCGGAAACTACTACAGCAGGTTCATCACCGATTGCTATAATACTTCCTGGTTCAGGAAGACCGCCAGCTGCGGCTTTGTCAACCATGAGCACTTTAAGTTGAATCTCTCTCTCTCCGTCCACCACGACTGTCCACGCCCCCGGCCACGGACTCAGTCCCCGAACAAAATCGTGAACCCTGCCGGCCTCTGCCATCCAGTTTATGCGGCAATCATTTCTTGATATTTTAGGTGCAGCAGGTATATTGCCGGCAGATACCAGTGAGGCCTGGGAAACCGGCTCAATTGAACCTTTAGAAATTTTATCTACCGTTTCAATAAGAAGATCTGCTCCTGTTGTCATCAACCTGTCGTGAAGTTCGCCGGCAGTTTCTTTTTCGCCGATTTCAGTTTTCTTCTGAAGAAGTACTTTTCCGGTATCAATCTCTTTTTCTATAAAAAAAGTAGTTACGCCGGTAATCCTCTCACCGTTTATAATGACGTGATTAATCGGAGCGGCACCACGGTAATATGGTAAAATAGATGCATGGAGATTAATGGTGCCTATAGGGGGTATGGACCATATCTTCTCAGGAAGCATTCTAAAAGCAACAACCACAAAAAGGTCGGCCGACAAACTCCTGAGATCGCCGGCAAATTTCTCATCTTTAAGGTTCGGGGGTTGCAATACCGGGATATTATAATTAACAGCGGCAATTTTGACTTCCGGTTCCCTCACCTTCAGTCCGCGCCCGGAAGCCTTATCAGGTGCAGTTACGACAGCTAAAACAGGAAAACCGTTCTGAATCAGTTTTTCCAGTGTAGGAACAGCAAATCGGGGTGTTCCCATGAATACTATTCGCGGTTTTTCCAACATTAAAAACAGTTAGCTATTTATCCGGATTTCCTTCTGATTCATCAGGCTTTACAAGGTCCAGCAAGTGGCCCATCTTATCGCGTTTCGTAACCAGGTAAGTGTAATTATGCTTATTTGTCAGCGATTTCATATGGATTGTTTCAACAATTTCAAGTCCGTACCCTTCAAGACCCTTGCGTTTGAATGGATTGTTGGCGATCAGTTTTAACTTGCCTACTCCCAGTTCATGCAGAATATTGGCACCCACTCCGAAATCGCGTTCATCCTCATTGAAACCCAGGTTTATATTGGCCTGTATAGTATCAAAACCCTCCTCCTGCAGCTTGTATGCTGCCATTTTATTGAACAATCCAATGCCCCTTCCCTCCTGGTTGAGATAAACAAGTACTCCCCGGCCTTGTTTCTGTATCATCTTCAGCGCCTCATGCAACTGGTTTCCGCAATCACAACGCATTGAACCGAATATATCTCCTGTCACACATGAAGAGTGCACCCTTACCAGAACCGGATCATCATATGTCCATTTTCCCTTGATGATTGCTACATGTTCAGTACCATTAGATTTCTGCCTGAAAGGGACCAGGTGAAACTCCCCGTATTTAGTAGGAAGCTTAACCTCCACTCCCTTTTCAACAATGCTTTCATCCTGGAGTCTGTATGCGATCAGTTTTTCTATGCTGATGATCTTTAGATTGAACTGATCGGCAATTTCAATTAACTCAGGTAAACGTGCCATGGATCCATCCTGATTCATAATCTCAACCAGAACACCGCCAGGTTTCAACCCTGCGAGAATTGAAAGATCCACTGCTGCTTCAGTATGCCCTGAACGTCTCAATACACCTTTGCTTTTGGATTTTAGAGGAAAGACATGACCGGGCCTGGCAAGATCTTCGGGACTGGTTTCCGGATCTACAAGAGCATTAATTGTCTTAGCCCGGTCAGAGGCTGAGATCCCTGTAGTACATCCCTTTCCTATCAGATCGACAGAAACTGTAAATGCAGTCTCATGCAATGAAGTATTCTTCCCTACCATCAACTCAAGCTCAAGCTCTTCAGTACGTTCTTCCGGTAATGCAGCACAAATCAATCCACGTCCGTGGGTTGCCATAAAATTAACAATATCGGGTGTGGTCAGTTCAGCTGCGGCGACAAAATCACCTTCATTCTCCCGGTCCTCATCATCAACCACGATAATGACCTTGCCATTTTTTATATCTTCAATAGCTTCTTCGATTGAATTCAGTTTTCTACTGATTCCTTCTTGTTGGTTGCCAGACATTTGATTTTACTCCTTTCAGAAATTTTATAAACCCAACCACAAGGGCCAGGTTCATACTTAAAAAGTGTGTAACAAAGCGCAAAATTATAATATGAATTTTGATTTTCCCCAATAAATAATCAATTATTGGCAAAACCAAAATAATTAACTCAATTCCAAGTATATATCTAAACAAAATATTTTCCCTGCTCAACAAGATGCTGGTAATAAAAACCAGTGCCATAAACAACGGACCAATCCATCGCAGGACTTTATGTGAAAAAAAGGATAATGATAAACCCGGAACAGAAGAACATATGCAATTTCTAAAATGCATTAAATTCTGAAAGTTACCTGTGGCTATCCTTATCTTCCGTCTGAATTCTTCTCCCAGACTGTTTGAGACATCCTCATAAACATGTGCATCAGGTTCCAGTATTGCTTTATGTCCGGAAAGAATTACATTCATATTAATATAAAAATCATCTACAAGGTAAGTTACGGGGACGTCCCGGTATAGTTTTCTTTTTATAGCATAACAACCACCAAATGGTCCCATCATGGTTCCCCATATAATTCCTTCAAGGAACTTTGTTTCAACCTCCCTGGTTACATATGAGTTCTCCTGAACCGATATTCCACTTCTCTTAAGACCCTTATGCTTCATATTAGAATCAACAAGCCCGATATCATTATTTCTAAAATGTTTTAATAACTGGTAAATCGTTTCCCGGCCAAACAGGACATTCGCATCGGTAATAATCAGTATCTCCTTATCTGACATTCTGACAAGATCATTGATGATGGCTGATTTTCCCCTCCTGGCCAGGAATGTTACAAATCTCAGGCAGGCAAGTGATGCAGTAAGTTTCTCCAGAATCTCATTTGTATTGTCTGTTGATGCATCTGATCCCACCAGTATTTCAATTTTCCCTTCAGGAATATTATTGGAAACTATACTGCTTATCTTCTCCTCAAGTACATTCTGCTCATTGTGAACTGCCATAATTACCGAAACACCTGGTAATTCCCGGGCTGAAGAGTAAGTATTATTATTGATCAGTTTCCCTGATCCAATTAGCTTCAGGATTGCAGGATACAGAATATATGTATGCAGCAGGGCCAATATTGAAATCCAGAAGAGTATGAGGGCAGTCATTGAACACTGTTTTTATAAAAGGCAGTAAGTTTACCGGTAATAACCCTGTTATCAAAATTTTCAAGAGCGAATTCCCTTGCATTCCTGCCAATCCTGGAAGAAAAATCCGGATCCCTGAGCATTCTGGAAACAGAACCAGCAAAATCATCTTCATTGTCAGCCAAAAGCAAATGCCTGCCATTTTCAACAGGAATACCCGTTACCGCAAAAGATGTAGCCACTACCGGTTTTCCCATAAGCATCGCTTCAATTATCCTGACTCTTATACCACTGCCTGCAAACAAAGGAACCACTAATATACCACTTTGCATAAGATATTTAGCTGCGCTCCCCACCTCTCCCCTGAAATCAACACCATTTTTGACAAGATTCCTGGCATAACCTCTTTCTGAATTTCTGCCTGCAACCATAAAAATCGCATCGTCAACCTCACTCTTAACCCTGGCCCATACCCTGTCAATAAACCAGTCCAGTCCGTCGATATTGGGCTTCCAGTCTAGTGCCCCTATATACTGAATAGTAGGCTCTCTTTTTTCATTCTTTCTGCAAAAAGGTATCTCAGATGGATACATACCAAATGTGGCAACAAAAGATTCTTTTGTATTTCCCATTTTGTCAAGATACATTTTGTCTTCTGTTGTTATAGGGACGAGAAGGTCGTATCGGTTTATGAATTCCTGCTCAAATTTTTGAATTCTTTTGTACAATATTCTATAATACCAGCGTCTGAAAGGATTTTTTTCCCGTCTCCAGAACCCTTTCCATATGATATGTTCAATATTGTGTGCACGGTAAGATACCAGTGCAGCAGAATTTTCTCTTATTGTCTCTATGTAGGGAGCAAGATATAATCCCTCAAGCTGCACAACATCATACGAAGACTCCCGAAGCATCTGTATTAAAGCCTTGCTAAAATCAGCTGAAATAAACCTTGTTGAATTATACGGCAGGGTTGAGAAAAAAAGATTTCTTATTATATCCCGGAAACTGGGGGAAGTTTCGACAAAAACTTTTATTGTTTTGTTTACACCGGCGACAGCACTTTCCGGCATTCCTTCAAAAATGTAGTGCTTACTTGTATTCATTGCCAGCAGGTCAACCTGATTCCCGTTGTCTGCAAGACCGGCAGCCATATTATAGCTGGCGAGTGAACCTCCGTCTTTAGGGGGGGAGGGGAACTTGTTGGTAACCAGCAAAATTTTCATATTTGTGGCTGGGTCTTTCCTGTGTACTGTCTTATCAATCCGGTCAGAAATACTGAAATTTTCTTGTAGAAGTTAAAATATGTTTCGGTGTTCATAATTACAGAATCTGTTGTGGCCTTATAGGTCAGGAATATACCAAGAGGAAGAAGAATAATGCTGGATATCCACATTCCCGGAAAAGGAGGTATAACAAGCTCACGCACAAACTTCAGTGCTGAAATATCAATCACGTAATAGAGTACAAAAAACAAAACCGAAACCACAACAGGCATTCCCAGCCCTCCTTTTCTTATGATAGCCCCAAGAGGTGCCCCTATAAAGAAGAATATGAAGCAGGCAAAAGAGAGGGTATATTTCCGGTGCCACTCTATCTCATAGCGTCTTATCAGTTTATTTTTCCAGTCAAAATTGGTTTTGGTAGATATAATCTGATTCCTGGCAAGTCTTGCATCCACCATAGCCTGATCCCATGCCCTTCTTCTCTGGTCCTGGGTTAGGCTCTCTTCCACCTCAAATATATCCAGGGATTTTTTTTCGACATTATCAACTGTATCATTTATAATCCGTCTGTATGCCTCCTGCTTGAAAAAAGTTGACTTTACCAGCGATTCAGTATGTTCCCTGACAATTCTAGAACGATCTTTACTAAGAGAGTCGGTTGTCATTTCAAGCTGGCTGAGGTTCATCATCTGTGAGTTATGCCTGAAAGCTTCCTCATCTGTTCTCTGCAGGTCAAAACCGGAAAGTTCAATTAAAAGAATCTGTTCACCGAATATGTCATTTCGGTGAGGGAATGATCGGGTCTGGCTCTGTCCTCCCCTCTGAATCATCTCTTCATAATTATAACCACTGTACAGTGTTGTTACAAGGTGGGATTTGTCTTCAGTTATCCTCATGAATCCGGAGTCGGCCAGTGTAACCTTAAGATTTCCCCTCCTGTCAGTGTGATCATATATCTTTATATCGTACATCATATTAGTACGGTGATCCTTATCGGCTACCTTTATGCTGTAATTATCAATACCGTTATAGAAAATTCCCTCACGGATCTGCATTTCCGGTCTTTGCTGTTGCACATCATAAAGAAGTGATCTCATCTTCAGGTTTGTATACGGAAGTACATTGTTAGAAAAATAAAATGCACCTACACTCATCAGAATTGTCAAAATAATAAGAGGGCTCATAATCCTCTGCAGCGATATTCCTGCCGATTTAAGTGCGGTAAGTTCAAAATTCTCTCCAAGGTTACCAAAAGTCATCAGCGATGACAACAGAATAGCCAGCGGAAGTGCCAGAGGTACAAGCCCTGCTGATGTGTAAAGCAATAATTCGGATATAACAGATAATTCGAGCCCTTTACCTATAAGATCGTCTATATACTTCCAGAGAAACTGCATCAGAAGTACAAAGACCACTACAAAAAAGGTGGAAACCAGCGGTCCTATGTAAGACTTTATCACAAACAGATGAAGCTTTTTCATAAAATTATGTAAATACCTTTTTGATCTCACCGGTAACGGCCAATATGGTGTTGCCGGTAAGATAAAACGGTAATCCGGTTAAATTTATGCTTCCCGAGTGCAAAAATAAACCTTTTGAGGATAAATTGAAGATCTGTAAAAACATATGGAAACAAAACAATAAAACCCGCAATCAGAGTCCCATTGTATGCTTTAATCTTGAAATCTGTGAGTCCCAAAGATCCCTGGTATCATCGGCATCATCATCATCGGCGAAATCTGTTATTTCAAGTGCAACATCCCCGGTGAGCTCATGCTGATTGATCTTGAATTCAAAAAATAAATCCTTATCATCGTTTTCCATCCAGCGAAAGCGAATGAATTTATTTTCTTTCTGAGAAATCATCTCAGCTTTCTCTTCTGATCCCTCCCAAATAAATGTAAAGATATTACCCTTAAGGTTGACATCTTCTGCAAACCATTCAGATAATCCGGAAGGAGTGCTTAGCCTTTTATATAAAACACTGGGTGAGGAATTGATTGTGTATTCCAGTTTTAGTTTATTCTTCATTTGTTTATATTAACTAATTCTGACTAATTATCACTCACATACAATTAATTTTGATCATATGCCTTCTTTGTACATGAGTAGTCAATATCCTTAAATCTATTAAATATAATATGCGATGCGTTGAATATTTCACGAATCGGTACATATTGCAATATAGAAAAATTATGGAATATAAAAAATCTAAAATGTATGCTATTTAGATATCCACTGAAAAATAACTGAATGCCAGGCATTTTGATAATTTAGAATTGCCGTTACCTGCTGAATTACCTGATAACTCCTTAATTTATTGTATATTTTGCACAATGAACTAAATATTCATTAAAATGATCCTTTCTAAAATAAAAAAGTTATTATATTTGCAGCCGCGATAAAAACAGACAGATATTTCAAGTCAAATATCAAAATTGTTTAAATCGTTCTTATGTAATAATGGCGAGGTAGCTCAGGTGGTTAGAGCGCATGATTCATAATCATGAGGTCGGGAGTTCAAGTCTCCCTCTCGCTACAAGAAAATCAAGCACTTACAAAGTCAATTTGTAGGTGCTTTTTTATTCTCTTAAAAAGCAAAAGGGCTAAAATTGAAACTTTTTCAAGGTATCCTCAGGCCTGCTATTTTTAGTTACTCTCCTTCAACCTTTTGACCTCATTGAAGTGTTCCATTACAAGCTTCTCTCTTTTCTCCCTGGAGCTGATTCTGTAGCTTTCAAACTCCTGGTTTAGATCTTCAAGCTCCTGGAGGGTTTTTGAGGTTACTAACCGGTTTTTTGAGAATATAAGGAAACCGAGTACAAGCAGGGTGGCGAGAGCGGCAATAATAATCCATACTAAAAAATTATATCCGGTTTTATTCATAGGAATACCCAGAAATGCTATACTGTCCCTGTTCTTTATAGCAAGGTCCCTATCGCTGCGGGTATCTTCCAGGAGAGCCGATAAGGAATCTATCTCAGAATTCAAATTGTTAATCTCGGCAGTAAGTGATCCTATCTCTCTTTTGGTATTAACAAGTGAATCAAGTGAATTATTCCTGATCTTTTGAAACATGTCCTCCCTGATAGCCCTGAAATTATCATAAATCCTGGTTCTCTCCTGGATATAGTCCATTTGTTCCTGTATTGTTCCTGTTTCAAGTACCTCGGGCATGCCAGTTTGTCCCTGAAGCGGATTGGAAATCTTAATCGTAATAATCAGAATTATAACTGCGATGTGCTTGATTTTAACTGAAGTTGACATAATACTTTTATTAATTTAACATATTAAAATATATCTATTACTAACAGCAAATACTCCGGATATATTATTCCAGAAGGGACAACAATTTAATATTATTTAAGAAATCTTTTAACTACCTGTTTACCAGCGCCTTTCTTATAGCCTCCTCGGCCAGTGGTCCCATAACAAGGTATCCTTCCTGCGTAGGATGTACTTCATCGTGGGTATAAGATCTTTTCAGTCCGTTGCGATCATCAACCATAGCAGTAAAATAATCAAGGTAAATATGACCTTGTTCACAGGCATATGACTTAATCCAACTGTTAAGCTCAACTACTTTGCCGGCAGGCTCAAGTCCAGGCCTCCATGGAAAATCATATGCCGGCAGAACAGAACTAAGTACAACCCTGATATTATTGGCATGTGCTATCTCAGTCATCGAAGCTATATTGTCCTGTATCATTTCAATAGTGGAGGGTCCGGTATTTCCGGCAATATCATTGATGCCAGCCAGTATGACAACAGCTGCCGGCTTAAGATTTACTACATCGGCACGGAACCTGACAAGCATCTGCGGGGTAGTTTGTCCGCTTATCCCACGGTTTATCCAGGGCCGCCCTTCGAAAAATTCAGGGACAGCCCTGATCCATCCCTCAGTAATCGAGTTCCCCATAAAAACAACCCGCTTTTCATTTTCCAGCGGAGGGCCAAGGGTTTTGTTTTCTTCGCTGTATCTTTCAAAATCCGGCCAGTCACCGGCCGGTACCTGCTGTGCAAACATATCACATAACTTTAAAAGGATGACCAGCATGAAAACCGTTCTTAAAATTGCTCCGGACATAATTTTGGATTATATTGCAATATAAAAAGTAAATTGATCTCAAATTTACTGCAAACTGGCAAAAAACAGACAAGATATCTGCAATAATTACCCTGTTACCAAAAATAAAACAGTATGCGTACAACAACTTACCTTCTGACCATAATATTAGTAACCATACTCCTGTTCTGGTCCTGCAGCTTTGAGCAGCAAAACAACCGGGTACCCCAAACCTTCACTGAGGTATCAGACCTGTCAGTTGCGGGCTTTTGCCCGGAAAGGCTCGCCCGGATAGATTCACTGCTTGAAGGATATATCAGGCAGGGTTTACTGCCAAATGCCGTTACCTTTGTTGCCAGAAACGGCAAAATTATCCATCACAAAGCTTATGGTTTCAGCGACATAGAATCAGGAACCCCTTTAAAACCAGACGACATCTTCAGGATCGCATCACAAACCAAGGCAATAACTACAGCCGCACTTATGACTCTTTACGAGGAGGGGATGTTCCTGCTGGATGATCCTCTTTCCAAATATATCCCGGAGTTCAGGAATCCGGCGGTGCTGACTTCATTCAATGAAACAGACACAACATTTACCACAAGACCTGCCGAAAGGGAGATAACCATAAGGCACCTTCTTAACCACACTTCAGGAATTCATTACGGGATACTTGGCGAGGGGCCCGGCAATATGATGTTCGCCAAAGAGGGTATCCCGGCTGTTAACTCAATGGATCCGGTCACTATTGGCGAAATCGCGCTCAGGATAGCACGAATGCCGCTATTGTCTGATCCGGGTGAAAGGTACCTTTACGGCATGAATACAGACATTGCCGGTTATCTTATCGAGATACTTTCAGGAAAGCCCCTCGATGTTTTTCTGAGGGAAAGGATACTTAAACCACTGGGAATGAACGATACCTGGTTCTACCTTCCCCCTGAAAAGGCCGGCCGGCTTGTCACACTCTATACACCGGGACCGGAAGGGCCTGTACTCCACCCAAACGAAACATACCGTAATTACCCGGTAGAGGGGGCACGGATGTTTTTTTCAGGAGGAGCGGGACTTAGCGGACCGGTGGAGGACTATGCCCGTTTTCTGCAGATGATGATAAACAATGGCAAATTTAACGGAAACAGGATACTTTCCCGTAAAACAATAGAGCTGATGACCACCAACCAGATAGGCAACCTGGATTACGGGTCATGGGGAAGGCGGTTCGGGCTCGGATTTGATCTTTGGAACGGGCAGACCCCCGGACACCATCTCGGTTCAGAGGGGGCATTCAAATGGGGCGGGCTGTATTACACCGACTACCTGGCAGATCCTGAGGAAGGCATGATATTGTTGTTTTACACCAATATACAGCCCTACAGGGGACCAAATATTCATGAGACGTTCCACAATCTTGTATACCAGGCTCTGGAATGATTTAAACTCGGGCAAATATGCCAAATTGTTGGAGAACTGTCTGTTAAAGTTTTAAAAATATCCTCTTTCTGAACATGGTGTATACCGGAATAAAGATCACCCCAACATAGATCAGTGCATACAGAAGGCTGGCCAGTTTCAGATCCATCCCAACTTCTCCCATGGTATCAACAAAATGGTAATTAAGTGATTTTCCTGAAAACCGGAAACTGTAAAAGAGGGGAGACAAAACACCCGCAAGCACATATGCGCTAATGGCATTAGCACCGTAAATAATTCCAAATCCCGTTCCTTTCCTGTATCCAAGCAGGTCAATAATAAACATGGCTGTTGCCAGTGTCATTGCAGCCAGTCCGCTGGTGTACAGCACAAATGAACTGGTCCACAGATTCTTGTTTACCGGAAACACCCAGCCCCAGGCCTCTCCTGCTACAAACGCTATAAATCCTGCAGAAAAAAGCCAGAGCATAATCCTTTCCCGGCCATTACCGGAAACAATAAGTTTTCCTGCAAGCATTCCCGATATTCCCGTCACTATTGCCGGAAGAGTACTGAACAACCCTTCAGGATCCCACGTACCCTGCCACATCCTGCCAGGCAACAATTTCTGGTCAATCCATGCGGCAAGATTTACTCCCGGCTCAAGCATTGGCCCATTTGACCCGGGTGTAGGAATCAGGGTCATCGCAAGCCAGTAGAAAATCAGGATTACTGATCCTGTTACTGCCTGCGACTTCCAGCCTGAGTTAAGGTATAAAATTGCACATGCAGCAAATACCACAGCAATTCGCTGCAACACTCCTGCAACGCGAAGATTTAAAAAATCGAATGACGGGTAAAGTGCCAGGAAGATGCCTACTGCAAAAATTTTAAGGCTCCGGCTTGCTATTTTCCAGTAAAGATCCTTCTTTGGGTGTCCCGATCTTAGCCTTTTTTCATATGCAAGGACTATTGACACCCCAACTATAAAGATAAAAAACGGGAATATCAGGTCGGTAGGGGTAATTCCGTGCCAGTCGACATGCAGTAATGGAGCATAGACATGATCCCATGTTCCCGGATAATTGACCATTATCATAGCTGCGATAGTGAATCCCCTGAAGGCATCAAGCGACATTAGCCTGGATGGCGAGCCGGCTTGTGAATTGTTGGTCATATCGAATCTAAGTATTGTGAATAAGCAGGTTTTAAATTATCTTGCGATTGGAAAACTAAATCCTAAATATATAAATTATGCATAGATCAGGAGCAATTTTGGCAGTAGTTTTTACCTTATTGGCTTTAACAAACTGCACTGAACAGATCCCCGGACCAAACGACATAGAAGTTACCTGGGAGCTTATAAGCAACACCCATAGTGACCAGGCACGAACCAAAGCAGAGTTCACCATCAGGAACAACTCCGGTTTCAGGATGAGGGACTGGAACTGGGCGTTGTTTTACAGCCAGGCTCCCAGAGGCGGGATTGTCGCAGATGAGGGAGCTAATGTTAAAGTTGAATGGATCAACGGGGACTGGCACAGGGTTGTACCGGAAGAAGGCTTTAACCTGAGGAGGGGTCAGGAAGTAACTATTGGTTATGAGGCCAGCGCATGGTGGATCAAGGAGTCAGACGCACCGATGGGCCTCTATTTAGTATTTTATGACAAAGAAGGGAACGAAAGGGAAATAGTTACTGTAGATAATTATTCTGTAAAGCCTTTTGTCAGAGAAGAACAGATCAGCCGTCACAGAAATGACCATACCCCGATCCCTACACCCAAGTGGAGATATGAAAACAACAGTGAAATGAGCCTGCTCGGAGAAGATGAGCTAAAGCCTGTAATCCCCACTCCGGTCAGAATAACCAGGTCGGGCGATTATGTAACCTTTACAGAGCCGGTGACCATTATCTACCAGGAGGGTCTCCGCAATGAAGCCAGCCACCTGGCCGCTCTTCTGTCCAGGCTCACGGGACAGCCATTTCACCCTGAATCGGGGACAGATGAGCGACCAAACAGCATATTGTTACGAAAGTCCGGCCTCAGCGTAAATGGCATCCGGGAGGAGGCATACAGGCTGGAGATCAGAAACAACAGGAACATAGTTGTTACCGGGTCAGATAACGCCGGGGTGTTTTACGGGATACAGACCCTGACAGCGTTGCTGCCGGTAAATGTTTTTTCCGGAACAGCAGATGTTGTAAGAATGGAAGTAATGACCATTGAAGATGCTCCCCGGTTCAGGTACAGGGGGATACATATAGATGTGGCTCGCAACTTCCAGAGCAAGGATCAGATACTTAAAGTACTTGACCTGCTTGCATATTACAAGATAAACACCCTGCACTTCCACCTGACAGAGGATGAGGGATGGCGGATCGAGATAAGGGACCTTCCCGAGCTAACAGAGATTGGAGGACAGCGTGAACATACAGACAGGGATGCTCCGGCACTCCATCCTGCTTATGGATCGGGTCCGTTTCCCTACGCTGAGGGCACATATGGAAGCGGATACTACTCTCACGATGAGTATGTTGAGATACTCCGTTACGCTACAGAACGGCACATAAAGGTTATACCAGAGGTAAACCTGCCGGGTCATGCCAGGTCGGCTATTAAAGCAATGGAAGCGAGGTACGAACGTTTTATGGCAGCAGGAGAAGAAGAGAGAGCCAGTGAATTCAGGCTTATTGATCCGGAAGAGACATCAAGTTATGTATCTGCCCAGGTATTCACCGACAATGTCATTAATGTGGCACGTGAATCGGTTTACCGGTTCTTTGAAACAGTTGTTGACGGAATTATTGACATGTATCAGGAGGCCGGTGCGCCACTCGAAATATTTCATACCGGCGGTGATGAAGTTCCTGAGGGGTCCTGGACCGAATCCCCAATGATAGAGGCGCTGCTGGAAACGATGCCTGAAATAACCGACCCAAAAAATCTGCAGGCCTATTTCTTTGAGAGAGCTATTGAAATTCTAAGGGAAAGGGGACTTAAGACAGCAGGATGGGAGGAGGTTTCCCTCCTTAAGGATGAGAGCGGGACATATGTTCCGAATCCGCAATTCGCTGATGGTTCAGTTATCCCCTATGCCTGGAACAGCCTCTGGGGCCATCAGGATCTTGGCTACCGGCTGGCAAATCTTGGATACCCTGTGGTACTGTGCCATGTATCGAATTTCTATTTTGACCTTGCCTACAACAAAGATCCACTTGAACCCGGGCTTTACTGGGCCGGATTTGTCAACACAAGAGATGCCTGGTACTATGCCCCGTTTGATATGTTTAAGACCACTATCAAAGATGCAATGGGCAGGAAGGTAAATATTGATGAGGAATATGCAGGCATGGAAAGGATAAGGCCCGGAGCGAGGCAAAATATACTTGGCCTCCAGGCCCAGCTCTGGAGTGAAACCATCCTTGGTGGAGATATGCTGGAATACTACATGCTCCCCAAAATGATAGGTTTCGCCGAAAGCGCATGGACCAGTGAAAGGAGTTTTGAGCAGATAGAGGATCACGAAATGAGAGTTGCCGAAGCAGACAGGAAATGGAATGTATTTGCCAATACAATGGCGCAAAGGGAACTGCCGAGGCTCTCAGGTTTGCATGGCGGATACAACTACAGGCTGCCCCTGCCGGGAGCAGTAATTGAAAATGGAACCCTCCACGCAAATATCGAGTTTCCCGGACTTGTAATAAGGTACACTACCGATGGCGAAGAACCTGTCGGCACCTCTCCACTATATGAGGGTCCGGTACAGGTGCAGGGGACTGTTAAGCTAAAGGCATTTGACAGGTCAGGAAGAGCCTCCAGAGCTGTTACCATTGAGTAAATAATCGGCGCACCTGATCCAGAATTTGTTGTAGTCTTCCCAGTAGACAAAATTGCAACCCCAGTGGGGAGCAGGATCAGACATATATGCAAGGGTTCTGCCCCTGCCTGATTGGCCGGTCACCAGCAGCGGATCGCCGGTCTCCCTTACCGATAACCTAACCTTGCAGCCGGTTAAAGGGGTAACCTGGTTATACCCCAGCACAGGAGGAAAAGACCGGATATCAATATCTTCAAACCAATCTTCTTCGCCGGCAGTTACATCAGGAGTAAAGCCTTCAGTGCTCTCAACCAGGTCGTCGCCGGCCATGCAGTTTACCGGCAATATTTCCTTCAGCCTGGTCCGTCCCCAGCCGCCTTTCCCTATCTCTCCCGAAAATGAGAGCCAGCCTCCGAGAAACATGACCGGTTTACCCTGACTGACCGACTCGACGGTCAGTCGGGTCCGGTCGGGAAAAGTCAATATACCCCGGCCCATTTTCTGCCGGTCAAAGAAGCCTGGCGCAAGCTGAAAATTTTTAGCCTCTATATCGCTGAATATGAGTAAATCATATTCCTCAAGAATCTTCTCATATTCACCCGGTCCCATTTTGTAAAAATCCCATGCAGGAACTGAACGCACCTGGTGCTGGCCGTCAGATTCAAGTGCCTTTACCAGCCATTCTCCGTAATTGAATATTTCTATTCCCTTATACTCATAATTGAAGGGTGATTCCGCAAACATCGGTCCCATCAGGACAGCCCAATCACCAGCATAAAAAATTTTTGCCATAGAACAATTTTTATTAGCAATTTATATTGAATCAAATACGCAAGAATATTTATCAAATAAAATACCACCCTATCATGCTACCCCCTGGCTAACTATCAAAAATACCATTGCTGCAATAAATGCGCCCAGGGCTGGAGCTAAAACTGGTACCCATGAATAGGCCCAGTCGCTGTCACCCTTATACTTCATCGGGTATAGATAATGTGCCAGCCGGGGACCGAGATCACGGGCGGGATTAATGGCATAGCCGGTAGTACCGCCCAGCGACATTCCAATGCCAACAACCAGCAAAGCTACAGGCAATGCTCCTATCGAACCCAGGCCAATAGGAACTTCGGCCATATCAGTAGATGCAAGTGAAGCATCGGTAAAGTGGAAAATTGTAAATACAAGAATAAAGGTGCCAACAACTTCAGAAAATATATTGGAGGGAAGCTTCCGGATTTGGGGACCGGTACAGAAGACCGCCAGTTTAGTTGCTTTGTCCTCGGTAATATTCAAATGGTCCCTGAAGTACAGGTATACAATAGTAGCACCGAAGAACCCCCCCAGCAACTGTGCAATTATATACCCCGGAACAAGTGACCAGCTGAATGACCCGGCAAAGGCAAATCCCAGGGTGACAGCAGGATTGATATGAGCCCCGGAAACCGGTCCTGCAATTATTACACCAAGGAATACTCCAAGACCCCAGGCAAAGGTAATCACTACCCAACCTGCACCATGGCTTTTTGTGTCTTTTAAAACCGTGTTGGCAACCACACCGTCGCCCATAAGGACAAGAACGGCAGTGCCGATAAATTCATACAAGTAAACTGGATCCATAAGTTTGAGAAATTAATTGAGAATTAGGATTATTAAAAAGGTCATGATGACCATGATCCGGCCCTTTTGACAGCATCTGCCCACTTTACTCTGAGTCTGCCTGCGGTCTCATTGTCCATCGTTCCATTAAACTCCCTGTTCACCTTCCATTGCTGTTTCAGCTCCTCAATATTATCCCAGTACCCTGTAGCCAGTCCTGCAAGATAGGCGGCCCCCAGTGCTGTTGTTTCAACAATTTCCGGCCTGACAACCGGTATGCCGAGAATATCGGCCTGGAACTGCATCAGAAGGTTATTGGCAACCGCCCCGCCGTCAACGCGGAGTTCCTTAACATCCATACCTGTATCCTTATTCATAACATTCAGCACATCCATTGTCTGGTATGCAATTCCCTCCAGAGCTGCACGTGCAATATGTCCGCGATTCGTACCCCGGCTTATCCCCACCATCAGTCCCCTGGCATACTGATCCCAGTGCGGAGCACCCATTCCTGTAAAAGCGGGAACAAAAAACACATCACCGTTATCTTCTACAGAAGCTGCCAGAGCCTCCACCTCCGACGACGATTTAATGATGCCCAGGCCATCCCGGAGCCACTGCACAACGGCTCCGCCAATAAAAATACTGCCTTCAAGAGCATAGTTCACCTGGGAACCTATTTTCCATGCTACTGTGGTAACCAGGTTATTCTTTGAAATAAAAGGTTTGCTGCCGGTATTCATCAGGATGAAACACCCGGTACCATAGGTATTTTTAACCATCCCCTCGTCAACGCACATCTGACCGAACATAGCAGCCTGCTGGTCGCCTGCTATGCCTGCTATTGGAACCTTGGAGGCAAAGAAGGTTGTATTGGAGTAATCATATATCTCACTTGAATCCCTTACTTCCGGAAGCATACTGCGGGGGATATCCATAAGATCAAGCATATCAGGATCCCAGTCCATGCTGTTTATATTATATAGCATTGTCCGGCTTGCATTTGTTACATCAGTTATATGAGTACGGCCCTGAGTCAGTTTCCATACAAGCCAGCTATCCACCGTGCCGAAGGCAAGTTCTCCCTTTTCGGCCTTTTCCCTTGCACCCTGAACATTATCAAGAATCCATTTAACCTTTGTCCCGCTGAAATAGGCGTCGATAACCAGTCCGGTCTTCTCCCTGATCATTTCAGCATGTCCCTTTTCCTTAAGCTCATCACAATACCCGGAGGTTCGCCTGTCCTGCCAGACAATTGCATTGTATACCGGATTACCTGTCTTCCGGTCCCAGACAATAGCAGTCTCCCTCTGGTTGGTTATCCCTATACCTGCGACTGCTTTGCCGTTGATGCCGAATTTAGAGATTGCCTCTGCTGCAACAGCAACCTGTGATGACCATATTTCATTGGGGTCATGCTCAACCCATCCGGGTTTAGGAAATATCTGGGTAAACTCCTTTTGTGCAACCGAGCGGATTATTCCTTTTTTATCGAACAAAAGGGCCCGTGAGCTGGTAGTACCCTGATCAAGTGCGAGAATGTAAGTCTCCATGCTTTTTATTTTTTGTTTGACAATATAGCATTTTAAGATGAATCATCCATGTGCTCAAATATCCAAAAAAATTTACTGATGCACACAAATATTTATAAAGGTATATTCAATCCCCTCTAAAGCTGACTATTCAGAATAATAATTAACGGTAACCTCCTTATAAGCTTTTACCTGATCCTCTATCCACTTATTATCCTTCCCCATCTCTTTTGCCATAAGAGCAGCCACCACTGGTGCAATTCTTATGCTTTCCCTTGCATCCAATAGCTGGCAGCGCGTACGCCTTGATAGAACATCCTCAACGGTCATTGCCATCTCTTCCCTTACGGCCCAGATAACCTGTGCCTTGACAATACTGAGGCTTTCACTTAAAGTTTCTCCCAGTTCCGGATTCTCAGCGGCAAGACCGAGTACTGCATCCCTGTCGGAACCGTATACATACCAGGGATCATTCATATCAACTGATTCCATGTACCCCCTGATTTTCAGTTTCCGGGTTTTTGATTTAGTCCTCTCCCACCGGTTTACCTTTTCGGCCTTATTTATAATGTCTTCGGCCATCCTTCTGAAAGTTGTCCACTTGCCACCGATCATGGTCATAAGACCCGATGATGAGACCATGATTTTATGACTTCTTGAAATTTCCCTGGTCTTCTGCCCGTTAGCGTGTTTTGTTGCTGCCAGGGGGCGAAGGCCTGCGAATATACTAAGAACATCACTCCTTTCAGGTGCTTTTTTGAGGTACTTGCCGGCGGTGGTAAGGATAAATTCAATTTCCTCCTCCAGCGCAACAGGTTCAAGCGAAGCATGATCTATAGGCGTATCGGTAGTCCCGACAACAACCTTGCCGTGCCAGGGAACAGCAAAAAGGACCCGGCCATCATCGGTTTTCGGAATCATAATTGCATGGTCCCCCTGGAGGAAGGATTTGTCAATCACAATATGGATTCCCTGGCTTGGGCGCATCGTAGGATCCATTCCGGGTTTATCCATTTTAAGAATATCATCAGCAAAAACCCCGGTAGCATTAATAACAACCTTGCCATTTACCTCCATTTCTTCCCCGCTCAGGCTGTCGGTCACCTTAACTCCCCTGACTCTTCCGTCTGAATCCTTAACCAGTCGGTCGACAGAAGCGTAATTCAGCACTACCGCACCCATTTCAGCAGCGGTCTGTAAAACATTAATCGCAAGTCTTGCATCATCAAACTGTCCGTCATGATACAAAACACCTGCAGAAAGCTTATTTTCGGTAACATTCGGAAGGTATTCCACAACTTTCTTCCTGGCTATCCTTTTTGACCTTCCAAGGCTGTAACGACCGGCCATAAGATCATACATAGTTAGCCCCACAGTATAAATCAGTTCATCAAACCACCCAAATGCCGGTATAACAAAAGCCTGGTTCTTAATAAGATGAGGTGCATTACGCAACATCCGGCCTCTTTCCACACAGGCCTCCCTCACAAGAACTACATCACCCTGAGCCAGGTATCTTACTCCACCGTGCACAAGCTTAGTGCTTTTGCTTGATGTAGACTTTACAAAGTCCGATTTCTCGAACAATACCACCGAGTAACCCCGGCTTGCAGCTTCCAGTGCTATACCAACGCCTGAGGCTCCACCCCCGATGATAATAAAATCATAGGGCTTATTGCCGGTCTCCAGCTTCTTAAGCATCAAATCTCTTTCCATCCGAATAAAACAGGTTAATCAATTAATATTATATTTTATAATCTGTTAATTTATATGTTGAAGGTTGCTCATATTCAGGGCTTCAAACATATGAATTTCAAAACTGGTAAATGCTAATTAACGAGCGTGTTTCGATTTGTTTCTTTTTTATCATAAGCTCCTTATTGTCTATTTTACCGCTATTTAGAATATGTTATAAATTTATTACGTTACAATATTACAAAATAATCTGAATTAAACGAAACCTTTCGCAATATTCTGCTTTCGTTTAGTTACTTTTGATAATTAAAGAATTTCAAATTATTTTTGGGAAAAAGCATAATATGACAGCCAGCATAGCTGAAAGGCATCAGTTTATCCTGAATATACTCAGGGAAAAGGGATATGTCACCGTGCATGATCTCAGCAGGGATTTGAAAGTTTCATCAGTTACCATAAGAAAAGACCTTAAATACCTGGAGGAAAGGCAGCTGCTTTTCAGGTCACACGGCAGCGCGACCCCAAACAATCCGTATATAAACGACAGGCCCGTCAATGAAAAGGAAAAGATCAGAGTGTCTCAGAAACAGGCCATTGCCCGCTATGCAGCAACTCTTATCGAACCAGGGGACAGTATTATACTGGCATCCGGTACAACCATAATTGAACTTGCAAGGCAAATAATTCCGGAAGAACATCTTACAGTTGTGACGGCATCACTCAATGCATCCCAGATATTATCAAGAGATCCGGTAATTGATATAATCCAGCTGGGCGGGATGGTAAGGAAAAGTTCGTCTTCAATTGTCGGCCCCTATGCTGAAGAACTCCTTCAGAATTTCTCATGCAGCAAGCTTTTCCTGGGAGTTGACGGAATTGACCCGGAATATGGATTTACAACTACCAATGCGATGGAAGCCATGCTGAATCAGCATATGATAAGAGCTGCCCAGAAGGTGATAGTGCTGGCAGATTCAACAAAATTCGGCAGAAGAGGATTCAGCAGGATCTGCGGGTTAACTGAGGTGGATATGATTATTACCGATTGTGAAGTTTCATCAAGTATTGTAAAGAGAATGGAAGAGGCAGGGATAGAGGTAGTGCGAAGCTGATATGATTTGCTATTATAACTGAGCGGGTGAGATAAGCGAAACCAGTTAAACCAATTTATGATTAACAAAAAAAGCCGGGAGCAATCCCGGCTTTTCTCACCATTAACCCTAAAATTTAACCTAAAACTTGATAGAAACCCCTGAAAAAAAATGCCTGCCTGCTTGAGGGAAATAGCCATCCATATATTGTTCTACTCCCTGATAATTATAACGATAAATCCATGCGTTTGTTTCAAATTTTGCATTAAAAATATTCCCGATCATTAAATTAAATGTAAACTCACCAAACCACGCGCTGTTCAGAACATAATTAATTCTCAGATCACTGAAAAAATAGGGATCAAGCATTCTTTCCCGGCTTGAAGTATTGTCAATGAACTGCCTGTCAACATATTTACCCGAAAAGTTTACTGACATATTGTCAAACGGTGTATATGTAATCTCACCTCCGGCAATCAGCGGGGGAGAAAATGCAAGTTCTGTACTCCCTAAATCCCTCACAATCTGCAAAGGTTCACTTTCCGGATCATCCCAGTAATCCCAGTTATCTACATACTCGGTAAAATCTTTAATCTTGTTCTCACTAACTGAAAGGTTCAATGCCATTTCCAGGCTTTTAGTAAGCCTTGCTCCTGCCAGCAACTCAATACCTGCACGGTAACTATCCGGAACATTTGTCATAACGGGAGCGCCAACATCATTTATACGGCCGGTCATAACAAGTTGATCTTTATAGAGCATATAAAACAGATTGGCATTAATTCTGGTGTTTTGCGTTTTCAGGTTATATCCCGTTTCCAGGTTATTCATCCTTTCCGGTCTCGGGATTTCACCCGGTCTCGCATCCTTGAAATTACTCCTGTTGGGTTCCCTGTGGGCCACGGCAAAAGAGAGGTAAACATTTTGCCTGTCGTCAAATTCATAGTAGACACCTGCTTTCGGGTTAAAAAAATGATACTCATGTTCCCTCGAAATATCCCTAAGGTCATCATCCCCACCGTCGATCTTATAATCTATTAAGCGGTATTGCAAATCACCATATAGATTAATATTATCAGAAACCCTGAAATCGATCTTCCCGAAAGTGTTGAAATCCTTTTTCCTTCCCTGGTTAAAATACCATTCGTAGTTTTTTGGAATATGACCGGAATACTCTGCCCAGATAATATGACCATAATGGTCTCCAATATAATTGTTAAATGCCCCGCCCCATGTCAGGTCAAAATTTCTCCTGTTGTATTTCAGCGAATAGGTCATTCCGTAGAAATCATTATCCAGAATTTTCCTTCTGATCAGATCGCTCTCTGATATAACCACTCCTCCTATCTCAGCATCATCCAGTCCGTAATTTCTGAACCTGTGACCAGCTTTATACTGTTCGTAATAGCCATATCCCCTGGTATAATGAAACGCAGTATTAAGATGTAACCCGGACAAGAGATCCCTTGAATAGAAAAGCTGAAAATGATCCTGCTGATAGTTATCAATCTCATTATCATAATAAACTGTTTCTCCATCCTGGTTGGTGTAGCTGCCTATCCCATTGTACCTCCGGTCTTTTTCCAGCATATATGACGGAACTCCGTCCCAGGCCTGGTAAGTAATCTCCTTTCCGGAAAATACATTTATCTTAAGAAGACTTCTTTCATTGTGCATTGCACCGGAAACAAAGAATGATTTCAGGTCGGCACTTGCCCTGTCAATATATCCGTCAGAATCGATCTTAGATAACCTTGCATCAAAGGTAAAACGGTTGTTGATCAATCCCGAGCCAACTCTTACTGTATTCCTTAATGAATTGAATGAACCTGCAGTGGAGCTGATTTCTCCGTAGGGATCAGGATTAAGAGTTGATGTCTGAAGGTTGATACTTGCACCAAATGCACCGGCTCCATGGGAAGAGGTACCAACTCCTCTCTGAATCTGAACATTATCCAGTGACGAAGCAAGATCCGGAAGATTTACCCAGAATACTCCATGTGATTCAGGATCATTATAAGGTATCCCGTTTATTGTAATATTAATTCGGTTCATATCAGATCCCCGTATCCTGAAGTTTGTATACCCGATACCGGTCCCTGCGTCTGAGGATGCAACAAATGAAGGTGTAAAACTAATAATATAGGGTATGTCCTGGCCGAAATCCCGGCTTTCAATTTCAGACCGGCTAACATCCATAAAAGCAACAGGTACTTTGGAATGAGCCCGTGTTGCAGAAACAATAACCTCCTCTGCCATGAAAGAAGATCTCTCAAGTATCACATCAATCCGGGTACTGCCCTGAACGGATACTTCCTTATATACAGTTTCATAACCCATATGTGATACTCTCAGAACATAATCCCCTTCTCGCAGATTGAGACGAAATTGCCCGTTTGCATTTGTCGCTGTCCCGGCATAGGAACCTTCAACAACAATGTTTGCACCTATGAGAGGGTCGCCCTCAATGTTTTTTACCGTGCCGTTAATAAAAGTGTTTGCAAAAGATGATAAACAAATCAATTGCAATACAAGTAATCCAATTACCCGTTTCATAATTTAAGTTTTTGGTTAGACTTATAATTGCAATGAGGTGATCTGGCTTCTTTCCCTACACCGGCATTACCCGGATCAGGTTCAAAGGGTATGATCTCAGCCCGAAATATTAAGGCACCCCATTAGTGTACTGCAAAAATACCAATTCTTCACGAATAAAAAAACCGGTCACCGGCAATTTTGCCGAAACTGACCGGTTTTATAAAACAAGTAGCTTTAATAACTTAAATCATAACGTATGCCGCTAATAAATGTCCTGATAGTAACAGGACTTCTATTCATTTCCAGCTATGACCTGCAGGTTATTTTTCTACAGAAAGAACCTCTTTGAATGCTTTTTCAAAAGTCTCCTTCGGAAGTGCCCCCTGTGCCATCTGCGGCATTCCTTCAAGAGGAACAAAAAGAAGTGAAGGGATACTTTGTATTCCGAAAACACCTGCAAGCTCCTTCTCCTTTTCGGTATCAACCTTGTAGATATTTATCTTGCCACTATAATCACCGGCAAGCTCTTCAAGTACCGGGGCAACCATCTTGCATGGCTGGCACCAGTCGGCATAAAAATCAATTATACAGGGTACATCTCCGCTATAGTTCCACTCTTTGTTATTCTCGTAGTCAAAAACCTTCTCTTTAAAGGTTTCAGAAGTTAAATGCTCAATCATCATATTAAATTTTTGATAGTTAAAATATTAATAAATATTTATAGATGTAAATTTATAACAATTATAGCAAAGCACAAAAAGCATTCCAAATGCCAAAAAGAATCCTTGTACAAGTTATAACGTGATTTATTGTAATTTTGTCATATCAATTAACAATATTTGTCATATATATATATGAAGATGTATCTGGATAAATATATTTTCACCCTCATTTCAAAAATTGCTACTGAGACCAGCACCGAATTATACGTTGTAGGAGGTTATGTTCGTGATATAGTAATGAACCGGCCCACCAGTGATATTGATATTGTAGTAGTAGGCGACGGGATCAAATTTGCGCAAAAGCTTGCAGTTGCAATCGGGGAAAATACAAATGTCACCGTTTTCAGGAATTTCGGAACTGCAATGCTCAGGTATGGTGAATATGAAATTGAATTTGTGGGAGCACGCAAAGAGTCATACAGAAAAGACTCCCGCAAACCGGTTGTTGAAGATGGCACCCTTCAGGAAGACCAGTTAAGAAGGGATTTTACGATCAATGCACTTGCTGTGGGACTAGGAGTTAAGAACTATGGCAAACTGATCGATCCCTTCAACGGAGTGCAGGATATAAAAAACAAGATTATCCGTACACCGGGTGATCCTGGTTTAACCTTCTCTGATGACCCCCTGCGCATGATGAGGGCAATAAGGTTTGCATCACAACTCAGATTTAAAATTGACGCACCAACTCTTGGCTCAATAAGTGAACACAGGCACCGGATTGAGATAGTATCTCAGGAGAGAATAACTGAAGAGCTCAATAAGATAGTGATGTCAGAAAAACCATCGACCGGATTTGTGCTGATGGACAAGTCAGGGCTGCTTGAAATTATTCTGCCTGAAATTCATGCATTGAAAGGGGTTGATATAGTCAATGGTAAAATGCATAAAGACAATTTTCACCATACAATCAAGGTACTTGACAATCTCAGTAAAGAGTCGGATGACCTATGGCTAAGGTGGGCTGCACTTTTACATGATGTGGGCAAGCCAAAAACAAAAAAATATACTGCCGGTTCAGGATGGACATTTCACGGACACGATTTTCTTGGGGCAAAAATGGTACCCGCAATTTTCAGGAGGCTCAAGCTTCCGTTAAATGATAAAATGAAATATGTTCAGAAAATCGTAAAATTACATCTCCGGCCCATTTCACTTTCGGGAGATGAGATTACTGATTCGGCTGTAAGACGTTTGCTGTATGAGGCAGGAGATCAGATTGAGGATCTGATGACCTTGTGTGAAGCTGATATCACATCAAAAAACAGGGATACCGTTAAAAGGCATATGGGCAATTTCAGCCTGGTCCGCAGTAAACTGCAGGAAACAGAAGAGAAAGATGCTATGCGCAATTTCCAGCCACCAGTAAAGGGGGACGAGATTATGAAAATATTTAACCTCCCTCCCGGCAGGGAAGTCGGTATAATCAAGAAAGCCATAAAAGAAGCAATTCTTGATGGCCTTATAAGTAATGACAAGGGTGAAGCCCGCCGGTTTATGTTAGAAAAAGCTAAAGAGATGGGAATCGAACCTTTTACCCGGGAGTAACAGTTGGCTGCCATTCCCTTGTTACTTCCAATATTGTTTCAGCAAAAAAAGTCCAATTAACTAAACACCTGACTTTCCATACGGATACATCCTGGTGTCATGTCAATTATAGTTTGATGTATATATAATATTTTATATCGTGATCGCAAAAACTTCAAAATCCCTGTCAGATCAAACCCTGCAGTACCTCCAGGATTATAAGGTCACCGGAAACAAATACTTCATGGCCCAAACTGTTATAAACATAGTTAGCCGAAGGGAGTTCCTTCAACACTTAACTGGCTAAAAAGCGGATAATGAAATGTCAGTATTAAACTCAGCAGTATTACTATCTTTAGGAGTAGATTTTTATTATTCATGGTTTAGGTGCTTTGTAATCTATGTGCATAAGATTTCATTACAGAATACCTTGTATAGAAGTCACGTATTTTCTTGTGATAACAGCCTAATATAATGATGCAGATTCCACAACCAAAGTTGCAGATCATAGATGAATGATGGCATTAATTCATGTTCTGATTTTTTGAAATGGGCGTTGCCGGAACTCAAAATGCGGCCGGAAGGATTCAGGAAAGTCCGCAAGCAGGTCTGCAAGCGTCTGTTAAAGCGCATGAGCGAATTAAACCTGCATGGTTTTGAAAGTTACAGGCGTTTTCTGCAGGATAACCCCACTGAATGGAAAGTGGCAGATGAGATGATGCGCATAACAATTTCCAGGTTTTTCAGAGATAGAAAAACCTGGGAGGAAGTGACCGATAATCTGCTGCCGGAGATAGTACGGAAGGCAAACGGTAAACATCCTGTAAGATGCTGGTGTGCAGGAATTGCTTCGGGCGAGGAACCCTACACTCTTGCGATTTTGTGGCGGGAAAAAATTCTCCGGCAGTTTCCAAATGCCTCATTTGAAATTCTGGCCACCGATTCCGACCCTCATATGCTGGAAAGGGCCCGGATGGCATGTTATAACAAGGGTTCTTTCAAAGAGACTCCGGCCGGGCTGGTAGCCAGGGCATTTCACCGCGAAGGACCGTTATGGTGCCTGGATAAGGCTTACAGGGAGATGGTCAGATTTTCCCGTCAGGATATCAGGGAAGAAATACCGGAGGGCATATTTGATCTGATTTTTTGCAAAAATATTGTTGCCATGTATTTCAATAAAGAGTCAGCCGTCAGCATATTTAAAAGGATTAGTGCCCGAATGAGGCCGGGAGCATATTTAATACTCGGAAACCATGAGGAGTTTCCGCATGATGAAGTAGGTGAAATCAGAGAATTTAACAGGGGCCTGAATATATTCCGGAAAATTGGCAACTCGTGAGTACTCCCCCGGTCTTTCGTGTATGCCGGTAATAAAAAGCGATATATGTAAGGGTGTAATAGCGACTACAGTTACCTGACCCGTGTTACTTTATGAAACCTTTGAACAGGCTGAGGCTAAAAGAATATGGGACCGGTTTGAATTCGTTTATACGCCCAGGCAATGACAATAGTCTCTCAAAAACAAAGCCGGGAGCTTTTCCTGACGAAAAAGTTCCCGGCTCACTTTTTGCGGCGAACCGCTAAAGTGTCAAGCTACTGTTATTATGACTGACCTCTGATGGCATCTCCCGGAGGATTTGCCGCGAAGGTCCGAACCTTGTTACGATCAGCTTTTTACGGCCGAATTTCACGCTGGCTCCCGTTCCTGTTATGCGGTCTGAAGTTCCTCCCGAAGGATTCTCTCCGTTTGACCTTACTGAAACATATTAACCCGAAGATTTTTTCTGTTCCAGCTTAACATCTCAAAGAACAAGTCTTTTATCCCTCACTTGATGAAACAAATATAATATGAAATACCATTCGGCTCCAAATTTTTTCGCATCTCTGTATCCACAAGAAAACAACAGGGGTTATCAACATTTTGTTAATTCAGCCATATTACTACTGATTAGTAACTTATACTGGAATTAGAGATAAAACCATGTCTGTTATCAACAAAATGCTTTTAAGCTCATATAAGGTTATTAACACGCAGCATGACATATTACCCGCCTGGTTGTATTCCACTCCTGAGTTCTCTCCCCTTGCCAAGGCAGGGTAAAAGACCTATTGAAAGCTTCAATACAAAAGATCCAGAACTACAGGGAAATGGTCGCTAAACCCGCCGGTATGCCTGAACCCTTCATAAGTCCGGAATGGTTTATGACCAAACCAGCTTTCATCAGGCAACATCAGAAACCCGGCTGAAAAAACTTTTACATCTTTGAGAGAAGTTTGTACCCCTGCTGCCCCATTCAGCAGGGTTCCTGAAACTATAAACTGGTCAAAGAGGTACCACGTACCCTGGAATTTAAGACTGCCATGACCATTCTCTTTGAGATAGCCCGAAATATTATACAATATTCCCTGTTCGGGATTACCATAATCCTGTTCAGCGCCGAGAGATTTGCTCAAACTTATATCATCCGGTTCATCATTAAAATCCCCCATTATAACGATATTCGCACCTGGATATGCCATAAAGATTGAATCGGTCATAGAACGCAATAATGAAGCTGTATAGATCCGGTGAGGTTCAGTTGCCGCCTGCCCTCCCCACCTGGAAGGCCAGTGATTAACAAAAACGTGCAGGGTGTCACCCGGAGGACAAACCCCTTTAAGGTAAACAATATCCCTTGTGCCATTAGTCGTGTCAAACGGGAAATTTATTTCAATGAATTTGGTGTCGAGAAGCATGAAATCGACTGAACGATAAAGTACAGCAACATCAATACCCCGCCGGTCTGCCGAATTTCTATGTATAATACTGTATTCAGACTTTTTAAGCCCTGTTTCATAAGCAAGCATCTCAAGTACATGCCTGTTCTCAACCTCACACAAACCGATAATAGCAGGAGTTTCCCATTCACCTGCAGCAACAATTGCCTTATAAAGATTATTCACCTTTTTTTTAAGCCGGTACCAGTTCCAGCGCCTGTCTCCATCAGGTGTAAAGGCATCATCATCCTTATCAGGGTTATTTTCAGTATCAAAAAGATTCTCTACATTATAAAAAACAATACGAAAAACAGATTCTGAAGACCCGGAGAAACCAAACAGATTTGTTTCTGTGGTAAAAAGGGTAAAAACCAATATCAGAAATAAAGAGATGCGCCTTACCATAACTGAAATTGATATTTTTTTTACTGTCGTCATCTGCATAAACTACAGTTATCCGATTATAGTACAATGTGTAATAATTAATAAAGCGGACATCTTCCTGTGACGCCATGAAGTTACTCTTCCTCCTCCTCTTCCTTATACCATTCATAAGCGCCAATATCGGGTGCACTATCTGATACCCTTAAATTACCATCAAGATCAAGAGGATGAAGAGCTCCAATTTCCGGATCTCCGGCATCAATAAGAACAGAACCGGACTCCGGCCTGAAGTTAAAGGATGACGGACTGGTAAAACCCGGACTGAATCCGTAAATACAATTCAGGAAAATGTCACTGTTTGCCGATGCGAATGAATCATCAATTCCAAGTAATGAGTGGCTGAATAACACATCAAACCGCTCGTCTCTTTGGGGCAGAAATCTGATCTCCTGGTTTAATGAGCCATGAATTATGCTGTTGCCAAACAACACCCTGATGGGTGCTTGCCCTGAAGACCCGGTCTCTGTATGATTTTGAATAATGACCGATGAGGTTCGCCTGGATGAAAAGTTCCAGTAGTTGGCAAAAGTGGAGTGGTAAAAAGTGTAGTCGCCTGCCCCGGAAAGTACAATGGTATGGTGTCCGCAATTAGCAATGACAGTATTATATGAATATACCACTGCCTCTCTTGCATATAAACCCGCATATGTCATATTCTCAATACGGCTGTTAGCAAGGTAGAGGGTAGTGTCACCTGGTGAAGCAAGTGAATCGGCAATAATACCGTTAACCCCGTTTCTTACCGAGGTATGCACAATCCTGCTTCCTGTGCTGCCCGGCATAAGCCACACCCCCTCCCACTGACCGGGAATATTCCTGTATCCTGATTCTGTGCGGGCTCCCTGGAAAATTACAGGCTCTTCGGGAGTTCCGAAAACCAGAATAGTGCCGGCCACAAAAAGCCCTGACCCGGGTTGAAAATGGATACGTACTCCGGGTTCAACACTTAATACCTGGCCGGAATCAACCATCATAAAATCATAAACAAGATATGGCTTCCCGGACTCAAGTATACCTGATGTGAATTTCTCCCCTCTGATAATATTCACATCCTGACCCCATGCTACCAGTTTCACATTCTGAATATTCCCGTTGGTAATAAATACAACTGAATCCTTAACAACCATTGGCAGATTACCTTCAACCGGATCAATTGTAGCCTCCACAAAAACATACAGGCTGTCGCCTCCATGAAGTATAATATCGTCAAATCTGTGGCCCGGTATACCGTCAACGTTAATCCGGTAGGGTGACTCCGTGTCACCGGCCAGGGAGATACTTTTTATTTCAAGACTTTTGTCAAAGGGATTATAAACCTTAAAATGCCTCGTGGCTGTACCAATAGAGGTAAAAACAGTATCAAACAGCAGGGTATCCGATGAAAAGAGCAACTTTGCCGACGGATCTTTTGTGAAAGGCTCCTTGTCGCAGGAAACTAAAGCCAGTCCGCCAAAAAGCATTTTGGCAGCTAGTAGAATATAAATACCCGGTTTTATTTTCATGTCAGCTAACAGGATTATAAATAGTGACCGATTCAGACAATGACTTTACAGACGCACTCGAAATAGTGTCTGACCAGAAACCTGACTTTAATGCCAGGCTCTAAATAAACCTGCAAAATTCAAAAAAAGTGTACTTTAGCAAAAAAATACCTCGATTCCCAATGAACAACATCTGATGAGGATTTTTCGTAAATAAAATAATTGTGATCATGAAGATACAAAAAGTATTATTGCCTGCCATTTTGTTAACAGGTTTATTATTTTCATGTAATGAAAAAAAGCAAAATATGGACCTTATAATATACAATGCCAGAATATACAGTGTTGACAAATATTTCACCATTGCAGAATCGGCTGCCATAAAAAACGGAAAGTTCATTGCCGTTGGCAGTGACGATGAGATACTGGGAAAATACAGATCAGAGTCGATGATTGATATGGAAGGCCGATTTGTTTATCCCGGACTGATTGATCCGCATTGCCACTTTTACGGATATGGCAGCAGCCTGATGAATGCCGATCTTGTTGGTATTAGCTCTTTCGAGGAAATAATAGAAATTATACGTAAACATGATGAAGAATTTCCTTCAGAATGGATAGTGGGACGAGGATGGGACCAGAACCTTTGGCCTGTGCAGGATTTTCCTCATAAAAGCCAGCTGGACCAAATATTTCCTGGCAAGCCGGTACTGCTTACAAGAATTGACGGACATGCTGCGATCGCAAACTCAGAAGCCTTGCTCCGGGCAGGAGTTGATGAAGGATCATCAGTTGAAGGCGGGGAGTTTCTCAAAGAGAACGGAGAACTGACTGGTTTACTTATAGACAATGCCATATCAGTCGTTGGGCGGCATGTACCGGATCCTCGGTACGAGGAGAGGGTAGCAGCGCTTATGAATGCACAACACAACTGTTTTGCGGTGGGATTAACCTCGGTAGGTGACGCCGGACTGGACAGGGATGTTATATACATGATGGATTCACTCCAGAAATCAGGTGACCTCAAAATGCGGATTTATGCGATGATAAATCCCAGCCCGGAAAACTTTGAAGAGTTTATGTACAGGGGTATATACAAAACAGACCATATGAATGTAAGGTCTGTCAAGCTTTTTGCCGATGGTGCCCTTGGCTCACGGGGTGCACGGATGATAGATGAGTACAGTGACGATCATGGTAATTACGGATTGCTGCTTGAGACACCGGATTACCTGAGCGAAATCTCCCGTAAAGCATGGGAGAACGGTTACCAGGTAAATACCCATTGCATTGGTGATTCGGCTGTTAGATTGATGCTTAATATTTATGGTGAGATACTCGGCAGGCAAAATGACAGGCGCTGGAGGATTGAGCATTCACAGATTGTTCATCCTGACGATTTCGAATTGTTTGGCAACTATTCCATAATTCCTTCTGTCCAGACAATACATGCGACCTCTGATATGAAATGGGCGATTCATCGTATAGGAAACGAGAGAATGAAAGGGGCATATGCTTACAAAGACCTGTTGGAGCAGATCGGATGGCTGCCTAACGGAAGTGACTTCCCTGTTGAACACATAAATCCTCTTTACGGCTTTTATTCCGCTGTAGCAAGAAAAGACCTTGATGGTTACCCCGAAGGAGGATTCCAGATGGAGAATTCCCTTTCCAGGGAACAGGCATTAAGAGGGATGACCATATGGGCAGCAAAAGCTGCCTTCGAAGAAGATGAAAAAGGCAGTATTGAGCCCGGTAAGTTCGCCGATTTCATTGTGACAGATGAAGACCTGATGACAATGGATATTGAGAAAGTACCGGATTTAAAGATCCGGAGCACTTTTTCGGGAGGTAATAACGTATATTCCCGTTAAATATAAAACCGGCCGGGTTTCCCCGGCCGGCTCCCGCTTGTTAACCTAAAAACAAAATAAACGGAAATTGAGTAATTATTTAAGTGTAAAAGGCTCACCAAGGTAAAAATCAAGGATCATAGACCGAAGGAAGTATTCATATTTAGCCTGGGCCATATTGGATTGCGACCTGAACATACTGGACTGTGCATTCTGATATTCTATAAAATTTATCATCCCAAGCCTGAACTGCTCCCTTGCGAACTGAAAAGATTCACGGGCTGCTTCTACGGCCTTTCCTGCTGACTTGTAGCGATTATAGGCGTTCATTGCGTCATTATGCATCTGGTGGATCTCTGAGTAAAGATCCTGCTTAGTCTCGTCAAGCTGATACCTGGCATCTAACATTGAAACCTTTGCATTACTGATCCTGTTGCGTGTACTCCATCCATTGAATATGGGTATGGTAAGGCTTATGCCAAGCTGCCTGTACTGGTTATCCTTAATCTGTGTTGAATAAGGATAATTTCCTCCATCCATGGGGTCTGCGGCAAGCTCTGAATAACGTGAATAGAATATCCCTCTAAGTGCCAGTCGGGGACTCTGTTGTCCGCGCATTAGAGCAAGCTCTCTTTCCGCACTTCTCAGAAAATACTCGGCGCCTTTAATCCTGGGCAAAGATGACTCAGCCTTACCGTATATATTGTCTACTGATTGAAGAATGGGTGCTTCTTCCACTTCGGAAATATCAGGTACGGCAACCTGGAAATCTTCAGCAGGATCCATCTGCATAATCTGGATCAGGTCAAGATAAGACCGGCTCAGGTTATTTCTTGCCATAGTAACCTGATATTGATCGGCTGCAACCTGCGACTCAATTTCCAGTACCCTTCCCCTGGAGATATTGCCAATTGCGAAATTGCTTCTGGCTGATTCAAGTTCAAGAGATGATATTTCGGCCTGCATCTCGGCCAGTTCAGCCAATTCCTTATCAAGCAAGACCTGGAAAAAAGCCGCTGATATATTCATGGAAATATCATTTTTAGCCCTCTCAACCTCCTGAAGCCTTGCGAGAAGCAGGAATCTCTGCTGCTGGATATTGTTGTAGTTCTGGAATCCGCTAAACACATTAAGCTGGCTCTCCATGCCGAGGTTACCCTGTTCAAATTCCCTGTTCTCCCACTGATACGTATCATAGTTAAGAGCCCGCCCGGAGTTGTAATCATGATTCGCAAAGCCAGTTAAGGTGGGCAGAACCCTCAGTAATGACTGATTGAAGTTATTTTTGGCGCTTTCTGACTGTAATTGCCTTCTTTTAAGCTGGATATTGTTTTCGAGTGCATACTCAATACATTCTTCCAGTGTCCATGTCTTCTGGGCATAACCAGCCGTCCATACAACCAGCAAAACCAGCAATATTGCTTTAAACCGCATCATAGCATCTTTTTTATTTTGAAAAGAATTTGCGCGGTTACGGCAACCCGTTTGCCCTTAACAGTTAAACCGTAATCCGCAGCAAATTCCTTTATCATTATAACAGTTTCTTAACGTTCTCTGTAACAATATGCCCGTCAAAAAGCTGAACTATCCTGTGCGCCTTTTCTGCATCCGATGGCGAGTGGGTAACCATTACTATTGTTGTTCCTTCACCGTTAAGCTCACCCAACAGATTCATAACCTCCTCGCCATTGGCCGAGTCAAGGTTACCCGTCGGCTCATCGGCAAGTATCAGCCTGGGTTTTGTAACCACTGCACGGGCAATTGCAACCCGCTGCTGCTGACCGCCCGAAAGTTGCTGGGGGAAATGCTTTGCGCGGTGCCCGATCTTCATCTTGCCCAGAACAGCTTCAACCTTTTTCTTCCTTTCTGAAGATGGCACGTTCAGATAAAGAAGCGGCAGTTCCACATTCTCAAATACTGTCAATTCATCGATAAGGTTAAAGCTCTGGAACACAAATCCAATGTTTGCTTTTCTAAGGTTTGTCCGCTGGCGCTCTGAAAACCTTGACACCTCAGTATCATTGAACCAGAACTCACCTGATGTTGGGTTGTCAAGTAGCCCGACAATATTCAGCAAAGTTGATTTGCCGCACCCCGACGGACCCATTATGGCAACAAACTCACCATGGCTGATTTCCAGATTTACCCTGTTTAGAGCGGTGGTTTCCACCTCATCAGTCCTGAAAACCTTTACCAGATCATTAGTTTTAATCATGATAGAAAAATTTAATAGTCGATTGATATTCTGTTTTTCACTAATATTTATATGCATTATCTTAAAATAAGCCTGTCGACATTTCCGAAATTATCGTAGCCTGATACGATCACCCTCTCTCCCGGCTCCAGTCCTTCAAGAACTTCATAGAAACGGGGGTTTTGCCTTCCGATCCTGATATCTCTCCTTGTGGCAAACGATCCGGTAGGATCTACCACAAAAACCCACTGTCCTCCTGTGCTCTGGTAAAAACCACCTCTTGGTATCAGAATTGCATTCCTGGACTCACCAAGTTCAAGACGTACACGGAAAGTCTGTCCGATACGCAACTGATCAGGTATCCCATTTGTAAATTCCATATCGACCGAAAAACGGCCTGCCTGTACTTCGGGGTATATGCGGGTTATTTCCAGGTCATAGTTATTACCTGCAAATTCAAAATTTCCAGTAAGTCCCTGGGTAACCCTCGAAATATAGTGCTCATCTATCTCAATCCGCAACTTGTAGGAATCGACGATGTTTATCCTTCCCAGCCGCTCTCCGCGGTTAACCATCTGACCTATTTCAAGGTTAAGTGTGGCAAGCTCACCGTAAACAGGGGCTCTCAGCTCCATTGCATCAAGACGCTGGTACACAAGTTTCATATTCTCTTCCATATTTTTCAGTGAAGTCTCCATCGCATCAAGCTGGAGAATACGGTAAATCGAATCCTGTTTATATGTTTCACGGTATAATTCCAATTTCTTTTCAGTAATCTCATACTGCTCCATGGATATCTCATACTCCTCCCTCGATATATGCTCCTGTTCCATCAGAACCCTGTTATTCTTATAACGCCTCTCATACTGACGCAGCTGGAGAGTGAGATCAAGCAACTGATTTCTGCTGGTCAGGTTCTGTTGCTCCAGTTGCACCCTGAACATACGCATATCATTTACTGTACGTGTATAATTGGTTTCAGCATTTGAAATATCAAGAAGAAGTGTAGTATTGGAAAGTCTTGCAAGCGGGTCTCCTACCTCTACCATGCCACCCTCTCTTCGGTAGATCTCTTCAACCCGTCCGCCTTCGGTTGCATCCAGATAGATTGTCTGAATAGGCTCAACCGTGCCGATTACCGCAATGAAGTCAAGAAATGAATCCTCCCTTATCTGTTCAATTGTGATCCTGTCAACATCAACATTTAACCGTGAACTTTTGTCACCAAAGATGATCTGGTAAAAAACAAGAATTACTATAATGACAACACCTGAGATCCAGGCTAATCGTCTCCATTTTTTACCTTTGTTCTCTATCTTACGATCCATGCTCATTTTTTGTCCTTTTAATTATTCCGGCAAATAAAATACCACTAATTATGCCAAAGGTAATATAGAACTGTAAACATGATGATTAGCCTAAAGATATATGAATAAATCTAATGCCGGAGTGTACGGAAATGAAACAGAAGCAGTACGATATCGAACAATTTTAATAAAATTAACTGCCCGAAACAGAGATATTGGTTATCTTTACGCAACCTTCAAACAATACTCAAAAGCCTTACATTAATTATGGATAATAAAACCGGAAAGATCCTGGCAGTAGATGACAATGAAGATATTCTGTTCGCCTTGAAGCTACTTTTAAAACCTTATGTTGAGCTTATCAGAACAACCGATAATCCGTCAGAAATTCCTGATCTGATGGCAAATGATAATTTCGATGTAATCCTCCTGGATATGAATTTTACCAAGGATGCCATCAGCGGACAGGAGGGATTTGACTGGTTGCAGAGAATACTTGAACTTGATCCTGAAGCAGTGGTTGTTTTTATAACTGCTTATGGCGATGCTGAGAAAGCGGTCAAAGCAATTAAGGCCGGAGCCACTGACTTTATTCTAAAGCCCTGGCAGAATGAAAAACTAATTGCCACGGTATCGGCATCCGTTCAGCTGAAACGTTCCAGAATGGAAGCCAGCGGACTGAAGATTAAACAAAAAGAGATAAGCCAGGTCCTCGACCAGCCATTTCAGGATTTTATCGGCACATCCCCGGAAATGCAGGAAGTATTCACTACAATAAAAAAAGTCGCAAAAACTGACGCCAACGTACTGATACTTGGAGAGAACGGTACCGGGAAAGAGCTTGTTGCAAGAGCGCTGTACAGGAATTCGCCCAGGAAAGAGGAGGTATTTATCAGTGTAGATCTTGGCAGCATAAGTGAAACACTATTTGAAAGTGAACTGTTCGGCCATGTGAAAGGTGCCTTTACCGATGCCATTAAAGAAAAAACAGGACGGTTTGAAATTGCTTCGGGAGGAACATTGTTTCTTGATGAGATAGGCAACCTGTCCCTTCCGATGCAGGCCAAGTTACTTACAGTAATTGAAAGAAAAGAGGTTATCAAGGTAGGAGCAAACAAACCTGTGCAGATTGACATCAGGCTCATCTGTGCCACCAATAACAATATCCACCAGATGGTTGCAGAAGAGAGCTTCAGACAGGACCTTCTTTACAGGATCAATACGGTAGAAATTCACCTGCCGCCACTGCGGGAAAGAACAGGCGACGTACCTGTTCTTGCTGAACACTTTCTGAAAATCTATAACAAGAAATACAAAAAGCTGGTAACAAAGATCAGCAGTGAGGCTATGAACAAACTCAACAGGTATCACTGGCCCGGAAATGTGAGGGAGCTGCAGCATGCAATTGAACGTGCACTGATAATGAGCGATTCAGATACTTTGCAGGCAGGGGACTTTATTCTCTCCTCACATCACAGGAAATCAGATGAGCTTGAGCTTCAAACTTATAACCTTGATGAAATTGAAAAAAGTGTTATACTGAAGGTAATGAAACAAAATCAGGGAAATATATCACAGGCAGCGGCTGAACTGGGACTGACACGGACATCCCTGTACAGAAGAATGGAAAAATATGGTCTATAGAAATTTCAGGATAGTTACTCTTGTCAGAATACTGCTGCTGGCAGTCAGTATTTTCATATTTGTATATACCATACTAAATTACAGCTTTCATATTACACCTGTACTGATAGGTCTGCTTATAATATTCCAGATAGCACTCCTTTTCAAATACGTAGACAAGGTAAACCGGGATCTTACAACATTTCTTGAATCCATAAGGTTTTCGGAGTTTACTCTCACTTTCCAGACACGCGGACTCGGTTCATCATTCGATGAGCTTAACAAGGCATTCAATGATGTTATAGGCGATTTCCAGAAAGTCCGCTCAGAAAAAGAGGAACATTTCCAGTATCTGCAGAGTATAGTTCAGAATATTGATGTTAGTATACTTGCCTACCAGCGGGACGGTACTGTTGAAATGGTAAATAAATCAGCAAAGAAACTATTCCAGGTAAGCAGCCTGAGAAATATCAACATTTTAAATTCACTGAGTCCGGAACTGGTAAGTACGCTGATAGGGATCAAACCCGGAGAAAATAAGCTTGTAAGGGTTCAGGAGCAGGATGACCTGCTGCAGCTGGCAATTTTTGCAACTGAACTGAAGATACATGATAAGGAAATCATTCTTGCCACGATCAAGAACATCCAGAATGTTCTTGAAGAACAGGAGACAGAAGCATGGCAGAAGCTAATCAGGGTTCTGACCCATGAGATAATGAACTCCATCACTCCTATAGCATCACTCTCATCAACACTTGATATGATGCTCAAGGGTATTGCACAAGGAAACAATGACCAGCCCCTCGACATGGAAACAGTATCGGAGATCCAGCAAGCTCTGCAAACCATTAACAAAAGAAGTACCGGTTTGCTCCATTTCGTAAATACATACCGTAACCTGACCAGGATACCCAAACCCAATTTCAAGATATTTCAGGTCAGAGATCTTATCAATAATGTTCAATTGCTTATGGAAGAGGAATTGCGGCACAATGAGATCAAGCTTATTACCTCTGTCATACCTCCGGACATTGAATTCTCGGCAGATGAACAACTTCTTGAGCAGGTAATGATAAACATGGTAAAAAATGCTATCCAGGCACTGAGTAACAGACCTGATCCCAAGATTGTTATAAAGGCATATATCAATAAGCGGGGAAGACTGACAATCCAGGTCAAGGATAACGGACAGGGAATATTACAGGAGGTTCTGGACAAGATTTTCATCCCATTTTTCACAACCAAACCAAAAGGTTCAGGTATAGGCCTTAGTCTCAGCAGGCAGATCATGAGACTTCATGGCGGTACTATTACAGCCGGCTCGGAACCGGACATAGGTACTACATTCACACTGACTTTCTAAAAAGTTAAATTGCCAGAGTCACAATATCAGGAGGTTTTGAGCTTACCGGGAAGTGCCGGACGGTCAACAAAAAGGGTTGCATCCGGATGGTTCCGCAGGATAGTCGCCGGACAACTTTCGTCTACTGCGGCATTCAGAGTATTGTTCACGGCATCCGCCTTACGGGTTCCCGGTACAACACAGCTGATTACCCTGCAGCTCATGATGGCGGGTATAGTAAGGGTAACTGCCTTACGGGGCACCTGGTCAATGGAGGGAAACCACCCTTCACCCAGCTGCTGCATACGGCAGGCATGGTCCAGCTCTACATCCTTTACCCATAATGAATCACCGAAATCTGCAACAGGAGGATCGTTAAATGCAATATGGCCATTCTCTCCTATGCCTATACACGCTATATCAACCGGGTTTTTCTTAAGCAACTCAGTATATTCCGTCATCTCCTTTTTCAGATCATGTGCATCTCCCCTGATCAGGTATACCCTGTCAGGAGAAACAGTGTCAAGAATTCTCTCCCGCAGGTAACGCCTGAAACTAGCCTGATGATCTTCCGGTATACCAATATACTCATCAAGATGAAATACTGCAATTTTGTTCCAGGTAATATCCAGCCCTTTTAATGCTTCCAGAAAAGAAAACTGAGAGGTGCCGGTTGCCAGGATCAGGTTAGCAGATCCTTTTTCTTTAATAGCCGATTTCAGACACTCTGCTGTATAGATGGCTGCCGCCATACCCATTTCTTCTTCCTTCTCATACATCCTCACTTTTAGCCTGTCCTTTACAAAAGTGATTACAGGTTCAACACTGGGGTAATGTAATTGATTCTCCATTTTTATAGATTTTACAGATTATAATTTTACCATCCTCAAGTCTGAAAACTACACGGTCGTTTTCAATGATATTTCCGGCATTCTTATCCAATTCCAGTAACCGGCAAGGAGCTGATGATGCCATATACCATGCCCTGGAGAGATCCGCAAGGCTACTGCCAATCAGATACTCTATATTGTCTGTCAGCAGCTTTGCCGAGCCGGCTAGCAAGCCTCCGCCTTCCTTCATTTGCAGTCTTCCATTTTCAGAAAGTACTACATCCCCTCCGATATGCGCCTTGTATTCTCCGGGCTTCATCCCTGCAAAACAGGTGGCATCACTTACCAGTATTGTTTTTCTTCCCTTAACCTTAATAGCAATCTTCATAAATGGTCCGGGCAGATGAAACCCGTCGGCAATCAGACTTGCAAAAAGTTTATTATTGGCAAGCTGATCAAAAATAATATTTGCATGCCTGGGTAGCACAACCGGAACAGCATTTCCCAGGTGGGAAGCCAGCCTGGCACCGGCACTTACAGCACCATCCACCTGCCCGGATGTGGCTGCAGAATGTGCTATTCCAACAATTACCCCCTCCTTGACGACTTCTCTGACAAAGTCAACTGCATTATCCCATTCCGGTGAGAGGGATATAATTCTTACCCGGCCACCAGAGGCATCCTGAAATTTCTTAAATAGTTTCATATCAGGTGCTCTCACAAATTTTCTGTTGTGAGCACCCCTGTAACCATTTATTTTAGAAATAAATGGCCCTTCAAGATGTATACCGCCAATACATCGTTCCAATAGGGGATTAGAATTACAGGCCCTGTTGAAACCAGAAAGAATGGCAATGGTTTTTTTGACAGAATTTGTAATTACAGTGGGATAAAAGGTAGTAACACCTCTGCTGAGAAGATAGTTTGCCGCAGAAAGCAGATCTTTTTGGCTCAGTTCAGCAGAGTTAAAATCAATACCGTTCACACCATTGATTTGCAGATCAATCAATCCGGGACCGATAAATGGTATTTCTGAACTTTCATCTTTCTCATTGATGCCGTAACCATTTGAGATATCTTTAGTAGCATCATCATGTTCCACTTTGGTGTCATCCCGGCAATTTACATCACTGCCGGCACTGGCTATGTTATCAGAAATATTTTCACTCTGATTTGCGGCCGGGGCACCTGTTTCCTGGCTATACAAGGCCACCATGCCGGTCAGGCAGTCCCTGGCCAGAAACAAACCATTATCATCTTTATCTGAATCCATTAATACTTCTGACAATAAAAAATTATTGATATCTGGTAATAATGTTTCATTAGAGCTTAGGCGTTATTAATCAGTTATCTGTTATCTGTTATCTGTTATCTGTTATCTGTTATCTGTTATCATTTATCATTTATATAATGAATCCAGCAGCACCCTGACCCTGTCCGGTACCGGCTTCACTCTCATAATAAGCCCCCCTGCAACATAAGTAGCCGTAGCAACCAGAACCGGCAATGCCACCGACAACGCCATACTTTCAATTACAAAAGTTTTGGTAAATATAAAAGTAACAAATCCCATTACAATTGATGAAATTGCCGCTGCCGGACCACACCGGGAAAACACAGGTAGCAGCCCGAAAAGCATAGGAACGGCAACAGGGCCGACAAGCGCACCGAACCACGTAACAATCAATCCCAGAACACCCCCGAAATGCTCATGCTGGGAGGCCAGGATTATCGTAAGCAGAGTGAATGAAAAAGTAGTTATCCTGGCAATTTTAAGTGAAATACCCCTTTCCTTTAGTTTTGCTGAAAATACCGGCAGAATATCGCGAGTAATGACAGCCGAAATTGTATTTATGTCCGATGATGTCATCGACATGGTATTTGCAAAAAGCGAAGCCAGGACAAGTCCAATAAGCCCAACCGGCAATAACTCCAGTGTAAGGAGACCATATGACTGTGTGGGATCATCAAGTCCCGGCAGCAAAACCGGGGCAGCCCACATGGGAAGAAAAAGTATCAGGGGCCAGATCAGGTAGAGAATTCCAGATAACCGTGCGGCCCTGGAGGACTGTTTCTCATCAGGTGAGGAAATATATCTGGTTGCCAGGTTCCAGGTTCCTCCGTTATAACTCAGAAAATTAATAAACAGGAAAGCAAGGGCAAAACCGGCTGTATAAGGATCGTTAAAGGCCCGTGAGTGTTCCTCCGGAAGCATGCTCCAGAATGTGAATATAGAACCGGCACCGCCAAGTTTTATTACCACGGTAACAAACATAATGATTCCTGCAATGAGCTGCACAATAAACTGAGCGAAATCAGTAAGTATTACAGCCCAGAGTCCGCCGAATGTTACATAGATCAGCGAAACTCCCCCGGAAATAAGTATGCCGTATATTAGCGGTACCCCTGTAAAGATATTAAGCAAGATAGCTATTGCAGCCCACTTGGCAGCTACATCAAAAAGTTTCAGGATGACACCACTCCAGGCCATTATCTGCTGTGTAAGAAGGTTGTAGCGGTTTACCAGGTATTCGAGCGGGGACTGGATCCGGTATCGTTGTCTCAGGCGCACCCATAATACAGGAAACACCCTGGAAGATGCAATTACTGTAATACCTATGGTAAATGCCCACCATACATACAATGAAAATCCGTGAGTATAAGCCAAACCTGCATAAGCCACAAATACGGCACCACTATAGCCTGAAACATGGTGCGATATCCCTGATAACCACCAGGGCAGGTTGCCCCCGGCAACAAAATAATCTTCCAGAGTCTTGTTCTTAACCCATGACCAGAGGCCGATGACGATCATTGTAAGAAAAAACAAGAAGATAACAATAAAATCGGGACTACTTAAATGCATAAACTTAGTTTTATTACAAAAAAATAATCATACTGAAAAAAACTGAGGTCTCCGGTCGCTGGTCTTCACCCAGCTTTTGCCTGATCCATTACCTCATCAATGCTTACGGCCTCTCCGCCTCTTCTTTTACTTTCATCTGCAGCCTCCATAAAGGCAAATATCTCTATGGTTTCATCAGCACTTACCGGAGGAATGCCG
>SL_3KL_010_SEDDRAFT_10000070_pt1 | contig 60526 bp, 57 predicted proteins | sample SodLakKL_010_SED_2_FD_10381 | JGI IMG/M metagenome (IMG submission 10381)
AGCCGGGAGACGAAGATCCCATTGTCGGGGAATCATCCGAGGTCCTGGTGGATTACACCCTCTGGCTTCCGGATGGAACGTTCATCGAGAGCTCTCACGATGCAGAACCCCTCCGGTTCGTTCCAGGCGACGGGTCCCTGATCTATGGATTCCGGGAAGGGGTCCTGGGCATGGGGGAGGGTGGCACCCGCCTCCTCCTGGTTCCTCCGCACCTGGCGTATGGTGGCGACCAGTGGCTCGTCTTCAGGGTCGAGCTAATGGAGATTCTGACAGAATTCTAGAAGTCTGACCGGGAAGTGGGGTGGGGCCGCGCGCCAGGGTCGTGCACGACCAAGGCCCGGCTCGGCGTCCCTGGCGAGGGAGGACCGGGCCGGGCCTTCGATGTGTGTCGCCCCCACCGCGGCTGAGTGGAAAGCCCGACCAGAGCTCAGAGTCGGGGCAGGGTCACGCCCTTCTGATTCTGGTATTTCCCGCCCCGATCGGCGTAGGCTACCTCCGGCTCCTCGTCGCCTTGGAAGAAGAGCAGCTGGGCGATTCCCTCGTTGGCGTAGATTCGTGCGGGAAGGGGGGTGGTATTGGAGATTTCCAGGGTCAGGAACCCCTCCCAGGTTGGCTCCAATGGTGTGACGTTCACGATGATTCCGCATCGTGCGTACGTGCTCTTGCCCACGCAGAGAACCAGGGTGTCCCGAGGGATCCGGAAGTATTCCACGGTCCGAGCCAGGGCGAAGGAGTTGGGTGGGATGATGCAGGAGTCGGTCCGGACATCCACGAAGGAACGATCGTCGAACTGTTTGGGGTCCACCACCACATTGTGCACGTTGGTGAAGACCTTGAACTCGGGGGCCACTCGGATGTCATATCCGAAGGAAGAGACCCCATAGGAGATCGTTCCCGATCGGACCTGCTCGCCCTCAAAAGGCTCGATCATGCCCTCTTCCTGGCTCATTCTACGGATCCAGCGGTCGCTGCGAATCGTCATTCCGGAGTGGGGTAGTTCGAGGTTTGGAAGGTCCGGCGAGGCCCGTTGGATCCACAGGCCGGAAACGGGGTGAGTATAGGAGGAAGTGGGGTCCCTGGACAAGGGGGCGCCGACCCTGTTTCGCAGGTCCCGGAAAGGGCTGACACGAGGGGGGAATTCGGGTTGACACCCCTCTGCGGCTTCGGGTACATTCGAGTGCTGACAACGTGAAGTTTTTCACAAACTATCTCTGCCTCTCCGGTCCATGACGGAAAGCTATATTCCGGTCCTGATTCTCCTCGGAGTCTCCTTGGTCAACGCCGCGGGGATCCTGGCCGCGACGCATATCTTGAATCCCCGACGGGCAACGACTGAGAAGGACATGCCCTACGAGTCGGGGATGGTTCCCCTGGGTGACACCCGGGCCCGGTTTTCCGTGAAGTTCTACATGGTCGCCATCAGCTTCATCATCTTTGATCTGGAGGCGATCTTCCTCATCCCATGGGCCGTGGAGATGCGGACCCTGGGCTGGGAAGGCTTCATTGCCGTTTCCATCTTCATGGTGATCCTGGTGGTGGGCCTTGTCTACGAGTGGCGGAAAGGAGGGTTGGATTGGGAATGAGTGAGGCGAGCGGAAAGACGGGAAGTGGTCTGCCGGGAGGGATCTTTGGGCAGGGCACCCCGACGTTTCTCACGACGAAGGTGGACTTCGTCGTCAACTGGGCCCGCCGGAATTCTCTCTGGCCCATGCCCTTCGGTACGGCGTGCTGTGCCATTGAGATGATGGCTTCAGCCGCATCCACCCACGACCTGGCTCGCTTCGGGATGGAGCGAATGTCCTTTTCTCCCAGACAGGCGGACGTTCTGATCTGTGCCGGTCGGGTCCCATACAAGTTGGCTCCGGTGCTCCGGCGAATCTGGGATCAGATGCCCCAGCCCAAGTGGTGCGTGTCAATGGGGGCCTGCGCCTCGTCCGGCGGGGTCTTCGATGCCTACTCCATGGTCCAGGGGATCGACACCATCGTCCCGGTGGATGTCTACGTTCCCGGATGTCCTCCGCGACCTGAGGCTCTCATCTACGGCCTCATCATGGTTCAGGAAAAAATCCGAGGAGAGAGCCTGGCCCGGCACGCCGAGCATCGGGCCGAAGATCCGGATGCCGTGGGCCGGCCTACAGCCAACGCCCAGGATGTGGCGGCACTCTCCGGGCCCTTTGGGAACTCTACGATCCAGAATCGGCCCAGCGGCCTCGTTCCCGGTGTGCCCCAGGCACGCCCCGACGACCGGTTGCCGTGATGGGCGCACTGGCTTTGGGCCGAAATCCGTGGGCTCTCGAGGGAGGGATGGCATGACGAGTGAAGGCGGCGCTGGCTATGCTGGAGTGCCTTCCGAGGCCGAGCCATCTCCGGAGGCAGGAAAAGCCGGGACTCCGGCTTCCCTGGAGGGTCTCGACAAGGCTCACCCCAGCGTGGTGGAGCTCCAGGGTCGCTTCGACGAAGCCGTCCTACGTCACGAAGTGGTGGCCGGAGACGAGCACGTGGTCTTCGTCGAACCGGACAGGGTCTTCGAGATTCTCCAGTGGCTGAAAGAAGATCCGGACCAGCTCTACAATTATCTTTCGGATGTGACGGCAGTGGACTACGGCTCAGGGAGGCCTCTCCAGGTCGTCTACCAGCTGTACTCCATCCCGCTCCGGCGAACCCTCCGGGTGAAGGCTGAGTTGCCCCTGGACGAGCTGGAGGTGGACTCGGTGGTTCCCCTCTGGGCCAATGCCAACTGGCTGGAACGGGAGGTCTATGACCTCTTCGGCATCCATTTCCGAAACCATCCCGATCTTCGACGGATCCTCATGCCGGAGGTCTATGCCGAAGGACACCCGCTTCGGAAGGACTTTCCGCTCCGCGGTCGCTTCTCTCGAGCCGAGCAGACCCGCCGGGCCCTGGCCCAGGCGCCCGAGGATTACTACATCCCCTCCGACTTCGGAGCGGGTCGGGATTTTCAGCGGGTCGGGTGGCAGGAGATGGGAGGAGAGCCGGTACCTGTCGAGGATCCGATGACGACCGATTCAACCGGTGCATCGGACGACCACGAAGACGAACGCGCCTGACCGGTCCCACCGTCCCCTTTTCGGGGATGGAGGCCGGTCCGACCCTGAGGACTCATGTCCAAGAAGACCGTCGAATTCCAGGTGAGCCGCACACCCGAGATGGGGATGGATTTCCGTCCAGCCCAGGGGGTTCTTCCTCCTGTGGACCTGACGGAGCCTGAGCTCCAATCCGAGAAGATGCTCATCAATGTGGGCCCCCAGCACCCGGCCACCCACGGCGTCCTGCGGCTCGTCCTGGAGTTGGATGGGGAGACGGTGGTCCGCTGTGTCCCACACATCGGATATCTCCACTCCTCCTTCGAGAAGCTGGGGGAATACAGGACCTGGAACCAGGTCATCCCCCTGACGGATCGGATGGACTACCTGGCTCCCCTCATCTACAACTGCGCCTATGCCATGGCGGTAGAGAAGATGATGGGAATCGAGGTGACCGAGCGCTGTAAGGTCACACGGGTCATCATGATGGAGTTGGATCGAATCTTCTCCCACCTCCTCTGGCTCGGGACGTGGGCTATCGACGTAGGGGCCTTCACCCCCTTCCTCTACGCCTTCCAGCAGCGTGAGAAGGTCTACACGCTGCACGAGGCCTACACGGGTGCCCGGATCACCACGTCGGCCACCCGTATCGGTGGGATGATGGCGGACATGCCCGAGGGGTGGGCCGAAGGGGTCCGGGAGTTTGTGAATGAACTGCCCCGGACGCTGGATGAGATCGAGTCTCTGCTCTCACACAATGCCATCCATATCGGCCGCACCCAGGGCGTAGGGGTCATCAGTGCTGAGGAGGCGATCAACTCCGGCATGTCGGGGCCGAACCTGAGAGCCACCGGCGTACCCTATGATGTGCGGAAGGATCGGCCTTACTACGACTACGAAACCTACGAGTTTGAAGTCCCCATCGGAGAGCATGGGGATTGCTACGACCGGTACATGGTCCGGATCGAAGAGATGCGGCAGAGCTGCCGGCTCGTGCACCAGGCTCTGGATCGCCTTCCCGATGGACCCATGAACGTGGATGATCCCCGAGTAATCCTCCCCAGCAAGACGGACCTCATGAATGACATGGAGTCCATGATCCATCACTTCAAGCTGGTGATGGAAGGAGTGAAGGCTCCTCCGGGTGAATCCCACTTCTCAGTGGAAGGCTCCAAGGGCGAGCTGGGGATGTACGTGGTGAGTGATGGTGGGTCCAAACCTGTGCGGTGGAGGGTCCGCCCCCCGTCCTTTGTGAACCTTTCCGCAATTCCCAAGCTGGTGGAGGGAGGCCTCCTGGCCGATGTCATCATGGTGAACGCCAGTCTGGACATCGTTCTAGGAGAGATTGATCGATGAGCGATTCAGCCGAGAAGTCCTCGAGCCGGGATGACGTCCCCTTCCGGAACCCCGGGTGGGCCGGGAATACGGGAGAATTCGACCTTACCGAATCCCAGGTCCGAGGCGACGATTACGTGGGAGTTCGGCCTCTGGATGGAGGACACCCCGGCGGGGCCTCCACCTACCCCTATATGCTGAAGGACAGGGATCCGGACGCCCCTCTCTTTGAAGGGCCCTTCAAGGAGCGCCTGGAGAAGATTCGCTCCCGGTATCCCACGGCTCAGGCAGCTCTCCTCCCGGCCCTCAATATGGCTCAGGAGCTCCGGGGGCACGTCTCCCAGGAGTCCATGAAGGAAGTGGCTGCCATCCTGGGACTCGCCGACGCCTATGTGCGCGGCGTGGCCACCTTCTACACCATGTACAACAAGCGGCCGGTGGGTCGCTTTCTCATCCAGGTCTGCACCAATATCTCGTGCAATCTCTGTGGAGGAGATGAGGTCCTGGCAGCCTTCCTGGAGCATGCCGGAACCGAGTTGGGAGAGACCTCGGACGATGGTCTCTTCACGGTTATGGAGGTGGAGTGCCTGGCGGCTTGTGGCACACCCACCGCCGTCCAGATCAACTCCCGCTATTTCGAAAACATCTCGCCCGATGACGTGCCGGCGGTGCTGGATCGCCTCCGGCAGGAGGTGGCCTGAGCATGGCGTACCCGTACACGCATGAGAAAGAAGTTCGGGTCCTGAGTCGGGGATGGGGTGATCCGACGACTCGAACACTGGAAGGTTGGAAGGCCCTGGGTGGATATGAGGCCCTGGCCAAGGCCTTGAAGATGGAGCGGACCCAGGTCATCGAAGAGGTGAAGAGTTCCGGACTTCGTGGACGTGGAGGGGCTGGGTTTCCCACCGGCGTGAAGTGGTCGTTCATGCCGAAGGAGAAGAAGGGGCCCCATTACCTCTGCTGCAACGCCGACGAGTCGGAGCCCGGTACCTTCAAGGATAGGGAACTGCTCCGCTGGACACCCCACCAGGTCATCGAAGGATGTCTGATCGGGGCCTACGCCATCCAGGCCGACCATGTGTACATCTATTGTCGCGGGGAGTTCTTCGAGACGACCCAGATTCTGGCGCGGGCCGTTGAAGAGGCCTACGAAGCCGGCTACATCGGGAAAGACATCCTGGGAAGCGGTCACTCCATCGATGTGACTGTCTTCGCCGGGGCCGGCGCCTATATCTGTGGCGAGGAAACCGCGCTGATGAACTCTCTGGAAGGTCGACGGGGCCTTCCTCGCATCAAGCCGCCCTTCCCGGCGGCGGTGGGGGCTTTCGGGCAGCCTACCACGATCAACAATGTGGAAACCCTCTGCGCTGTGCCCCACATCATCACGAACGGGGGAGAGTGGTACCGGCAATGGGGCACCGAGAAGAGCTCTGGCACCAAGCTCTTCTGCGTCAGTGGCCACGTCCGGCGGCCCGGCAACTACGAGCTCCCTCTCGGCTTCCCCATGGATGAACTCATCTACGACGTCTGTGGGGGATTCCAGGATGGACGATCGCTGAAGGCCGTCATCCCGGGAGGTTCTTCCGTTCCCATCCTATCAGCCCAGGAGTGCGAATCCTGCACGCTTGACTATGAGGGGGTGGTGGAGGCCGGCTCCATGTTGGGTTGTGCTTCCGTGATCATCATGGATGACACCACCAATATCGTTAAGCAGGTGCGGCGCATGGTGGACTTCTATGCACATGAGTCCTGCGGGCAGTGCACGCCTTGCCGGGAAGGTACCCAGTGGCTCTCCCGGATCCTGGTCCGGATCGAGAACGGGCGGGGCACGGAGGAGGATCTGGACACCCTCCTGGAGCTTGGAGAACAGATGACAGGGACCACCATCTGTGTCCTCTCGGACTCGGCTGCCGCACCCGTGGCTTCCTCCATCGAGAAATTCCGGGACGACTACCTCGCACTCATCCGCCGTGGAGAGAAGGTAGGGGCCGCCTGACCCAGGCGACGCCCACCACTCACCCGGAGCAAGGGATATGGCAGATACCAAGACACCGCAGGAGACCATCACCCTGACCATCGATGGCCAGGAGGTCACCGTTCCCAAGGGAACGACCCTTCTTCAGGCTGCCGAAGTCATGGGCAATCGGGTTCCCCACTACTGCTACCACCCAGGCCTTTCGGCGCCGGCCCAGTGCCGGCTCTGTCTGGTGGAGGTGGAAGGGGCTCCCAAGTTACAGCCCTCCTGCGTTACAGCGGCCCAGGACGGCCAGGTGGTCCATACAGAGAGCCAGAAAGCCACAGCCATGCGGCAGGGGGTTCTGGAGTTCTATCTGGCCAACCACCCTCTGGATTGTCCCATATGCGACCAGTCCGGGGAGTGCAAGCTCCAGGACTATGTGCATGCTGAAGGGAGGAAGCACGGACGGAGTCGGGAGCCGAAACGAGTCTTCGGCCGGGACGACTTTGGCGGCGACGTCCTTTTCTACGGGGACCGGTGCGTCATGTGTACCCGTTGCGTTCGCTTCATGAACGAGAAGGCTCAGGACCCTCGGCTCACGGTTGTGGAACGAGGGAATCGGTCGGTCATCGACACCTTTTTCGAAGAGGGGTTGGCAGGATCCCCTTATGCCGGGAATGTGGTGGACATCTGTCCCGTCGGCGCGCTGGTGTCCAAGGACTTCCTCCACAAGGCCCGGGCCTGGGATCTGGATCACACTCCAAGCATCTGCCCCAACTGCTCCCAGGGTTGCAACATCGATCTGCATGTTCGGGACAACCGGATCCAGCGGTTGAAGCCTCGGGCCAACCACGAGGTGAACGAGTTCTGGATGTGCGACTATGGTCGACATCGCTATGAGTGGATGAATCGGGAGGATCGCCTGGAGATCCCGACCTATAAGTCTGGGGGCGAGGTTCGTCCTGCCGACTGGGGGACCGTTCTGAAAGAGTTGTCTGAGCGGTTGGAGGATGCCCGGCCGGTCCAGGCCGTAGCGTCGCCCTTTGCTTCCACTGAGGACCTGGGGGCGCTTCGTCGACTGGTGGATGCCCTGGGGGGAGGAGACGTGGTCTTCCGGTCTCCCCGGGCTGCCGAGGAGATCCCGCTTCCCGGGTTTGAGAAGTTGGCGCGGCGTCGGGACCTGGCACCCAACGTCCGAGGCGCCGAAATCCAGGGCATGGAAAGGGTCGGGGACGACGATGGGAAGGGTGGATTGGACGATCTTTCCGGCCACACCGGAACACTCATTGTCCTGGGAGACGAATTGACCGATCTGGGCGAGGACTTTGGCGCACAGTCATCCCTCTTCATCTACCTTGGAGCTCATCCCACGGCGGGGGCTCATCAGGCGGACTTCCATCTCCCCATGACCACCTTCGCGGAACAGGAAGGGACCTTCATCAATGTGGAGGGGAGGGTCCAGCGCTTCTGGCCCGGGGTGGAGGCGACCGGGGCAGCTCGGCCGGCCTGGATGATTCTGGGAGCTCTGCTGAACCGCATCGAGGGAACGGAGATCCCTTCGGTGGCCGCCGACGCGTTCGTGGCCACGGCCGGAACGACTCCTGAGTTGCAGGGGTTGAGCTACGCCGACCTCGGCTCCCGGGGGGCGGTGATCAATGAGCCTGTGGCTCTGCCCGGCTCCTGAGGCTGGAATTGTCAGAACTCTTCGGTCCCGGTTGTGGCGGCCCTGCGCCCCACCTGATCCGGGACCTCCTGTGGACGCTCTGAATCGACGGCTCGGATGAACGACCTTTCACCCACAGCCTTCCTCGTCTCCTCCTCCCTCAAGATCCTTGTGGTCTTCTCGGGCCTCATGGGGGTCATTGCCTTCATGACGCTGGTAGAGCGGCGAGTGGCCGGTTTCATTCAGGACCGACTGGGTCCCAACCGAGTTGGGCCCTTCGGGATTCTCCAGCCGGCGGCGGATGGGATCAAGAACATCCTGAAGGAGGAGACGATGCCGGCTACGGCGAATCGCTTCTTCTTCGTGTTGGCGCCGGCTCTGGCCCTCGTTCCGGCCCTGGTCACCTTTGCCGTCATTCCCTTCGCCGCCCCTATCGAGACTCCGTGGGGCACGGTGGGGATGGTGATCGCCGACATTCCCATCGGGATCCTCTTCATCCTGGCCATGGCTTCCCTGGGGGTATACGGCCTTTTCCTGGCCGGCTGGGCGTCGAACAACAAGTATGCATTCCTGGGTGGACTCCGAGCCGCCTCGCAAATGGTGAGTTACGAGGTGGCACTTGGGCTCTCCATCATTCCAGTGCTCATGCTAGCCGGGAATGTCACGCTGACCGAGATCGTCTGGCAGCAGCAGCAGCTGGGCTTCTGGTATCTTCTGCCCCTCTCGTTGGCCTTCATCCTCTTTGTGGTGTCGGCCTTCGCCGAGACGAATCGACTTCCCTTCGACCTTCCCGAGGCCGAATCGGAGCTGGTGACCGGATACCACACTGAGTACTCGTCCATGAAGTTCTCAATGTTCATGATTGCCGAGTTTGGCCATATTCTGACCGCCTCGGCCCTCATGGCCACTCTTTTCCTGGGCGGTTGGAGCATNCCCTTCTGGTCCGGCGATCACATGTTCTGGTATGAGGGGATGCTGATCTCGGGCTTCACTGCTGCAGGCGAACCAATGGCCGCCAACTCGGCCTGGTGGAAGACACTCATGACGCTGGCAGCCTTTGCGGTGAAGACCGGGTTCTTCGTCCTGGTCTTCATGTGGGTCCGTTGGACCCTTCCTCGCTTCCGATATGATCAGGTCATGCATCTGGGGTGGAAGGTCATGCTCCCCACCGCCCTCATCTATGTCATGGTCGTGGCCGCAACGATCCTCGTCCTTGACCAGATCGGGGTGGAAGGCTTCCTCTTCGGAGCCGTCCTGACGGCGGTGAGTGGACTGGCCACGGTCATCTTCGTCTTCTTCGTAGACAGCGACCGACTGATTTCGGGATCAGCGGTAACCGGTACGGATCGTGAGGTCCGTTCTCCGGTCAGGCAGGTCAACCGGACGCCCATTGAACCGACGACGGGCACGACAGTGGGGCGATGATGGGCCCGCTCCGATTCCCAGGTTCTCAAGAATGAATCGCGGAGGCTAGCGAGATGGCAGCCACAGTGAAGGTCATGCGTCGCCCGGATTCCGGGCAGACGTCATACATTCGTGCCACCCTGAAGGGGATGGCCCTCACCTTCAAGCACCTGGTCAACCCGAACAAGGTGACGCGCCAGTATCCGGAGGAGCAGCCGCCCCTGTCACCTCGTTGGCGGGGAACGCATCGGATGGAGGTCCACGCCGACGGTCGCCCCAAGTGCGTGGCCTGCGGCCTGTGCCCCACGGTTTGCCCGGCCAACTGCATCCGTCTGGTGGGTGGCGAGGACGACCAGGGTAACCGGTATCCCATCGTCTACGAGATCGACGAGTTCCGCTGCATTTTCTGCGGAATGTGCCAGGAAGTCTGCCCAGTGGAAGCCATCCACGTGGGTGTGCACATGGAGAATGCCGAGTATACCCGCGACCGGTTCGTCTACGACCTGGATCGCCTGATGGAACAGGATCATCCGACCACGCTCTTGTGGGATCCCTCCGATCCCCGGTCCGAGTAAGGCACCCATCTCATGGCAGACCTCTTCTTCTATATCTTCGCGGCCATTGCTCTTGGAGGCGGCATCGGCGTCGTCCTCCAGAAGAACCCCATTGGAAGCCTCCTCTTCATGGTGGGGACTTTGGCGGCCATCGCCGGGATCTATGTCCTCATGGAGGCCCACTTTCTGGCGGCCATCCAGGTGATGGTGTATGCCGGGGCGATCATGGTCCTCTTCCTGTTCGTGATCATGCTCCTGAATCTGGGGCATGATTATCGAGCTGACTTGAAGTCAGGGCTGGGGTTCTTTGCCGCCTTTGCCGTGTCGGGCCTCTTGGCGGGCCTCCTGGCTCGCCAGTTCCGGGGAGTGGAGGAGAATCCCATCTACCAGCACTTCCCCGGGCCCGAGGGCATGGACCAGCTCCTTGCTGAACAGGGGATCATCGGAGCCATCGCCCAGCCCCTGTTTACCGACTATGTGGTGGCCTTCGAGCTCACCGGAATTCTCCTCCTGGTGGCTCTCGTGGGGGCCATCGCCATCGCAAAGCGGAGGGTGTGACACCCATGCTTGCGGAAGCCCTGATTCTGAGCGCCATCCTCTTCCTCATCGGGACCTTTGGCGTCCTGGTTCGAAGAAACGCCATCATCATGTTCCTCTGCGTGGAGCTGCAGCTCAACGCCGTGAACCTCAGCTTCGTGGCCCTGGCTCGGTACCTGGGGATCGAAGGGCAGCTCTATGTCTTCTTCGTCATGACTGTGGCGGCAGCCGAAGCTGCTGTAGGACTCGCAATCATCATCTCCATCTTCAGGCACTACGAGACGGTGAACGTGGACAACTTCAACCTCCTGAAGTGGTGAGGCCATGAGCGGAATCGCACTGTTGACCGCCGGGCTTCAGCCCCAGGAAGCAGCGGCGGGGGGCTTTGAACCCTTCCTCCCCGGCCTCATCATTCTCCTCCCCCTTCTGGGCTTCGCCATCAACGGGGCCCTGGCCTTGGTGTCCGGGTACCGGGCGGCAGGGGAGGTCCGGAGCGGAGAAGGGGATGGAAATCCGCTGACGGCAGGAGATCGCCCTCCCACCCACAGCCTCCCCACCTGGGTGGGACCGGGTGTCATGCTCCTGGCCTTCGGCCTCACCCTCATCAATTTCGTAGGGATGCTGGGGGTCGAGTTGGCTGAACCGGTGGTCCGTTCCTACTGGACCTGGATGGCTACGGGCGCGCTGACCGTTGAAGCTGCGATCCAACTGGATCAGCTCTCCCTGATCATGATGATGGTGATCACCGGGGTGGGCTTCCTGATCCACGTCTTCAGCGTGGGCTACATGAAGGAGGATCCGGGCTATCCCCGGTACTTCGCCTACCTGAACCTCTTCGTCTTCTTCATGTTGACCCTGGTCATGGGGGCCAACTTCCCCATGATGTTCGTTGGCTGGGAGGGGGTTGGACTTTGCTCCTATCTCCTCATTGGCTTCTGGTTCCAGGATCGGGAGAAGGCCGATGCAGGGAAGAAGGCCTTCATCGTGAACAGGATCGGGGACTTCGGTCTCCTCATGGCCATGTTCATGCTCTTCGCCCTCTTTGGGACCCTGGACTACGGCGCCATCTTTGCCGCCGCTCCGGAGGTCCTCACCTACGGGGGATTCGCAGCGACGGCCATCGCCCTGTTCCTCCTCCTGGGGGCTGTGGGGAAGAGTGCTCAGGTCCCGCTCTACGTATGGCTTCCTGACGCCATGGCTGGACCGACCCCCGTCTCGGCTCTGATCCACGCTGCGACCATGGTGACGGCCGGGGTCTATCTGGTGGCTCGCGCCTCGGTCATCTTCGCCCTGGCCCCGGTGGGAGCCGCAGCTGTGGCGACCATTGGAGCGATCACGGCTCTCTTCGCTGCCACCATCGCCCTGCAGCAATACGACATCAAGAAGGTCCTGGCCTACTCCACGGTTTCCCAGTTGGGTTTCATGTTCATGGGCGTGGGTGTAGGAGCCTACGCGGCTGGGGTCTTCCATCTCATGACCCACGCTTTCTTCAAGGCCCTCCTCTTCCTGGGCGCCGGAGCCGTGATCCACTCCATGCATCACGCCCTCCACGAAACCCACAAGGACTGGGACGCTCAGGACATGCGGAATATGGGGGGCCTGAAACGGTTCATGCCCATTACCTGGATCACCATGTGGGTGGCCACCCTGGCCATCGCCGGGATCTGGCCGTTCGCCGGGTTCTTCTCCAAGGATGAGATCATCTGGTACGTGGGAACCTCAGCGCCGGCCTCTGCCCTCTACACGGTCCTCTGGGGCATGGCCATTGCCACGGCACTCCTTACCGCCTTCTACATGACCCGGATGATGGTCATGACCTTCCACGGACCGAACCGGACAGGTGAGAAGGAGACCGGCCACCTACATGAGGCCCCTCTGAACATGACGATTCCCCTGGGGATTCTGGCTGTTCTCTCTGTGGTGGGCGGATGGGTGAACGTGCCGGGTTCGGTCCGAGAGTCGTTCTTCGGGGGCTTTGGGTTCCTCCCCATGTCGGATTGGCTGGATCGATGGTTGGAGCCCATCACAGCCTCGGCACACGCCATCCGGGTGGAGAACCTGGGAGCCTACGCCAGCACCGCGCCGGTAGGGGGTGGACATGTGATGTGGGGGGCCATTGCCACAGGATTGGCCCTGGCCGTGGTGCTCATCGGGGCCCGGGTCGTGGGGGGTCAGGAAGTACGGCCGGCTACCGAGTCGGCGGACCCGGATGCTGGAATCCGTAAGCTCCTCTACAACAAGTGGTACGTGGACGAGATCTACGACCGCTTCATCGTGCAGCCCATCATCGGTCTCTCGAAGGCCTGCTGGCGATGGGTGGACAAGGCGATCATCGATGGGACGGTGAACGCAGTTGGGGCGGTCTCCCGGGGTCTGGGATGGTTCGGATCCCTCTTCCAGACCGGGCAGCTGAATACCTATGCCTTCATCCTGACCCTGGGGGCCCTGGTGGTCCTGGGCGTCCTGATTCTTTGAGGGACCGGACATGACTGCACTCATCGACGCTGTTGCATACGAGTCCTGGATCCTTCATGCCCTGGTCTGGATGCCCCTGGTGGGGATCGCGGGCGTCCTGCTTTCCAGTGAGGAGAAGGCCAAGAATTTCGCCTTCGCTTGGACGGCGGGACTCTTCGTCCTGAGTCTGGGCTTGTGGTGGGCCTTTGATCCAGGTGGCTCCCTCTTCCAGCTCACGAGCACGACGCCCTGGATCGAGATCTGGGGGGTCAGTTACGCGCTGGGGATCGACGGGATCAGCCTCTTCATGATCCTGCTCACCACCTTCACCATGCCGGTGGCCATCCTGGGAGCGTTCCGGTACATCGGCGAGCGGAGGAAGGCCTTCTACGCCCTGATGCTCTTGCTGCAGACGGGGATCGTCGGGGTCTTTGCCTCCATGGATCTCTTCCTCTTCTACATCTTCTTCGAGCTGACCCTGGTGCCCATGTATTTCATCGTGGGCGTATGGGGTGGTGAGCGGAGGATATATGCGGCGGTGAAGTTCTTCCTGTACACCGCCATGGGGTCCCTCCTCATGTTGGTGGGGATTCTCTATCTCTACTTCCAGGCTCAGGCCGGTGGGGCTGCCCCTTCCTTCCACTATCTGGATCTGCTGGGCACCCCCCTGAGTCTGACGGAACAGTTGTGGCTCTTCGGTGCCTTTGCACTGGCCTTCTCTATCAAGGTCCCCATCTTCCCCCTCCACACGTGGCTCCCCGATGCCCACGTGGAGGCGCCCACACCCGGCTCGGTGGTGCTGGCTGCCGTTCTGCTGAAGCTCGGCGCATACGGTTTCATCCGCTTTGGTCTACCTCTCTTTCCTGAGGGGGCGACCCATCCGACGGTGGTGGGTATCATGCTGACGCTGGGGCTCATCGGGATCGTCTATGCCGCTTGGGTGGCAGCTGTCCAGCCTGACGCCAAGAAGCTGGTGGCCTACACCTCGGTGGCTCACATGGGCTTCGTGGTCCTGGGCATCTTCGCTCTGACCGTGAACGGACTCCAGGGCGGTCTCATGGTCATGATCTCCCATGGGATCTCCACTGGAGCTCTCTTCCTTCTGCTGGGAATGCTCTATGAGCGTCGTCATACCCGGCAGATCGCTGACTTCGGAGGGCTGGCCAGCGTGGCGCCCCTCATGGCGACGGCCTTCGTCATCACGGCTCTGGCGTCCATCGGGCTTCCCGGGACGAGCGGCTTCGTCGGAGAGTTTCTTGCGCTGCTAGGGGCCTTCGAGCGCTATCCGGCCGTGGCCTTCATCGGGGCCACAGGCGTTATCTTCGCCGCCTATTACATGCTTCCCATGGTCCAGAAGATTCTCTTCAACAAGCTGGAGCGGGAAGAAAATCGCACGATGCCGGACCTGAATGGCCGGGAGATCGCCGTTCTGTCCCCGTTGGTGGCTCTCATGATCATCCTCGGGGTCTTTCCCACGCCGGTTCTGGACAGGATGGAGCCTGGAGTCCAGGCCATCGTCGAGTACGTGGATGAGGGAAATCGGACCGGACCACTGATGGAGGCGGCTCGTCAGCCAGTGGGAAATCCGGTGTCGTCCCCGGATCGCACGGCCCTGGAGGCCGGAAGGGACGGAGTTCCCCTGACAGGGAGCCCGGGATCGATGGACGGCCCCTTGGGGGTCTGGAGGAACGGACTGGAGCAGAGTTCACTGCTTCAGGACGGTCACGAGTTCAACGGGGAAGAGGGCTGATCCGGCATGACTCTCGATTTCGCTACGAACGTCGACTATATCTGGGCCCTCTTGCCCGAACTGGTCCTGACAGCAGGGGCCCTGGTGGTCCTCCTGGCCGGGGTCCGGAGGCCGGATGACCCGCCAGCCAATGCCGCCAACCTGGGCTGGATCGCCCTGGTGGGGATCCTTGTGGCTGGGGGTGTGAACGGGTGGCTGTACGGAGTGTCGGTTTCCGATGCGGAAGCCATGATCACCGTGGACGGCTTCCGGCTCTTCGCCAACTGGCTATTCCTCCTGGGGGCAGCTCTCACGATCCTGGTCTCAGCTCCCTATGTGGACCGGCAGCGCCTGCAGGCTGGGGAGTTCTACTCCCTGATCCTGCTGGCCACGGTGGGGATGATGGTCATGGGGGGAACCAGGAACCTCATCCTCCTCTTCCTGGCTCTGGAGACCATGTCGGTGGCGGCCTACGTCCTTACGGCCTTCAACCGGAGGGACCGGAAATCGGCTGAGGGCGGCCTCAAGTACTTCATTCTGGGGTCCTTCTCCTCAGGATTCCTCCTCTACGGGATCGCCCTGGTGTGGGGTGCCACGGGTAGCGTTCACCTGCCCGAGATCGCGGCTACAGTCGAGGCCGGAGCCGGCTTTACGGGACTCCTCCTGGCCGGGATGGGACTGCTGGCCGTCGGCTTCGCTTTCAAGGTAGCGGCCGTGCCCTTCCACATGTGGACCCCGGACGTCTATGAGGGGGCACCCTCGCCGTCCACGGCATTCATGGCGGCTGCAGTGAAGGCTGCCTCCTTCGTGGCCTTCGTTCGGGTCTTCATGGAGGCGTTCCCCAATCTCTACGACGCCTGGTATCCGGTCATGTGGTGGTTGGCTGCCCTGACGATGGTGGTGGCCAACCTCATCGCCCTGACCCAGGCGAATGTGAAGCGGATGCTGGCGTATTCCTCCGTGGCCCACGGTGGGTATCTACTGGTCGCGGTGGCCGCGGCCAACGAGATGGCCATGGCCGGACTCCTCTTCTACCTCCTGGTCTACACGGTCATGAACATCGGGGCCTTCGGGATCCTCATGATCGTGTCCCAGCACGGGGAGGACCGGCTCCAGGTGGAAGACTATTCCGGCTTCGGATGGCAACAGCCCCTACTGGCCGTCCTCTTCACCATATTCCTCCTTTCTCTGGCAGGATTCCCCGGGACCGGGGGATTCATGGCGAAGATCTACATCCTTCAGGGGGCGGTGGAGAGTCAACTGTGGACGCTTTCAGTGATCCTGGTCCTCACCACGGTCCTCTCGTACTACTACTACCTCCGCGTCGCGTGGTACATGTGGATGCGGTCGGCCGCCCGGGAGGAGAGCCAGCCGCGGATCTGGGCGCCCATCCCGGTTCGGATGACCCTTCTGGTGTCGGCCGGTATCATCCTCTACCTGGGGATCCTCCCGGGAGGACTTCTTGATGGTGCCCTGGTCAGTGCGGAGGGGTTGGGGCTGGCCCGAGACACCCTCCTGGGTCTACGACCCTGATCCATCGTTGAGTGGGCCATGACTCTCCCTGATCATATCTTTCGTGAATACGATATCCGGGGGGTAGTGGAACGGGACCTGACCACCGAGCTCCTTCGGTGGGTGGGTCGAGCCTATGGAGAGCGGCTCCACAGAGACTTGGCCTCGGCTCCTTCCGATCGACCCCAGGTGGTCCTGGGACGGGACAACCGACCCTCTTCCCCGGAGCTGTCCGATGCTCTGGCCACCGGTCTGGTGGAGGCAGGTCTCCACGTTCTGGATCTGGGAACCGTCCCCACACCTGTAGTATGGTGGGCGGAGAAGTCCCTGGACGGGGTCCTCGGGGCCCTCCAGCTTACCGGATCCCACAATCCCCCGGGGTGGAACGGGGTGAAGATGTCGGCCCAAGGCCGATCCCTCTATGGGAACGACGTCCAGTGGATCCGGGAGTACATCGCTCGCGGCCAGTTTTCCGGCTCTCAAGGCGGCGACCGGATGCACCACCCTGTGCTGGAAAGCTACATCGACGATATCCGTCGGCGCGTCGGGAAGGTCGAGCCCGTCCGTATGGTGGTGGATTGCGGGAACGGGACCGGTTCGGTGGTGGCGGAGCGCCTGCTTCAGGCGGTGGGTGTGGAGGTCATCCCCCTCTACTGCGAATCGGACGGGACCTTCCCCAACCACCACCCGGATCCCACGGTGGACGAGTATCTGGAGGACCTGATCCGCAAGGTGCAGGAGGAAGGTGCCGACCTGGGCGTGGGGTTTGATGGCGACGCCGACCGCATCGGTGTCGTAGACGAACAGGGGCGGATCATCCGGGGAGACGTCCTCCTCCTCCTTTTCGGCTTGGATCTTCTGGACCGAAAGGGCCCGGGGCAACTCCTCCTCTTCGACGTGAAGTGCTCACAGGTGCTGCCACAGGTATACGAAGCGGCAGGAGGCCAGACGCTCATGTGCAAGACGGGCCACTCCCTCATGAAGGAAAAGATGCAGGAGACGGAAGCCCCTCTGGCCGGCGAGCTGTCGGGCCACATCTGCTTCGGTGGAGACGATTACCTGGGGATCGACGATGCCCTCTTCGCCGCCTGTCACCTGGCCCGCATCGTGGCCAGTCGAGAGGAGCCGCTCTCTGCCTGGGTGGACCGATTCCCCACCTATCTGACCACCCCGGAGATCCGCCTGGAAGTTTCTGATAGCCGGAAGGTCCAGGTGGTGGATGCCGCCGTGGAGCACTTCTCTGCCAGGTATGAGGTCGAGGCGGTGGATGGAGCCCGAATCCTCTTTCCAGAGGGATGGGCGCTGATCCGGGCCTCCAACACCCAACCAGTACTCGTCCTGCGGTTTGAGGCTCGAAGCCAGGATGGCCTGAGGGAGATTCGTCAGGAAGTAGAGGGGTGGTTGGCAGGCCAGGGGATTCATGTCTGAGCCCCGCCTCCTACGGTTCCTGCAGGGGGTTCGGGGTCGAGGCCTGCTGGTCGGATTCCTGGCCGTCCTCTTTGGTCTCCTTCTTTCCCGCTGGGGGATCGCCCTCTATGTGGATGCACTGTGGTTCGGTGCCCAGGGTGCCGGAGAAGTCTTCCGCACCCGGATCCTGTGGGAGTGGGGAGGCCGGCTGACGGCTGGCCTCCTGGTGGGAGTTCTCACCTGGGTGAACGTGAAGTTCGTCCTCCGGACCTTCACCGGGATCCAGGTGCGCCGCCGTGTGGGCGATCTGGTCATCCAGGAGCAACTGCCCCGGGTATACATTCGTTGGGCCTCCATCCTCCTTTCCGTCCTCATTGGTCTCTGGTTCGCAGCGGCGGTTCCCCAGGGCACGGGAATCCGGGCCCTCCTGCTTCTGAACGCTCCCGAATGGGGCCAACTGGATCCGGTCTTCGGGCGGGATCTGAGTTTCTATCTCTTCGTCCTTCCCGTCCTGGAAGGCCTTCTCACTTTCGGGCTCGTGGTGACAGTCTTTCTGGCCGTCATCGTTATTGCAGGTTATTCGGCTACCGGAGCGGTGGAATGGGGTGGGGGACAGGTCCGGATTCGCGAGATCACCCGGATCCACGTCGGGACACTGGCTGGGGTCTTTCTTCTCCTCCTGGCTTTCCGCTTCCACCTGGGACCCTACGGACTCCTCCAGGATGGGAACTCGGCGGTTCAGGGGATCTTCGGTTACGCAGATGAACACGCCAGAATTCCTGCCTATCGTTTTCTCGCCTTCCTGGCTCTGGCCTCTGCTGTGGGAGTGGCGTGGGGACTGGTGAAGAACCGCCTGCTTCCGGCGGGCATCTCATTGGCGGCACTGGCGTTGGGCGCCATCGTGGCGGGCCAGCTCTTTCCGGCGGCGATCCAGCGATTCCAGGTCCAGCCCAACGAGTTGGGTCGAGAGGCGGCGTACATCGAATGGGCCCTGGAGTACACCCGGGAAGGGTTTGACCTGGGAGATATGACTCGGGAACGGCTGGATTACGGGCCCCTGTCGGGCCAGGACTGGGAGCTGGTTCCGGAGCGGCTGGACCGTCTCCCAGTGTGGACCGAACGGACTCTCCTGGCCACCTTCCGCCAGATTGAAGCCCGCTTCGAGTATTACGACTTCCACCGGGTAGCCTTCGACAGATATCCGACCAACGGTCGTGCGGAACCGGTAGGCGTGGGCGTGCGCGAGGTCGATCCCAACGGAATCCCCGATCCAAACTGGCAGAATCTCCATCTCCGAGAGCGCTACATCTCAGGACTTGGGGCCGTAGCAGGTCCGGTGAATCGCCAGGATGGGGATGGCCGGCTCCCCCTCTTCGTAGGAGGGATTCCCCCCGAGGTTCGGGATGTGGAGGGGATTGCTCCTGACCTGGCCTTGCCCCGTCCCCAGGTGTACATCGGGAGCCGACCTCAGCTTCACGCCGTCATCAACCCCTCGGAGGAGAGCTTCCTCGCTCCTGATGGCCAGCCTGGAGAGCCTGGGGTGGACTATCCCGAAGGCATCCTCATGGGATCCATTTTCCGGACAGCCGCCCTGGCGTGGAATTTCCAGGACGCCAACCTCCTCCTGGCCTCAGAGGTCCAGTCCTCCAGTCGCTTCATCTTCCGTCGTGATGTCCGAGAGCGAGTCCGGACCTTGGCTCCCTTTCTCCTCCTCCCCGAAGATCCCTATCCGATCATCTCCAATGGTCGCCTGGTCTGGGTACTGGAGGCCTTCACCGTCAGCCGATCCTTCCCTCTTTCCACCGCCCACCCGGTGGATGATCGACGGATGGCCCGGTATGTCCGTAATTCGGTGAAAGCCACAGTGGATGCGGTCACCGGAGAGACCCATCTCTATCTGGCAGATCCGGGAGATCCGTTGGTCCAGGCCTACAACGGAGCGTTTCCGACACTCTTCCGCTCCGTGGACCAGATGCCGGAGGAGTTGGCGCAGCATCTTCGTTATTCCCGCCATCTCTTCGATGTCCAGAGCCGGGTGCTACTCCAATACCACCAGGACCAGCCAGCCGTGTTTCACGGGCAGCAGGACCGTTGGTCGGTGGCGTCGGAGCTCTCGATGGATACCCAGCCGGTGGAATACCGACCCGAGTTCGGGTTCCTCACCCTCCCGGGAGATTCGGAGGAGAGCTTCGTCCTCTCCACAGTCTTCGTTCCCCAGGGTCGGGACAATCTCGCCTCCTTCCTGGCTGCCAGTTGGACCCCGGAAGAGGGGGGCCGGCTCCGGCTCTGGGATGTACCGGTGGAGAGCCAGGTGCGTGGTCCCCGGCAGATCGAGGCACTCATCGAGCAGGACCCGGACATTTCCCAGCAGTTTTCCCTCTGGCGGCAGGGTGGAAGCCAGGTGTGGACCGGTCACCTGCACCTAGTGCCGGTAGGGAATAGCCTTGTCTACATGGAACCTGTCTTCCTGGCCGCCGACTCGGACGCAATTCCCGAGATCCGTCGCTATGTGGTCAGCGATGGCCGCCGCGTTGTCATGGACCCGTCCCTCCAGGGCGCAGTGGCCGGTCTTTCCATGGGGCTGGAAGGTGTTGTGGATGATGAGGTTCTGGAAGCGCCAGAGCTGGGAGAAGAGCTTCGGGAGGAGCTGGCTCAGGAGGTAGGACTCCAGGAAGCGAGTGAGGCGCTCGAGCTTCTGAACGAAGCCGATGACCGGCTCAGGGATGGGGACTGGGAAGGATTCGGTCAGAAGCTTCGGGAGCTCCGAGAATTCCTGGAGCGCCAGACTGGCGGGTAGGCGGCCTCATCCCGACTTCTGGGTCAGGCACTCCAGACGCTGGACCCCAAGCGCCTCGCCACGGAGCAGAAGGAGGACCTGGCCTCACAGCCCGCCGCTCCGGCACAACAGCTTCCCAGACGACTGGACCAGACGACTTGAAGGGAGCGCCAGGAGGCCGGACGCGTTGATTTGCCTTGATTGGCGCCGATCCGCGTCCTACCTTCAGCAGGCTGAACCAGCAGGGGAGGGATCCGCCTTCCCAGTGGCAGCCTTGATCACCCCTCACTTCACACTGAGAGCTGTGAAGGGGGAAAACGGGATCCAGAGACTCAGAAAGGGACCGAATGGACATCCACGAATACCAGGCAAAGGAGCTCTTCCGGAATGCGGGGATTCCCGTACCGCCGGGGGAGGTGGCCGAAACCGCCGACCAGGCCGAGGAGATCGCAAGCCGCTTTGGTGGCACCGTGGTCGTGAAGGCCCAGGTGCACACTGGAGGGCGGGGGAAGGCTGGCGGTGTGAAGCTGGCTTCCTCGGCTCAGGAGGCCCGGGAGTACGCAGAGAACATCCTGGGCATGACCATCAAGGACCTGACCGTCAAGAAGGTTCTGGTCACCCCTGCCGAAGACATCGCCACTGAGGCCTACGTGGGTGTCCTCATCGACAGGGCAACCCAGCGTCCCATGTTCATGGTGTCGCCGGAAGGTGGGGTCGACATCGAGGAAGTGGCGGCCACCAATCCAGAGGCAATCCGAAAGCTCCGGATCGACCCTCGCTACGGACTGCTACCGCACCAGGCATATAGCCTGGCCACCTTCCTCTACGACGATCCGGCACAGATCAAGCAGGCAACACGGGTCATGGGCCAACTCTACGAGGCCTTTACCCGGAACTCCTGCTCCCTGGCCGAGATCAACCCGCTCATTGTCACCCCCGCCGGTGACGTGAAGGCTATCGACGCCAAGGTGAGCATTGACGAGAGCGCCCTTTTCCGCCTTCCGGAGGTAGCCGATTACCGGGACCTGGATGCAGAGCCGGCATCGGAGACCAAGGCTCGGGAGGCCGGTCTCTCCTTCGTGAAGTTGGACGGCGATGTAGGGTGCTGTGTGAATGGCGCCGGTCTGGCCATGGCCACCATGGATCTGGTGAAGTACTACGGTGGTGAACCGGCCAACTTTCTGGACATCGGAGGGTCGTCCAATCCGGACAAGGTGGTGTCGGCGCTGGAGATCATCACCGCTGATCCCAACGTAAAGGCCATCCTCTTCAACATCTTCGGGGGCATCACCCGGTGCGATGACGTGGCAAACGGAATTGTGGAGGCGGCCCGCCGCATCGACATCCAGCCGCCTATCGTCATCCGGCTCACGGGGACGAACGAGGAAGAAGCGCTGGAGATCTTGAAGGAGGCCGGTTTCTCCGCCTTCACCTCCATGGATGAGGTGGTGGAGAAGGCAGTGGAGCTCGCCGCGCAGGCCTGAATCGACTCAACGGCAGGGAGAATAATAGAGAAATGTCGATCTTTATCGATGCATCGACCCGCCTCGTCGTCCAGGGCATTACCGGGCGCGACGGCTCATTTCACGCCAGTCAGATGGTGGAATACGGAACGCAGGTGGTGGCCGGCGTGACGCCAGGGAAGGGTGGCCAGACCTTCACCGCTGAAAATGGAACCAAAGTTCCAATTTTCAACACGGTGGAAGAAGCCGTGCAGGAGGAGGGCGCCAACACCTCCGTCATCTACGTACCCCCGGCCTTTGCCGCAGGGGCCATCATGGAGTCGGCCGATGCCGGTATCGACTTCATCGTGGGTATTACCGAGGGCATTCCGGTCATGGATATGACCCGGACCTACGCCTTCGTACAGGATCGGGGCGCTCGACTTCTGGGGCCGAACTGCCCCGGCGCCATCACCCCCGGTGTGGCCAAGGTGGGGATCATTCCGGGTCAGATCACGACCCCGGGTCCCGTAGGGGTCGTGTCCCGCTCGGGTACCCTCACCTACGAGGCTGTGAATCAACTCACCCAGGCAGGGATTGGGCAGACCACCTGTGTGGGAATCGGTGGTGACCCCATCATTGGTACCAACTTCATCGACACGCTGCAGGCTTTTGGCGATGATCCGGAGACGGAGGCCATCGTCATGATTGGTGAGATCGGAGGTACGGACGAGCAGGAGGCCGCCGAGTGGGTGAAGGCGAACCTGGATATCCCCGTGGTAGGATTCATTGCTGGACAGACCGCCCCTCCGGGACGTCAGATGGGCCATGCTGGTGCCATCATCTCCGGATCGGCCGGAACAGCCGAAGAGAAGATGAAGGTGTTCGAGGAGAACGGAATCGCTGTGGCCAAGCGCCCTGCCGATATCCGGACCCTCATCCAGGAGAAGCTGGGCCTGTAGGGTCTCGGCTTCCGGCTCCAATCTTCCAATGACCCATGCGGCTGGCTGAGCTGCTCCGACCTGAACGGATCCGGGTGCCCCTTCGGGCCCGGTCCGTTCAGGATGGGTTCCTGGAACTCCGAGGGCTCCTGGGCGACGAGGAACCCCTTCCCATGGGGGCTCCGGCCGTCAGTCCCTCGGGTCGAACGTGCCTGCTGGATCTACAGCCCCGGGATGGCGTTCCGGAAGGGATCGCTGTGGGGATCGCCCCGGAGCCGTTGAGCGGAGAGGATCTTCCAGAGCCGGGAGGCGTGCGCCGTGCGAGGGTCCTCGTCCTCCTCTCCGGAGTCGACCTGGAACGGGAGCCTCGCTACAGAATCAAGGCGGCCTTCTTCGACCCGGTGGTGGAGGATGCCCTCCTGAAGGTGGAAGGGGTGGAAGAACTCCTCTCCATTCGCCGTCTCATGGACACCGAGCTCATGCGTCCTCTTCTGGTCCATGATGCCATGGTCCCGTTGGAGTACCGGATCTACCCGGATACCCCTCTGGAAGAGGTCCTCTCTCTCATGGTCCGCCGGCACCTATCTGTCGTTCCCGTGGTAGGGGAGGGATTGCAGGTACGAGGACTCATCAGCGCAGCGGAGATTCTCCGGTTCGGTCTCAAAGCCGGCCCTGGCCGGACGAGTGGAGGTGGAAAGCCCCCCGGAACGGCCAAGGATCTCATGAGTCGGTCAGTGCTCTGTGTGGCCGAGGATGAGTCACTGGCGGATGCAGCGCAGGTCATGGCTCACCGCAACGCCGATCAGCTCCCCGTTGTTCGTGATGGTGAGCTGGTTGGATTCCTTACCCGGGACGGGGTCCTCACCGCCCTCTTCGGTGAACGGATCGATGCCCGGAACAACCCCAAGACTTCGGAAGGAATCGAGGAATGACCCATACACTCGCCATCATCAAACCCGACGCCGTGGCATCTGGAAGAGCCGGAGCCATTCTGGCTCACCTGGAGAAGGGCGGATTCACGGTTCAGGCCCTTCGCATGACCCGCCTGAACCCGGCTCAGGCCCGGGCATTCTATGCCGTGCACAAGGAGCGTCCTTTCTATGAGTCGCTCGTCTCCTTCATGACCTCAGGCCCTGTCATCCCCATGGTCCTGGAGGCCGAGAATGCTGTGCCGGCCCTCAGGAAAGCCATTGGAGCCACGGATCCGGCAGAAGCGGAGGAAGGGACCGTCCGGGCGCTCTATGCCGAGTCCAAGGAGCGGAATGCCATCCATGCATCGGATTCGGATGAGAACGCTCGTAACGAGATCGGCTTCTTCTTCAGCGAGAGTGAACTCCTGGCGCTCTGAATATGGAGCCATGAGGTTTCGTCCCCACCCAGGGAGGTTGGATGACCAGGGAGATCCAGAAGGTGGCGGTGATTGGCGCAGGCACCTCGGGCCGAGGAATTGCCCGGGTACTCGCCGCTGCCGGGATCGATGTCTTGATGGTAGAACGGGACTCCACCTCCCTGGAGCGGGCCCTTCGCGGGCTTCGCGAGGGGATGAATCGGGACATTGCCCGATGGTCGCTGACTGAGTCGGAACGGGACGCCATTCTGGCCCGGGTGGAGGGGGTTGCCGGAAGCCCGCGCTTGCACGGGGTGGAGGCGGTCTTCGAATGCGCCACCGAGGACTTCAAGGAAAAGTATGCGCTCCTGCAGGAGTTGGACCGGCGAGCCCCGCGCCAGTGCCCGTTCTTCCTGAATACCTCCACCCTCTCCATCACGAGCTTGAGTGAGGCCTTGTCCGAAGCCCGCCGTCCTTGGCTCGTCGGACTACACTTCCTGCATCCCGTCTCCCGCATCTCCCTGGTGGAGCTGGTTCGGGGACGGGACACCGGAGAGGAGGCCGAAGCATTTGCCAGGCGTGTGGCTCGCCGGCTGGGAAAGGAAAAAAAAAACGAGCCGCCTCACTCTGGCCCTCATCAACGAGGCCATCCACCTGGTCATGGAAGGGGTTGCAACCCGGGATGCTGTGGATCAGGCCATGAAGCTCCGGCTGGGAGCTACCCACGGTCCCCTGGCCCTGGCCGACGAGATCGGATTGGACTCGGTGTACCGGGCCCTCGTTTCATTGAATGGTGGTCTGGGCCTTGATCAGTTTCGGCCTGCGCCCCTCCTTCGCCGGATGGTGAATGAAGGGTGGCACGGTGAGAAATCCGGTCGAGGGTTCTATCGCTACGATGAGACCGGTCGACGGTTGGATGAAGGGAGTGATCTCACCGAGCCTCCTCTGGAACGAGTCATCGGAGCTGGCCCAAGCCGGAAGGACGGAGAAGAGTCGTGAAGGTACTGGTGGTGAACTCCGGTTCCTCCTCGGTGAAATACCAGGTCATCGACACCAGGGACGAAGCTCCTCTCGTCATTGGAGTTGTGGAGCGAATCGGGAGTGGCGGCGCGATCCTCAGCCAGGAGCGGATGTCCGACGGCGTCCGGATCAAGGAATCGGGGTCCATCCTGGACCACCGGGATGCCATCAAGGCGATCCTCGACCTGGTTCGGGATGCGGAGCGAGGCGCCCTTGGCTCCCCTGATGACTTGGATGCCGTGGGACACCGTGTGGTTCATGGCGGGGAATCCTTCACCCAATCCGTGGTCATCGACGAGGTGGTGGAAGAGGGCATTCGGGAGTGCATCGATCTGGCGCCCCTCCACAACCCCCACAATCTGGCGGGCATTCGGGGTGCCCGGCAGGCCCTTCCAGAGACGAACCACGTCGCTGTCTTCGACACGGCGTTTCACGCATCTCTACCCCCACAAGCTTTCCACTACGCGCTTCCCTACGCCTTGTATCGGAGGCACCGGATCCGACGGTATGGGTTTCATGGCACGAGCCATCGGCACGTAGCTCGGCGGTCAGCCCAGCTCCTGAGCCGGGAGATGGATGGTCTCCGCGTGGTTTCCCTTCACCTGGGAAACGGAGCCAGTGCTTGCGCCATCCGGGATGGCCATTCGGTGGACACCTCCATGGGGTTCACCCCCCTTGAAGGATTGGTCATGGGAAGCCGGTCCGGCGACCTGGATCCTGCCGTGGTTCTTCATGTCATGGCTCGAGAGGAGCTGTCGGCCGCTGACGCTGGAGCCATGTTGAACAAGCACTCGGGGCTCCTGGGGCTTTCCGGGGTCTCAGGGGATATGCGGGATCTCCTGGAGGAGGAAGGGGATGGGAGCGAACGGGCTCGTCTGGCCCTGGACGTCTACACGTACCGGATCCGAAAATATATCGGGTCCTACGCTGCTGTTCTGGGTGGGTTGGATGCAGTGGCCTTCACCGGGGGGATCGGGGAGAATGCTCCCTCCATCCGGGCCCGTGCTCTCCAGGAACTGGAGTTCCTGGGGATGGAGGTGGACGATGGCGCCAACGACGCACTCACCGGTGGCGAAGAGGGGGAGTTCGGAGCCGGTCCCGTTTCCCTGCAGGTCATCCGGAGCGGAGAGGAACTCACCATTGCGAGGGAGACGGAGCGGGTGCTCAANGGGGATGCGCAGGGTCAGGAAGGTGTTTGAGGCAAGGAAAGGAGGCGTGCTGGAGGCCGGATTCGGGCTTCTTGCGATGGCCGGTCCAGGGGAGCCAGCTGTCCGGTCGGGTTATTGACACATGAGCCTTATTCCAAGAGCTTTAATGGTCTATGCTCAAGGTCAACCTCATGGACCTGGATCGAGAAGGGCAAGTCCAGGTTCAGGCTACGATTGCGCCGGACGATCCTCTCTGGGAGAATCTCGATCTCCAGCTGGAGGAAGGGGTGGAGGTGGATCTCACCTTCATGGCCACGCCAACTGGGCAGGTGATTGCCCGTGGCACCCTGACGTTCGTTCCCCGACTCCAGTGTCGACGATGCCTGGAGAAGATCCGTCAGCCCGTCCAGGAGGAGGTAACACTGGTCTGGGCACCTCGGGACGAATTTCAGACGGCTGAGGGGGAAGAAGATGCTGGTGAGATCCGGGTCCTGGAGCTTGATTCCAACGAACTGGACGTGACACCGGCCATCCGGGAAGAAGTGGTCCTGGCGAGACCGGTCTATGCGGTTTGCAGGCAAGACTGCAAAGGCCTCTGCCCCAGGTGTGGTGTGAATCGAAACGAAGAAACCTGTGATTGTGTTCTGGACGAGCCCGATCCCCGATGGGATGCTCTCCGGGCGTTGAAGGAAGACTAGAGGAGGAGTGCCATGGCGGTCCCAAAGAAGCGTACGTCCAAGCAGCGTCAGCGCAAGCGCCGAACCCACTACAAGGCTCAGGCGGTGGTGACCCATACCTGCAGCCGTTGCGGAGACCCGAAGAAGCCCCACCGGGTCTGCCCGACCTGCGGGTACTATCGGGATGAGCAGGTGATTGAGGTCGACCTGGACTGACGAGTTCGTCCGTTGAGGATCGCTCTCGATGTAATGGGAACCGATGCAGCGCCCGCGAGCGAGATCGCAGGTGCGTTGCAGGCTATCCAGGACCGGGACGACCTGACGCTCATCCTCGTAGGGGATGAAGCGAAGATCCGACGGGGTCTGGACAAGCACGCCCATGTCCCTGAGAACCGTCTGGAGATCCTTCACGCACCTGATCGGATCCATCCCAGCGACGCTCCGGCCACGGCTGTGCGCCGGCGCCCCCAGTCCTCCATCGTCAAGGGAATCCGGCTCCAGAAGGAAGGAACAGCCGATGCCTTCATCAGCGCCGGCTCCACCGGCGCGGTCATGGCTGCATCCCTCATCCTCCTGCGGCCACTCCCCGGTGTGGCTCGTCCTGCCATCGGTACCCTCCTTCCCACGGCCGGCCGTCCTACTCTCATGCTCGACGCTGGGGCGAATGTGGACTGTAAGCCCCAGCACCTCCTCCAGTTTGCTCAGCTGGGATCCATCTATGGACAGGATCTCATGGGAGTGGAACGTCCCCGGGTTGCCCTCCTCAACATCGGAGAGGAGCCGGAGAAGGGGAACGAGTTGGCAGTGGAGACCCACCAGCTTCTCCGTGACAGCGACCTGAATTTTGTTGGGAACGTGGAAGGGCGGGACATCATCCAGGGGGCCTGTGATGTCCTGGTTTGCGACGGCTTTGTCGGGAACGTCCTCCTCAAGTTCTACGAGTCGGTGGCCGAGTTCATCATCGGGCTCCTGAGCCAGGAGATGGAACGAGTCGGTGCCGACCTGGACCTGCCGGAGGTCTTCCGTGTCCTGGATTACTCCGAATACGGGGGGGCGCCCCTCCTGGGTGTGAACGGAGTGACGATCATTTGCCACGGTTCCTCGCCTCCGAAAGCGATCCGGAACGGGATTGAGGTGGCGGCCCAGGCGGTGGATTCCCGGATGGTGGACCATATTGCAGGTGAACTGGCTGAACACGAACAATCCAAGGAGTGAGTGCTGCCGAAATGGCTTCCACCGCGTCTGGCCCTTTCTCGACCGCACCCGCCTGACCCCGCGTCCTGAGATTCCTTATGTCCCTTGCACTCATCTTTCCGGGCCAGGGTTCCCAGACCGTTGGAATGGGGAAGCCCCTTGCCGACAGGTTTCCTGAAGCCTTGGAGACGATCCAGGAAGCAGACCGGATCCTGGGCTTTGAGCTCTCCCGCATCATGTGGGAGGGGCCGGATGAGGAACTGGTTCAGACCAAGAACGCCCAGCCCGCTATCCTGACCCACTCCGTAGCAGTCCTGAGGGTGATTCAGGAGCGCCTTCCCCCCGTGCAGATGGCGGCTGGTCATTCTCTGGGCGAGTTCTCCGCTCATGTAGCCGCCGGAACTCTCTCCTACGAGGATGCTCTGAGGGCAGTCCGGAAGCGGGGAGAGCTCATGCACGAGGCCGGCACCCAGCGCCCAGGTACAATGGCCGCTTTTCTGGGGATGGATGATGAGGCAGCCGGAGAAATCTGTCGAGAAGCCTCGGACCCGGATCAAGATCAGGTCGTGGTGGTAGCGAACCTGAACTCTTCGGGACAGCTGGTGATCTCCGGGGATGTAGACGCTGTGGGACGGGCCATGGAGATGGCCGGGGATGCCGGCGCCAAGCGGGTGGTTCCTCTGAATGTCTCGGGCGCCTTCCATTCCCCCCTCATGGAACCCGCCGGCCAGGGATTGCGTGCGGAACTGGAGGCCATGACTTTCAAGCGACCTTCATTCCCTGTGGTGTCCAACGCCACGGCAAACCCTGTCACGACTGGGGAAGAAGCCCGGGACCTGCTGGTGAAACAGCTCACCTCGCCGGTTCGATGGGCTGAGTCCATCCAGGTCATGCTTCAGGGAGGGGTGACCCGCTTCCTTGAACTGGGACCAGGGAGTGTCCTGCGGGGGCTGAACCGGAGAAACGCGAGAGGCGTGCCGACCCAGTCGCTGGGAACCCCCGAGGACTTGGCAGAGCTTTCCCTTTGAGTGGGAGATGGCAGGAATGACGAACGAGTTGAAGGATCACGTCGTATTGGTGACCGGAGGGTCTCGGGGCATCGGGCTGGGCATCGCTCGGGCCATGGCCGACGGGGGAGCCAGGGTCGCCGTCATCGGTCGGAATGAAGAGCGTGCCCGATCCGCAGCCGATTCACTCCCCGGAGAGGGACATGGGGGATTCGGCTGCGATGTGGCGGACCCGGACCAGGTGAAGGAGGCGGTCCCTGCCGTGCAGGACGAGTTGGGTGGTGTCACTGTATTGGTCAACAACGCCGGAATTGCCCGGGACAACATCCTCCTCCGGTTGGGTGATGACGATTGGGATGAAGTCATGGCTGTTAACCTGAAGGGGGCTTTCAACATGACCCGGGCCGTGACGCGTGCTATGATGAAGCGACGGGATGGTGTGATCATCAATGTGAGTTCCGTCGTTGGTCTCACGGGGAATCCGGGCCAGTCCAACTACGCGGCGTCGAAGGCTGGCCTGATCGGGTTCACCAAGAGTGTTGCCCGGGAGCTGGCCAGTCGTAACATCCGTTGTAACGCTATCGCCCCGGGATATATCGAAACCGACATGACCGGTGCGCTGGACGAGAAGCAGACCGAAGCCCTCCAGGAGAGGATTCCCCTGGGACGGCTCGGGACCCCGGAAGATATTGCCGGTGTGGCCCGCTTTCTCGCAGGCCCCGCTGCTCGCTACATTACCGGGCAGGTACTGACCGTCGATGGCGGCATGGTGATCTGAGTCGCTGGAGAGGGTTTTCACTTTTTCTGACTGATCAACAACGTACGAGGTAAGACATGGCCGAGAGCATCGAGGCGCGGGTAAAGGAAATCATCGTCAACGAACTGGGCGTGGAGGCCGAGAAGGTCACCACGGAGGCTTCCTTTGTGGAGGACCTGGGCGCTGATTCCCTGGACACGGTGGAGTTGGTGATGGCCTTTGAAGAGGAGTTTGGCCTGGATATCCCCGACGAGGATGCAGAGCAGATGCGGACCGTGGGTGAGGCAGTGGACTACCTCAAGAAGAACACCGATTCCTGACATCGGAGATCAGCACAGGCGGCCCGAGGATCGGGCGGGAGTTCCATGGGGATGAAGAACGGATCGAAGCGGGAGGTGGTGGTCACCGGGGTCGGCCTTGTGACCCCGGTGGGCATTGGAGTCGAAACTGCTTGGGAGGCGCTCCTGCAGGGAAAATCGGGCGGTGGAATCATCTCCCATTTCGACGCGGGAGAGGACTTCGCCACTCGTATCGCGTGTGAGGTCCGGGGTTTCGATGCATCACAGGTTCTGGATCCGAAGGAGATCCGTCGCTACGACAGGTTTGCCCAGTTCGCTCTGGTTGCGGCGGATGAGGCGATGCGGAATGCCGGTCTGGACGGCGTCCCGGAGGGCGTGTCCGAAGATCGCTTCGGTGTCATTTTCGGAAGTGGAATCGGGGGCATCTCCACCTTCGAGGAGCAATCCAGAACCCTGCTCGACCGGGGCCCCAAACGAGTGAGTCCGTTCTTCGTCCCCATGTTCATCCCCGATATCGCGCCGGGCCTCATCTCCATCCGGTATGGGGCTCGGGGGGCCAACTTTACCACCGTCTCGGCCTGCGCATCGTCCGCCCACGCCATTGGCGAGGCTGCCCGGACCATTGAGCGTGGCGACGCGGATGCTGTGATCGCCGGGGGAACCGAGGCGACCATCACTCCCCTGACCATCGCAGGATTCTCCGCCATGAAGGCNATGTCCACCCGGAATGACGACCCGGCTGGCGCGAGTCGACCCTTCGACGCGACCCGGGACGGTTTCGTTATGGGTGAAGGGGCCGGGTCGCTCATCCTGGAAGCTCGCGAGGTNGCGGAAGCACGAAGGGCGCCCATCCTTGGTGTGGTGGCCGGGTACGGGTCATCTGCAGATGCCTACCACATCACGGCTCCGGCACCCGATGGTCAAGGCGCCCAGTCGGCGATGCGTATGGCATTGGCCGATGCGGGAGCTGAGCCAACCGAGGTGGATTATGTGAACGCCCATGGCACCTCCACTCCGCACAATGACCGTTCCGAGACGGCAGCCATTCGGGCGGTACTTGGCGATCGGGCCGACGATGTGGTCGTCGGTTCCACCAAGTCGATGACCGGACATCTTCTGGGAGCAGCGGGAGCGGTGGAAGGGATCGTATCGTTGCTGGCTTGCAGACATGGGAAGATTCCGCCCACCATCAACCTCCAGAACCCGGATCCCGATTGTGATCTGGACTATGCGCCTGAGGGGATGCGGGAGCGGCCGGTGACGTTGGCCCTCTCCAATTCCTTCGGCTTCGGCGGACACAACGTTTGCCTGGCTTTCCGCCGGTGGGCCCAGGATTGATGGTTCCAGGAGGTCGTTAGTCCATGGATCTGCGTGTTGGACTCGGGTATGACTCCCATCCCTTCGATTCTGAGCGTAGCTGTATCCTGGGCGGCGTGGAGTTTCCCGAGAGTCCAGGGCTGAAGGGATTCTCGGATGGGGATGCCGTAGCTCACGCGGTAACGGACGCTATCCTGGGAGCTGCGGCTCTCGGGGACATCGGAAGCCACTTCCCCCCGGGAGATGAGCGATGGCGTGGAGCAGATTCCATGGAACTCCTCCGCCAAGCTGTTCGGATGGTGGAGGAGGCCGGGTACCGGGTCGGGAACGTTGATCTTACGGTCATCTGCGAGAAACCGAAGATCAGCCCTATGGCTCTCCGCATGCGTCGCTCCCTGGCGGCAGCGCTCCGGACCACTCCCCAGGCCGTGTCCGTGAAGGGAAAGACCAACGAAGGCATGGGGTGGGAAGGGGCCGGAAAGGGGTTGGCCGTTCACGCCGTGGCGCTTCTCAGGAAGGGGTGACAGCCGGGGTGGTCCCGCCATCCCGGTCGTTCTGTCGGTGGAGACACCTGGAGAGTTCCGACTGGAGGGGTTCAGGGACTACCTGAGCTTCGAGCGGGGTTTGGCCGATCGCACGGTGGAGGCCTACGCAGGAGACTTGGAGCGCCTGGCTCTCTTCCTTGTGTCCCAGGGCCTGAACGACCCCGGCGAGGTGTCCCACCTCGAGTTGCGGGAGTACCTCTACCACCTGAAGGACCAGGGGCGGGCACCTTCCTCCATCCGCCGGGCCCTTTCTTCCACTCGGAGTTACTTCACCTTCCTTCTGTCAGAGGGAGTGGTGGAATCCGATCCCACTGAGCGGTTGGAGTCTCCTCGGAGTTGGCGCCGCCTTCCTCAGGTCCTGAGTGCTGATGAGGTAGATGCCTTTCTCTCGGCACCGTCCCCGGACAGCTGGGCCCATTGGAGGGACCGGGCCATCCTCGAACTCCTCTACGCCACCGGTGTCCGGGTGTCGGAGCTGGTGGGCATTCAACTTGCCGACGTGTTTCTGGATGAACGGCTACTCAAGGTCACGGGGAAGGGAAGCAAGGAGCGCATCGTCCCGTTTGGCCGACCCGCGGCGGAGGCCACTCGACGATATCTTCAGCACCTGCGAATGGAGTTGGATCGCGGAGAGGGGGAAGGGTTCCTCTTCTTGAATCGGTGGGGGCGTCCCCTGACACGGATGTCGGTCTGGTCACTGGTCCGGGATTCGGCCCATGCTGCCGGGATCGAGAAGCGGGTCTCTCCCCATACCCTGCGTCACACCTTCGCCACTCACCTCCTGGAGGGAGGGGCAGATCTGGTCGCGGTTCAGGAGCTCCTGGGACATGTAGACATCTCCACCACCCAGATCTACACCCACGTCGATCGAGACTACCTTCGAGACGTCCACCGCCGCTTCCACCCCCGAGGGTAGGTCCCGGAGACTGGATCCGCACAGCTTACCCCACGGAGGGTCGGGACCCGCAGGGAGCGCGAAGACGCTGCGCCGGGGTGGAAAGAGATACGGACGACGGGGTGTCGGTCATCCCGTTGAGCGTCCCCTACTCCGGGGACGAGGGATCACCCGCTTGACGACGGGCCTGGCTCTCCACCGATGGCCGTTCAGCTTCTGGCACCAGGGCGAAGAGCTCATCCTGATTTCCGGCCTGTCCCAGTAGTTCAATGGCCTTGGCCAGGACCGGATCCCGGCGAGCCTGTGTCTGGAGAGACTGCGCAACCAAGTCCAAGCGTTGGTACATGGTGCGTTCCAGTTGCCAGTGGAGATACTCCCGCGTGTTCTGGGTCAGAAGGGCATCATCAAGGCCGTCCTCCACGAGACCCGCGATGAAGCTCTCCGCCGCACCCTGGGGGAAAGCCTCGGGAATCTCTCCGTCGCGCACTTCCTGGGCTACGGCGAAGGCCGCCTCCTGGATCCGTTGAGTCAGGGGAATCCCGGCATCCACAGAACCGTTCAAGAGGTCCTGCTCCTCACTGGAAAGGGTGTCGCCTCGGACCTCAACGTCCGGGAAAACACCGCCTCCACCCCAGATCGTCCGTCCTCCCTCGGAGGTGAAGCGGGGAATGGAGTCCGGTTCGATGACCCGGCCCTCCCGATCCCGAGGCCTGTTCAGTGAACGCCCCAGGGGGGTGTACCATTCCCCGCTGGTGAGGCGGATCATGTGCTCCGCCGGGAGGGGAACAACGCTCTGAACACTCCCTTTTCCGAAGGTTCGCTCGCCGATGACCAGGGCCCGATCGTGGTCCTGCAGTGCGCCGGCCACGATTTCTGAAGCCGAGGCCGAGAAGCGGTCCACCAGCACGATGAGGGGAGTGTTCGGTGCCCTGGCCGCTCGGCGGGCGTATGCCGACTCTTCCCGAACCTGACCATTTCCCCCAGGGGTTCTGGAGCGGGTCGTAACCAGCGTTGACCCCCGATCCAGAAAGAGATCTGCCAGATTGAGAGATTCGTCCAGGTACCCTCCAGGATTCCGTCGTAGATCCAGGATGAGTCCGGTCACCCCATCCAGCTCAGTCAGGACCGAGTCGACCTCGGCAGCTGATTCCCTGGCCACCCGGTCCAGGAGGACGTAGCCCACGTCCCCGAAGATGCGCTCGGAGGTCACGGCTGGAATGTGGACCTGGTCCCGTCGGATTCGATGGGGGATGGGCTGTTCGATCCCGTCTCGTTCGACTTCCACCTCCACTTCGCTTCCGATCTCCCCTCGAATCCGATTGGAAGCCTCGGTGACGGACCAGCCCCGGGCATCGTCGCCATTCACGGCGACAATCCGATCACCAACCAGGAGACCTTCCTGATCGGCAGGCGTATTACGGAACACGGCGGTGATGGTGACCGCCTCGTTCAACTCCGTGATCTGCACTCCGATACCCGCGTAGTTTCCCGTGCTCTCTTCCTCGAAGGCTCGAACCTGGTCCGGGGTCAGGACATCGGCGTAAGGGTCATCCAGTTCCTTGATCAGGCCGCGGATGGCCTTCTCCCAGAGGACCGAGTCGGGCTCCGAGGTGAGTGCAAAGTCCCGAATGGCCCTGAGAGTGCCGAGAAAGACTTCCGCCTCGGCGCCCATCTCTTCAACATCCTGTGCGGAGAGACCGGGAAGACTGGAGCCCCGGTTCTGGGCTTCAGCTTCCTGTCCCACAGGGAGGACGAACAAGAGGAGGGTGAGGGAGAGGATCAGGCGTGTCATGCGGGTCTCTTTTCCGGGTCCGGACGTGGGGGTGTGGCCGGCTTGGGCTGGCAGGTGGATTGTCGATCTGAGCCGATTGATACTTCTTAACCCTGGAATCAGATGTCGTTCCGGGAACTCTCCCTCAGGGATGGTCGTAGGCCTACCCTGAGCAACGTACCAATCGACTCCAACAATGTTATCTTCACGCCCTCGCTCGCGCAGCCCCGGGTCGCGGTCTAGGCACCCAAGCTGCACGTCCCGAGAACGTGAATCGGCACCCAACTCGAATCCCCCGGGGGTCTCATGAAGGTCACACTGTCCCAGTTCAAACCCCGGAAGGGGGATCTGGAGGGAAACCTTGGAGGAATTCGGGAGGAGATTGCCAGCGCTGCCAGCCAGGGGGATGACCTGCTGGTCTTCCCGGAGACCGTTCTGTCCGCCTATTTCGTTGAGGGGGCCGTCAGCCGAGTGTGCCGGACGCCCAGCTGGGTGGCTGCTCAACTGGATCGTCCTCCTCAGGATTCGCCTGATGTGGTCCTGGGGATGTACGAGCGGGGAAGGGAGGGAGTCCACAACTCGGCGCTCTATCTGACCCCCGCCGACGGTGAGTGGGTCGTGACCCACGTTCACCGGAAGGTATTTCTTCCGACCTACGGGGTGTTTCAGGAGGCCCGGTTCGTGGTGCCGGGGCTTCGGGCCCACGCCTTCGACACCCGCTTTGGCCGTGTGGGACTTCTGGTCTGTGAGGACATGCACCACTCCCTTCTACCCACGATCCTGGCCCTGGATGGAGCCGAGGTGCTGATCTGCCTCGCTGCCTCTCCGGCCCGGGAGTTGGGGCCAGGAACGGGAATCCCGCACTCCCTGGAACGATGGGATGCGGTGGGCAGAGCCATTGCCATGGAACACGGCGTCCACTTCCTTGTTGCCCATCTGGTGGGGAGTGAGGGGGGAAAGCTCATGACCGGAGGAAGTGTGGCTTATGGGCCAGGCGGGGAGATCCTGGGTCGGGGACCGATCTTCCGGGAAGGAGCGCTTCATCTATCATTGGATCCGGCGGCGCGGACGCGCGTTCGCGACCGAGGCCCCATGCTGAACGATCTCCGGCAGCGACTTCCTTACCTGGTCGATGAACTTACTCGGGTGATCCACACCCCGGGGTCGGGTGACTCCTCCTTCTCACCAGGAGCCAACGGGCCGGAAGTTCCGGTGCCCGCCCGCGTGGATCCTGATGATGATTCTTTCCTGGAATTGGATCTGGCGTTGACCACGGAGGCGCTGGTGGGATTCCTTCGGGATGAGATTCCTGAACGGCGAGGATTCCAGTCGGTGGTCCTGGGGCTCTCCGGTGGTGTGGACTCAGCCGTGGCTCTGGCCTTGGCCGCTCGGGCGCTGGGACCGGAGAATGTCCATGCCATACTCATGCCGTACGCCACCTCGAGCCCCGAGAGTCTGGAACACGGAAAGGTGGTAGCTGAGAAGTTCGGGGTGGACTATCGGGTCATTCCCATCACCGAGGGAATAGACGCCTACATAGAGCGTGAGGGGCCGGAGATCTCGGGTCTCCGCCGCGGGAATCTGGCTGCCCGATTCCGGGCCATGGTCCTTTGGGACCAGTCGGCCCGGCTCGAGGCTCTTCCTCTGGGGACCGGGAACAAGAGTGAGCGACTTCTCGGCTACTTCACCTGGCATGCCGACGATGCGCCTCCCATTAACCCCCTGGGGGATCTCTGGAAGACTCAGGTATGGGCTCTGGCGAGATACCTGGAGGTCCCGCCAGAGGTGGTGGACAAGCCGCCCAGCGCCGACCTTGTAGAAGGAGTGGACGATGCTGACGAGATTGGCGTGGGATACCGGGTGGCGGACCGAATCCTCTACTGGCTCGTTCGAGATGTGGAAGCTGAATCCCTCATACAGGCCGGGTTCCCCGAAGAGGCAGTGACGATCGTCTCTCGGCGTCTGGAGGGCACCCATTGGAAGCGGAAGGCGCCCACCATTGCCATGGTGTCGCCCTCGGCCATCGGTGAGTTCTACCTCAGGCCCGTCGACTACTGACCTTCAGGTGGAGAAAAGCATTGATCCTCGTCCTGGACAACTACGACTCCTTCACCTGGAACCTCGTTCAGCTATTGGGAGATCTGGGGGCCGACCCCGTTGTGATCCGGAATGACGGACGCACGGTGGATGAGATCGAGGCCATGAGCCCTGAGCGGATCGTCATCTCTCCCGGCCCCTGTACTCCATCAGAGGCCGGGATCAGTGTGGACCTCATCCGTCGGATGGGCTCTACCACTCCGATGCTGGGGGTCTGTCTGGGTCATCAGGCCATTGGCGAGGCCTTCGGTGGCCGAACCATCCGTGCTCGGCGCGTAATGCACGGGAAGGTGGGGGCTGTTCACCATTCAGGGCAGGGCCTGTTTCGTGACCTTCCGAGTCCCATGAAGGCCATGCGCTACCATTCCCTGGTGACGGACGAGTCCATCCTTCCCACTTCGCTGGAGGTCGTCGCCTGGTCCGTTGAGGAGCGTGGCCGGGAAGTTCAGGCCATGCGACACCGAGAGCACCCGGTCTGGGGTGTGCAATTCCACCCCGAATCCTACTTCTGCCAGTCAGGCCGGGAGTTGATCCGAAACTTCCTGCAGGACCCTGCCTGAGGCGCCGGCTTCTCCAGGGCGCCAAGACCGGAGGGAGGGAATTCGTCCGTTCTGGGGGGGAGATGTCGCCTTGCTCTCTCTTCCGAACGGGCATAGTTTTCGTGGCGTGAAAATTGCTAAGAAGCTCCCGACCCTCCCAGCAGATTCTCAGCCGTGAAGGAACCCGTTCTGGCGGTGATTCCGGCCCGGCTCGAATCTTCTCGTCTCCCTCGGAAACCCCTCCAGCCCATCCTGGGTCGACCACTCCTCCAGTGGGTTTGGGAGCGGATCCGGGGAATGAAGGCGTTCGATGAGGTCGTAGTGGCCACCGATGCGGCAGAAGTGCGGCAACTTTGCCAGGCCATTGGGGCACCGTGTGTGCTCACGAACCCCGCCCACCCATCGGGCACGGACAGGGTGGCCGAGGTGGCAACCCGGGATGAGTTCCGAAGCTTCCCGATCATCCTGAATATCCAGGGTGATGAGCCTCTGGTAGAGGAAGATCATCTGGCCCGGGTGGTGGCCTTGATTCGAGAGGACGCCTGGGATCTGGCTACCTGCGCATCGCCGCTGAGGAGCAGGGAAGCCCTCCATGACCCTTCCACAGTGAAGGTCGTACGGACCAAGGAGGGCAGAGCCCTCTACTTCTCCCGGGCGCCTGTTCCCCATCGACGAGACGGGAGCCCGACGCCGGAGCAGTTGGACCGGCCGCCGTATCTTCGCCACCTGGGAATCTACGCCTATAGACGGGAAGCGCTGGCGGCCTGGGTAGCGCTGCCCCCATCTCCCCTGGAGGAGTTGGAGCGGCTGGAACAGTTGCGGGCTCTTGAAGCCGGACTTGCCATGGGGGTGGCAGTGGTCGAGTCGGCTGCCCCAGGGGTGGACACGGCGGCAGATGTGACGAGAATGGAAGAGGCTTTCGCCCACCCTGGGAACGCCATCACTTCTACGGATGAGTCATGAGTCAAACCGAGCGGGCCACTCGATATATCTTCGTCACCGGCGGCGTCGTTTCCTCTCTGGGGAAGGGGATTGCGGCGGCTTCACTGGGGCGACTCCTGAAGGAGCGGGGTTTTCGGGTCACGATCCAGAAGTTCGACCCGTACATCAATGTGGACCCGGGGACCCTTTCGCCCTTTCAGCACGGCGAGGTCTTCGTCACCGATGACGGCGCCGAGACCGACCTGGATCTGGGCCACTACGAGCGATTCATCGACGAATCGCTTTCCCAGGCCAACAACATTACCACGGGCCGGATCTACCAATCGGTCATCGAGAAGGAGCGGCGGGGTGACTACCTGGGTTCCACCGTCCAGGTCATTCCCCACATCACCGACGAGATCAAGGCGAATATCCACAAGCTGTCGGATGGCCACGACGTGGTCATCACCGAAATCGGTGGTACGGTTGGTGACATCGAGAGCCTTCCTTTTCTGGAGGCGATCCGGCAGTTCAGGCAGGAGGTGGGGCCCGCCAACGCCATCTACATCCACCTGACGCTGGTTCCCTTCATCGCCGCGGCAGGCGAGCTCAAGACGAAGCCGACCCAGCACTCGGTTCGGGAGCTCATGCAGATCGGAATCCAGCCACAGATCCTGGTCTGTCGTTCTGAGCATCCCCTGGACGACGAGATCCGAAGAAAGATCGCTCTCTTCACCAATGTGGCCCTCCGGGGTGTGGTGGAGGCTCGAGACGCCGAGTCCATCTACCAGGTGCCATTGGAACTGAGGAATCAGGGTCTGGACGACTACGTGCTGGAGCTCCTGGGATTGGAGGCCCCTCCTCCCGATCTGACAGCCTGGACTGAGATGACGGAACGGATCGTGAACCCGTCCCGGGGGACGGTCCGGATCGCCGTGGTTGGCAAGTACACCGAGCTGGTGGATTCGTACAAGTCGATTCAGGAAGCCCTCATCCATGGGGGGATCGCCCATGACGTGGGGGTGGAAGTAGACTGGCTCTCCTCTGAGGAGTTCGAGGAAGCCGACCCGACCCCCACCCTGGCCCGATATGATGGGCTCCTCATTCCAGGTGGCTTCGGTCCCCGAGGAGTGGAGGGGATGCTGGAAGCCATCCGAGTGGCCCGGGAGAACGATCAACCCTTCTTCGGGATTTGCCTCGGGCTTCAATGCGCAGTGGTGGAGTTCGCTCGGAATGTCTGCGGGCTGGGGGAATCCCATTCCCATGAGTTCGCGTCGGAGTCCCCAGATCCGGTGATCTGTCTCATGGACTCCCAACACAACGTGACGGAGAAGGGGGGGACCATGCGGTTGGGTGCCTATCCTGCTCGACTGGCGGCCGGAACGCGGACCCAGGAGATCTACGGGCAGGAGGAGATCTCGGAGCGGCACCGGCATCGTTACGAGGTCAACACCCACTACCTGGACGTCCTGGAAGAGGCCGGTTTGACGATCAGCGGGAGCTCTCCCGATGGGAAGTTGGTGGAAATGATCGAGCTACGGGATCATCCCTGGTTCATCGGCTGCCAGTTCCACCCGGAGCTGAAGAGCCGACCCAACCGGCCTCACCCCCTTTTCGCGTCCTTCGTGGGGGCGGCGGCAAGGGCGGCAGGCATCGAAGAGGTCGCCCCGGCTGAGAGCGACATGCGAGTCGGAGCAGGGGGCTGAGCGGCCATGACCCTCTTCCAGGACTTCACCCTCATCGCCGGTCCGTGTGCTTTGGAGGACGATGCGTTGAATCTGGAGATTGCCGGGGCCCTGGCTCAGCTGGGGAGGGCCTTCGACCTCCCAGTCATCTTCAAAGCCTCCTTCGACAAGGCCAACCGGTCTCGTCTGGATTCTCCCCGGGGTCCGGGGCTGGAAGAGGGCTTGCGACGCCTGGAGAGGGTGAAAAGGGAAACTGGTCTTCCCGTCCTGACCGATATCCACGAGCCGGGCCAGGCCGAACCCGTTTCACAGGTGGTGGATGTCCTCCAGATTCCTGCTTTCCTCTGTCGTCAGACGGACCTGATGGTGGCGGCGGCCCGGACCGGGTTGCCCATGAATGTGAAGAAGGGACAGTGGATGGCGCCTGAGGAAATGGCGGCAGTGGTGGAGAAGGGACGGCGCAGTGGGGCTGGGACCATCGCCGTCACGGAACGAGGGACCTTCTTCGGATACGGAAACCTGGTGGTGGACATGCGGTCCTTCCGCCGGGTCCGTNAATCCTGCTCCGTCCCNGTGATCTTCGATGGCACCCATTCGGTACAGCGTCCAGGAAGGAAGGATGGATCCAGTGGAGGAGATCCGGAGTTCATCCCAATGCTGGTGAGAGCTGCGGTAGCAGCTGGATGTGACCACCTCTTTCTGGAGACGCATCCGCGACCCGAGACGGCGCCATCGGATGGTGCCAACATGCTTCCCCTGGATCGACTTCAGGCCCTGATGGCTGAGGTCCTGGCTCTCCGGGAGGTGGTATCCAGATGACTTCTCCTCCCCGGAGCAGAATGAGTAGGACGCCGGTGGAGGGGCCGGGAACGGCCAGTGCCGAGGATGCCCGCATCCCCGAGGAACTGGCTCGGACCATCCGGCTCGTGGTTCTGGATGTGGATGGGGTGCTCACCGATGCCGGCGTATACCTGGGTGAAACGGCCGGCGGAGAGGCCGTGGAGATGAAGCGGTTCCACATCCAGGACGGTCTGGGGATCCACCTCATGCGGGACGCAGGGCTGAAGGTGGCGCTTCTTTCCGGACGCCCTTCGCCGGCTACCCGGATCCGGGCCGAAGAACTGGGGCTGGACGAGTGTATTCAGAAGAGTGGGGGGATGAAGATCCCGGCCCTGAAGGCCCTGTTGAAGCGCAGCGGGGTGGACTGGGGCCAGGTGGCCATGCTCGGGGACGACCTCCCTGATCTCCCGGTCATGCGCCGGGTAGGACTTCCTGCTGCTGTGGCGAATGCGGTTCCCGAAGTTCGACGGGAAGCTCTTTTCACTACCCGGATGGACGGAGGGAAGGGGGCTGTCCGAGAGTTCGCGCGGAGACTCCTTGAGGCCAGGGGGGAGTGGGACCAGCTGGTGGAGGCTTACTGTGCAGCCAGAGACGATGACTGAGTTCCGGACCGCTGCTGAGGAATCCAGGGAGGGGAAGGGGACTCCGACTGAGCCTTCGCCTTCCCGGCTCCTGGCCGAGGGGAAACGCGTCCTGGTCTCGGAGTCGGAGGCCGTGTTGGAGATGGCGGAGCGTCTGGATACGGCGTTCATCGAGGCGGTGGAAATCCTCTTCCAGGCCAGTGGGCGGGTTATTGTGACCGGCGTGGGGAAGAGCGGCATCGTAGCCCGAAAGCTGGCGGCCACGCTGACTTCCACCGGAACGCCGGCCAGCTTTCTCCATCCTGTCGATGGTTTGCACGGGGATCTTGGGATCATCTCCAGGGAGGATGTGGGCATCTTCATCTCCAAGAGTGGAGCGACCTCCGAACTCACGGGTCTCGTGGAGTACCTTACGCGGCTCGGGGTCCCAGTCATTGCACTCACCGGAGGCATGGATTCCCCTCTGGCCCGGAACGCCCGGGTCACCCTGGACTGCTTCGTTCCTGAGGAGGCCTGTCCACTGGACCTGGCGCCCACCTCCTCCACGACGGCGGCCCTGGCCATGGGCGATGCTTTGGCCATGGTCCTCCTTCAGCGTAAAGGGTTCCGGGCCGAGGACTTCGCCCGGTTCCATCCCGGGGGAGCCCTGGGTCGGAAACTCACCCTCCGGGTGGACGATCTCATGGTAGGGGAGGACTATCCGGAGATCCCCCGGACCGCCCTGGTCCGGGATTGTATCGTTCCCCTGGCTCACATGCGTGGAACTGTTCCCATTGTGGATGAGGAACGCCGAGTGGTCGGCGTAATGACGGCAGGCGACCTGACCCGCCTTATGGACCGGGAGTCGGATTTCCTTTCCGTGCCCGTGTCGCAGGTCATGACCGAGGCNCCACGTGTAGCTCGACTGGGCCAACTGGCCGGCGCAGTGGTCCACGAGATGGAAGAATACGGGATCATGGCACTCCCAGTCGTAGATCGATCCCACCGCCTCCGCGGGGTCATACACCTCCATGATATTCTCAGGTCGGGGGTCGTATGACATGGCGGGTCAATGTGTTGTGGGCGTTGATGGTGTTGGTGATGGTCGCCGTGGCCTGTGAAGAGGAGGCCGATGTGGCAACCGTTTCGCCGGAATTGGCCGCCATGGATGCCGATTTCGTCGTGGTTGGGGGCGAACAGTACGTGAGCCAGGATGGGACTACCGAAGCCCATCTGGTCTACGACACGGCCTTTCAGTGGAACGACTCGGTGTCGGCGGCCCTCCGCAGGTTGGAGCTGACGGTGTTCCATGAGGACGGAACCGAAAGGGCCCGTGTGACCTCGGACCGGGGGCGGCTGGACCAGTCTACCGATCGAATGATTGCCCAGGGAAATGTGGTGGTGGTGATCCCTGGCGAAGGGCGAACCATCCGGACCGAGGAGCTGCATTATGATCCTCAGGGTGGCCGAATCTGGAGCGACTCGGCTTTCGTCATGGAGCTTCCGAACCAGGTTCTTCGGGGAGCGTCCTTCACCTCTGATATTGAGTTCCGGAACTTCGAGGCCCGGGGACGACCGTGATGGCCCCAGTCCCTTCCTTCCGACCTTGCAGCGCCCGGGCTCTGGTTGCGTGGGCTGGCTCTCTGGTGCTGTTTCTCATGCTCGCCCAGGGGGCGACTGCCCAGGATCTGGGGACGGACTGCGAGCTTCGGGAATACGGTTCCATCCGAAGCACGGAGGCCGCTCCCGGTACCCGGGTCACCTGGCTTGGGGATCCCTTCCTGGTCTGTCCCGACGGGACTCGTATCCGCTCGGACTCAGCCGTCGTCTATGAACAGACCCGGCGTGCCGAGCTCATCGGGAATGTGAACTTCGAGACGGAGATTCGCCGACTCCAGTCTCAACTGGCTGACTACTATGAACGGGAAGGACGTCTCTTTGCTCGAGGGGAAGTCACCTTCTCGGACCTGGAGCGGGGGAGTGTGGTCCGGGGTGATACGCTGACGTACCTGGGCGTCACGGACTTCCGCTCTGAGGAACAGGTGACGGTTACTGGAGGGCGTCCGGAGGCGACTCTGGAGCCCCCCACCGACCGGGTCGATCCGGACCGGCCCCTCTCGCCCTATCGGGTGACTGGGAACCGGCTCCGATTTGAGGGGGACCAGTTTTTCTGGGCTGACGGGGATGTAGAGGTGCGAAGGGACGACTTGGAGGCCTATGCCGACTCTCTTGCCTTCGATCAGAACGCCGGCCAACTCTTCTTGACCAAGGATGCCCGGGTGGTTGGTGAGGCCGAGATGGAGGGACAGCAGATCAACCTCACCATCCCTGAGGACGTGGTGGAGCAGATCACCATCCGGAATCGGGGTCGGCTCTGGACCGCCGACCTGGATCTGGTGGGTGAAGAAATTCGAATCACCTTCCAGGACGAGAAGATTCAACGTCTGGTGGCAGTGCATCGGGAGGGATCGGATTCTGACGACCCTCCTCCTCGGCCCCGGGTCGTAACGGAGGACTTCGTACTGGAGGCCGACTCCCTGGATGTCCAGTCTCCGGACGAGGTGCTGGAGACGGTCCACGCCGTGGGCAGGGCCCGAGGGGAAACGCTGGCCCGCGGTCAGGCTCCGGTGCCCATGGAGATCGATCCGGACGTTCCCTTGGAGCTACAGGACCTGCCCCTGGATCCGGCGGTTGCCCCGGAAGCAGTCGTGGAGGACGACCCCGAGGCGCAGGATCCGCAGGAAACTCCAGACGAACCGGCGGTTCAGGTGGATCGGGACTGGATCGAGGGTGATCGAATCCTGGCCACCTTCGAGCCCGAGCCCCTGGCTCCGGCAGATGTGGCTGGGGAGGACCAGGATCCGGATGCTGAGGACCCGCTCCCGGACGCTGACGAACTCCCTGAGGAGATGGTGGTCTCCGATCCTGAAGGCGAGGATCGGGCCCGGTATCGCCTCACTCGCCTGGAGTCGGAGGGGAATGCCCGGACCCTCTATAGATCTCCGCCCGAAGACGGCCCACCGACCCGAAATGGGGAGCCCCTCTGGTCCATCAGCTACATCATAGCCGAGGAGATCGCCATATTCCTCACCGAGGGTGAAGTGGAACGTGTTGAGGCCCGGGACCGGGTCTCCGGGGTCCAGTTGGAACCCGACCGAGGGGAGTTCATGGATGAGGAGGACGATGACGAGGATGCCGAGGAGCCAGCCGATGAGGACGGGTCATCGGATGCGACCGGGGGGAGCTGGCTATGACTGCAATTAGCGACGGGCCAGGCGGGGAAGGGAGGCAGGAGACCGCTCCCCGAGACTCCCCGGAACCGGCGGTGGGTGTAGGCATGGAATGGCCGGAGGATGCTCCGGAGCTTCAGGTCGAATCCCGAGAGGCAGATCGACTGGAGAAGGCGCTCAAGCGGGAAGAGGGCAGCGTCTTTCGAGCTGAGGGATTGACCAAGATCTACCAGGGCCGGAAGGTGGTGAACGATGTGGATATCCATGTCCGGCAGGGTGAGATCGTGGGGCTCCTGGGACCCAACGGCGCAGGGAAGACCACTACCTTCTACATGATGGTGGGCCTCATCCCCCCGAACGAGGGAAAGGTCTACCTGGATCAGAAGAACCTGACCCGGACACCCATGTATCGGCGAGCTCGTCTGGGGGTGGGCTATCTGGCTCAGGAGCCGTCGGTATTCCGAAAGCTGACGGTGGAAGAGAATGTCATGGCCATCCTCCAGACCACCGACATTCCGAAGAAGGAGCGGAAGCAGCGGCTGAATGAGCTCCTGGAGGAGCTGTCTATAGCTCACCTGAGGAAGAGCAAGGCTTACGCTCTTTCCGGCGGTGAGCGGCGTCGGCTGGAGATCACCCGTGCCCTGGTACAGCAGCCCAAGTTCATGCTCCTGGACGAACCCTTCGCAGGGATCGATCCCATTGCGGTCAACGACATTCAGCAGATCGTGGCTGGGTTGAAGGATCGCAACATCGGCGTGATCATCTCCGACCACAATGTGGAGCAGACATTGGACATCGTGGACCGGGCCTACATCATGTACGAGGGACGGATCCGGGTCAGCGGCTCGGTCTCCGAACTTGTCTGGAACGATGAGGTCGCCGAGATCTATCTGGGACCGACCCTGACGCACCGGATGCGTCAGCGTTACGATCCACCTGCCGAGGGGCCATGAGCAACTTCGGGAACAAGCTCTATCAGAGCACGGAACTCCGACAGGAGATGAAGATCAACCCTCGCCTTTATCAGGCGATGGAGTTGCTCTACATGCCCCTCCTGGATCTTCAGCAACACCTGAAGCAGGAGCTCTCGGAGAATCCATTCCTGGAGATGAGTGAAGCCGATGTGACCGACGAGGTGAGCATCGATGAGGAGGGGCAGGAGGAGAAGGATGACGAGATCGACTGGGAAGAGATTCTACTGGACGGTTTCGACGCCGGAGGGTCCAGGGCCCAGTACGAAGAGAAGGAACGTCATGAGCCCACTCCGGTGGAGACCTCGGACCTGAGGGATCACCTCTTGGAGCAGCTCCATCACCTTTCCATCTCCGAGCGAGAGATCCGCATGGGTGAGGAGATCATCGGAAATGTGGATGACGACGGCTTTCTCGCGTGCGATCTGGAGGAAGTGGTCGAGGGAGTGAATGGGTGGTTGGAGGATGTGCGGCAGGTCGCCACGGAGCGGGCCCAGGCCATGGAGGACGAGGAGGAGCGCGCCGCAGAGCTGGCGGAGGTGGAGGAACTCTTCCGCCCCTACACCCTGGAGGAGGCCGAGGGGATGTTGGTGGTGGTCCAACGGATGGATCCGGCCGGGGTGGGGGCTCGGAATCTCCGCGAGTCGATCCTGATCCAGCTGGATGAAAAGGAGCTGGAGGGTGAGCTCTGCCACACGTTGGTCCATGACCACTTCGACGACTTCCTGAACCATCGTTGGACCGAGATCGCCCGTAGTCTCAGCGTCTCCGCAAAGGAGGTCCAGGACGCGGCCGACGAAGTGGCCAAGCTGGATCCAAAGCCCGGGATCCAGTATGGACCCGATCGGGATCCATACATCATTCCCGATCTCATCGTCGAGAAGATCGATGGGGAGTATCACGTCTTCCTCAACGATACGAACCTCCCCCGGCTGCGGCTCTCCCGCTCCTACCGGGAGGTCGCCCGAGATCGGAACAAGTACAAGGGTGAGAACAAGGAGTTCATCGCTGCCAAGCTCAACTCGGCAAACTGGATGATCCAGGCCATTGAGCAGCGCCGGCAGACTATGCTGAAGGTGATGAACTTCATCGTGGACCGGCAGCGGGAGTTCTTCGAGAAGGGGGTTCAGTTTCTTCGGCCTCTGACCCTCCGGGAGGTGGCTGACTATATCGAGATGCACGAGTCCACGGTCTCCCGGGTGACCAACGAGAAGTACGTTCAGACGCCTCGAGGGGTCTACCACCTGAAGTTCTTCTTTTCCAGTGGACTCTCCACCACCTCCGGAGAGAGCATCTCCGCCCGGGGAGTGAAGGCGAAGATCGAGGCTCTGGTGGCTCAGGAGGACGAGAAGAAGCCTCTGACGGACCAGAAGGTCGTCAATCTCCTGGAGGCCGATGGGATCAAGATCGCTCGGCGCACGGTGGCCAAGTATCGGGACCAGCTGGGGATTCTTCCGGCCCGCATGAGAAAGCGTGTCTGAAGAGCTTGTCCCCTCGACTCCGGCCCCAGTGGATCTCCCACCGGATGCTCGCCGGAATTTTGCGCTGGTCATTCCCGCCTACAACGAGGTCCCGGTCATCCCGGAGCTGGTCCGGGAGTTGAAGGAGGCCTTCCGGCACCACCAGCTCGAGGGAGAGATCCTTCTGGTGGATGACGGGTCGACGGATGGGACCGGAGAACTGGCCCGGCAGCTGGCAGCTGATTGGGATTCCCTTCGTGTTCTCACCCACCGGACCAATCTGGGGAAGACCGAGGCCATGGTCACGGCCGCTCGTGCCACGGACCGGGAGATCCTGGTCATCTTCGACGCGGACCTGCAGCACTCGCCCCATGAGATTCCCCGCTTCCTGGCCCTCATGGCGGAGGGGTGGGACATCGTCTGCGGCCGGAAGGTGGGGCCCTATGACAAACGGATGGTTTCTTCCGTCTACAATCGACTCTCTCGGCGACTCTTCAACGTTCCCGTGTCGGACCTGAACTCCATGAAGGCTTTCCGTGCCTCCATCCTTCGGGAGACGCCCCTCCGCCACGATTGGCACCGGTTCTTTGTCGTCCTGGCCATGGACCGGGGGTATTCGGCAACGGAGCTGGACATCGCCCTTCACCCCCGTAGGGCGGGGGTCTCCAAGTATTCGGGTCTCTGGCGGGTGGTGGTGGGGGTCATGGATCTCATTTCGGTCTGGTTCCTCCTGGTCTTCTCCAAGAAACCCCTACTCCTCTTCGGAACTGCAGGGTCGGGGCTGGCCGGAGCCGGGGTGATCGTCGGATTGGTGGCACTCTACCTCCGGCTCGTCCATGGCATGGGGTTTCGTCCCCTCCTGACCCTGGTCCTCCTCCTTGTGACCGTCGGGGTGACGCTGGTGGGCTTCGGTCTCCTGGCCGAGATGGTGGCTCAGCTCCGGCAGGAGGTTGAGGCGCTGCGACGACGCGAGGAGGAGGAAGGATGACGGAGGCTTCCGAGCCGTCCAGCCCCTCCAGGGCGGAAACAGGCGCTCCCTTCGTTTCCCTTGGAGGGCGCCTTCCTGGCGTGATGGTTGTGGTAGGGACACGGCCAGAGGCCATCAAGATGGCGCCGGTGGTCCGTGCGCTTCGGAGGAAGGGGGGCCGAACCCGAGTCCACCTCCTCCTCACCGGTCAACACACCGACCTGGTGTCCGACGCCCTCCGAACCTTTCGACTGAGTCCTGACCTGGACCTGGCTATCATGCAGGAGGCCCAGACCCTCTATGATGTTGCCTCTGGATGCCTGACCGGGGTTCGGGACGCAGTTGACCGTTGGGACCCGTCCATGGTCCTGGTGCAGGGTGATACGGCCACCGTCTTCTTCTCTGCTCTGGCCGGCTACTTCGAGGGGGTGGCCACGGCGCATGTGGAAGCGGGGCTCAGGAGCGGGGACCTGCGAAGCCCCTTCCCGGAGGAGGGATTCCGACGCCTCACCGGAGTCCTGGCTGATCTGCACTTCGCACCCACCCCCCGTGCCCGAGAGAATCTCCTGGCTGAGGGGGTCCCTCCAGACCGGATCCATGTCACCGGAAACACGGTGGTGGATGCCCTCCTGCAGATCACTCGGGAGACCGGAATGGCAGACGATCCTCGACTGGCCCGGATTCTGAATGACGCCGTGCCCTTCGCACTCCTCACGGCACATCGAAGGGAGGCGTGGGGAGAGCCCCTGAAGCGGATCTTCCAGGGCGTGAAGCAACTGGTGGACCTGGAGCCGGATCTCCACATCCTCTACCCCGTCCACCCGAATCCCCGCATCAGGGGTCCGGCAGAAGAACACCTCGGGGGACACCCTCGGATCCACCTGGTGGATCCATTGCGGTATGAAGACCTGGCCCTGGCCCTCCAAGCCGCCCGCCTCGTTCTCACCGATTCCGGCGGGATACAGGAGGAGGCACCCACGTTTGGAACGCCCCTCCTCGTTCTCCGGGATGTGACAGAGCGTCCGGAGGGGATCGAAGCGGGAGTGGCGGAGCTGGTGGGCACCGATCCTCACGCCCTGGTCCAGGGCGCTCGCCGGGCCTTCGCTGGCTCCTCAGTGGGTAGAACGCAGCGACAGTTGAACAATCCCTACGGAGACGGGAGGGCTGCCCTCCGGATCGCTGCCGCCCTGGAAGCCTTCCTTCTGGGGTCTCCATCGTCAGATCTGGAGCGCCTTTTGAGGAAGGAACCGGAGGAGGCGAGCCCGTGAGGATTCTGCTCCATTGCGTCTACTACCCTCCTGAGGTGGGCGGGCTGGAGAGCCATGTGGGGGAGCTGGCCCGTGGGCTGGCGTCCAAGGGCCACGAGGTCCGGGTGGTCACCTCCCGGTCCATGAAGGGATTACCCACCTCCGAGATGCGGAATGGGGTGAGGGTACACCGCAGTCCGCTTCCCTCCCGCACGCCCTGGGGGTGGATCCTCCATTCCCTGGGTTCCCTGCCGGTGACGGCGCGCTGGGCCCGTTGGGCGGATGTCCTTCACGCTCAGGCCTTCGCCTCCATCGTTCCCTGTGGGCTGGCATCCCGGCTGGCAGGGAAGCCCCTGGTGGCCACTCTCCATACGTCGCATTTCCTCATGAGAGCAGAGCGTCCAGGCTGGCGCCGGGTCCTGGCTCGCCTGATCCGTCGACCGCGACACGTGTTGGCAGCCAGTCAGGAAATCGCCCAGGTTGCCATGGGCCTGGCCCCTGGCGTGGAGGTGGAAGCCCTGACCAACGGGGTGGACACGGAGAGGTTCTGTCCCGTGGAGCCGACGCTGCGTTCGGATGGAGGGACTCGACGGATCCTCGTTCCCCGTCGGCTCTTTCACAAGAATGGTGTCGAGTACTTCGTCCGCGCCATGCCTTCCATCGTGGCGCGGCTCCCGAACGCGGAAGCACTCCTGATCGGGGACGGTCCGGAGCGGCAGAAGCTGGAGAGCCTGGCACGGGACCTGGGGGTGGAGGAAGTCGTTCACTTCCTGGGGGGACGCGCTCATGAAGAGATGCCTGGGCTTCTTGCCTCTGGCGAACTGGCCGTCTTCCCATCGCTCATGGAGGCCACCTCGGTGGCCGCCCTGGAGTGCATGTCGTGCCAGCTTCCTGTGGTGGCGAGCCGGGTAGGCGGTCTTCCGGAGATCATCGACGATTCGGTGGGGGCTCTGGTGCCCCCCGGTGATCCAGCGGCGTTGGCGGATGCCGTCGTAACGCTTCTGGAGAGCCCTTCCCGGGAGGAGATGGGCCGGCGAGCCCGGGAGCGGGTGGTGGCCGAGTGGAGCAATGATCGTCTGGTGCTGCGACACCTGGAGATCTACCGGAGCTTGGCGGGAGGCGAAACCGGAGATGAGAGGAACGCGAACCTGATCACGGGACACCGTTGATGGCTGGAGAACGTTCGCAGAAGGAGAGGAGGCGCCGGAAAGGGTCGCAGGGAGGCCGACTCCGGAGGCGAAGGGATCAGCGAGGGGCCTCACCACAAGGACCGGTCGACCTTACGTCCTGGTTGGCTCGCTTTCCCCTCTGGGCGGTGCTGGGCACCTATGGACTGGTCACCATCCTCCTCTTCCGAGAATTCATCTTCTCAGACCTCATGCTGGTGGGGCAGGACACCCTGTCCCTGGGGTACATGGCCCGGGCCTTCTTTGCCGATGCCCTTCGGACTACCGGTTTTCCTCTCTGGAATCCCATCATTCTGGGAGGGACCCCTTTCCTGGAGTCGCTGGCCGGGGGGGACTCCCTCCATCCCCTTTCGGTCGGTCTCCTCATGGTCATGGAAACCTACCGGGCCCTAGGGTGGAAGCTGGTCTTGCACGTCTTTCTGGCGGGCGTGGGGATGTACGGTTGGCTCCGGGTGGTGGGGTGCTCCCGGGGGGCCTCCTTCGTGGCCGGCCTCGGCTTCCTCCTGGCTCCCTACATGGTGACGCTGGCCTTCCCCGGTCATGACGGGAAGATCTTCGTTACCGCCATGACCCCCTTCCTCTTCTGGGCCATGGAGTGGTACCTGGCCCGACGAGGCCTCCTGCCCCTGGCCGTCATGGCCGGGGTCATTGCGCTGGTCATCCTCTCCACCCACTTCCAGATGGCCTACTTCCTCTTCGGGGCGGCAGGTGCGTACATGATCTTGCGCTGCGTCCAGATTGGCAGGGAAGGGGAGGAGGGATGGCGGCCGGCAGGCTCGGCTTTCGGTGCTTTTCTACTCTTCTCGGCACTGGGCGCGGGGGTTACGGCTGTTCAGCTGATCCCGGCCGTGGACTATGTGACCGAGCATTCCCGTCGGGCCGCCACCACCCTGGATGCAGAGGGACCGGAGGCCGTGGCCTACTCTTCCTCCTGGTCTCTTCATCCCGAAGAGGTGGTCAGCCTGGCCGTCCCTGAATTCATCGGGAACAACGCCGGCACCCGGGAGTGGACCACCGACACCTATTGGGGCCGGAACCCCTTCAAGATAAACCACGAATACATTGGTCTGATCCTCATCTTGCTGGGGGCGTTGGCGTTTGCCGGCGGGAAGAAAAAGGGACTGCGGTGGTTCATGGCCGGAATGGGAGGTGTCGTCCTCCTCTTTTCGTTGGGTGCCAACACCCCTGTCTGGCGAATCTTCTACGAGGTGGTTCCGGGAATTTCCCTCTTTCGGGCTCCCTCCATGGCCATCTTCCTCACAGGGTTCGCCGTGGCCACCCTGGCGGGGCTGGGGGTGGACCGAGGAGCCCGCCTCGTGGATGACGGGGAAGGGGAGAGGGTGGTGAAGATCCTGGGGGCTGGGGCCGTCCTCCTGCTTCTGGGCTGGATCCTGGCGGCTACCGGTCTCATCTTTGGGATCTGGACCGCCATCTTCTATCCCGGATTGGAGGAGGCAAAGGTCGGGGCGCTGGCCAACGCCGAGCCCCACATTGTCCGAGGCTTCGGCATTGCCTTCCTTCTGGCGGGGCTCCTGACGGCGGTGTGGTGGGCGGTGGCCCGTCGGTATTGGCCGGCAGCTCTCCTCATCCCGGCCGTAGCCCTGCTTCTGACAGCGGACCAGTGGCGAGTGAATTCGCCGTTCTTGGAGGTCATGGATTACCGGACCTTTGCCGCTGCCGATGAGAACATCCGGTTTCTCCAGGAGCGACAGGCCCAGGAGGATCCTTTCCGGGTTCTCTCCTTCCGGCAGGGTGCCCAGGACGTCTCACCGGGGATGCATGGCTTGGAGCTGGCCGGTGGACATCACCCGAATGATCTGGGTCGGTATCGGGAACTCATCGGGATGGAAGGAAGCGGACTTCCAGAGCACCTGGCCAGCTTTCACCCCAACGTCATGGGGATTCTGAACATCCGATACATACTCTGGCCTGATGCCCAGTACGGGTCCCTGGAGGGAACCCAGCCCGTGAGCCAGGTGACCATGGCCGATGGAAGGGCCTTCGCGTCGGTCCACCAGGTGGGGACGCTCCCTCGTGCTCGGGTGGTAGGGGAAGCCCTGGTGGTGGAGCCGGACCGGACGCTTGAAGTCATCCTGGATGAGCAAAGCTACGATCCAGCCGTACAGGTGGTGTTGGAAGAAGCCCCCCCCATGGAGTTGGGCGGTCCTCAGGTTCAGGGGGGAGTGGAGTGGATCGAGCGAGGGCCGGACAGGCTGCGTTTCCAGGTGCAGAGTGATGGGTCTGCAATGGTCGTGGTTGCGGACAATTGGTTTCCGGCCTGGCGGGCCGCGGTGGATGGCCAGGAGGTCCCCGTCCTACGGGCGGATCATACCCTCCGGGCCATTCCGGTGACGGAGGGGGTCCATGAGGTGGAGATGTGGTATGCCGCTCCCCTGCTCCGAGCAGGACTGGCGATCTCAGTCGGATCCCTCCTCGTCCTTCTGGGCGCCCTGGTCGCAGACCCTCTCATGAGGCGTCGAGGTGGGCCTGGATCTTGATGGCCGCGACACACGACGAGTCCACGACCCCGGGCCCGTGGCGACGGCGCCTCAGGCTGGCCGGCCAGCTGGTGCTCACCGTCCTGGTCACCTGGCTCATCGTGGCTCAGGTGGGCGTGACCATGGAGGACGCCCTGTCCCTGGATGTGGCCATCCCCGCGCCCCGTCCCCTGCTTCTTGGCCTGTCCGTTCTCCTGCTGGTCTTCTGCTTCGGATTGGCAGCCCGGTTCTGGGGTCTCATGGTGGCGGAGCTGGGAGAACCGGACCCGGGATGGCTGTCCTCCATCCGGATCGTCATGACGGCCAACCTGGGTCGGTATATTCCAGGGAAGGTCTGGCAGGTGGCGGGGCTGGCCCTCCTGTCGCGCCGGCAGGGGATCCCGGCCACGGTGGGAACGGCGGCGGCCCTCCTGGGGCAGCTCTTCCACCTGGCCGGCGCCATGGTGGTGGGCACGGCCGTCCTGGCAGGACCTGGTCCAGGAGTTTGGGGAGGACGAGTCGCCTTGGTCCTCTTCCTTCTCTTTGTGGTTCTGGCCTCTATCCCACCCGTTCTCCAGAAGGCTCTGGCTCTGGGGTACCGGTTTGCTGGCCTGGATCCGTCCTCCGCACCCCGACCCGGGGTTCTGTTCGGCCCCCGATGGGTCCTCCTCCACACCCTGGTGTGGATCGGGTACGGCCTGGCATTTTCTCTCCTGGTCATGGGGCTGGGATTGGAGGGCGCCGTACCTTCTCTGATTGCGACCTTCAGTGCGGCGTACCTCATTGGCTATCTTGCAATCTTCGCTCCTGCAGGGATCGGGGTTCGAGAGGGAGTGCTCATCGCGCTCCTCCAGCCTGCCCTGGGCGGAGCAGCCGTTGGTGTGGCGATCCTGGCCCGGGTCTGGATGACCGTGGTCGAGCTCCTGCCGGCCGGCGGCTTCGCTCTCTGGGAAATCTTCAGATCACGGCGTCATGGACAGGCATAGGCCGGGTCAAGACGCAGGGAAGATGACGAATGAGTGAAGTGAGTACGGACCAGGGGGACGGACACACCCTGGTCATCATCCCCACCTACAACGAGCGGGAGAATCTTCCCCGGATCGTGCCCAGCGTGCTGGGTCAGGATACCTCGATCCACGTCCTCGTGGTGGATGACGCGTCTCCGGACGGGACGGGCGAGGTGGCTGAGGAATTGGGGAGGGAGTGGCCCGGCCGGGTCCACGTCCTGCATCGGGAGGGGAAGCAGGGCCTGGGGAAGGCGTACATCGCCGGCTTCCGCTGGGGGTTGGCCAGGGGCTATGACCGGCTCTGCGAGATGGACGCTGATCTTTCCCACCCCCCGTCGGCCCTTCCCGGGTTCATCGAAGCCACCGAAGAATATGACTTCATCGTCGGTAGCCGGTATGTGAACGGCCGGGTGACTGTGGTCAACTGGCCTATGCCACGCCTCCTGGTGTCCTATTTTGGAAGCTGGTATGCGCGCCTCATCACTGGTCTCCCGGTCTCCGATGCGACAGGAGGCTTCAACATGTTTCGACGAGAGGTCCTGGAGGCGGTAGATCTGGATCGGATCCAGTCCAACGGCTATTCCTTCCAGATCGAACTCAAGCTTCGCTCCTGGCGTGCGGGTTTTCGCTTCCTGGAGATTCCCATCATCTTCACCGAGCGGGATCAGGGTGAATCGAAGATGTCCAAGCGGATCATCGTGGAGGCGGTCTGGAAGGTCTGGAAACTCCGGGCCCTGGACCTCACCGGTCGCCTACAGAGGGGGAAGGGGTAGATGTCACTTTCGGATCTCCTCTTCCGCTGCGCCGCTTGCGGGTCATCTTCCATGGAAGGGAAGGGAGCGCGAGCCTCTTGCCAAAGCTGTGGTGCCGTATTTGAAGTGGACAGTCGCCGCCAGGGGATTCTGTATCGGAGTCAGGGGGTGGAACGTCTGCTGCCGGCTTCCGAGCTGGTCCAGGGGGTGATAGGAGCAGACGGAAGTACCGGTCCGGCAGGGCAGGGGGGACTCCCCTGGGAGGCCGAGGCCTCCATGCGGGAGGCCACCGACCAGGACCCGATCCGATTCCGAGGAGAGCTGCTCGGCTTCGTGGAGCGTTTCGGTCCTCCTTCGGTTGGAGTCCTGACCCTGGCAGAGGATTCCTTGCGCTTTCGTCCTAAGGGCAGGGGCACGATACGAAACTGGCCGTTGGGCCAGATGAGGGCGGTTCAGGCCTCCTCGTCCAGCATCCAGATCACCCTTGGACGAGGTCGCCTCGTCAGCCTGCGTCTTGCCAAGGACTCGACCCGGCGATGGGAGCTCGGGCTCTGCGAGGCGCTCCGTCGCCACTGGGTGGAGCAGGGCTGGGGCAGGATCATCGAATTCCAACCTCGGATACAGGTAGGCTGACGGTTCATGGCCACGCACCCTCTCTATTGGACGCTGGCACACCCGACTCGCTGGTTTCTGCGAGCCACGGCGCGGATCGAGGTGGAGGGGTTGGACAATGTCCCCATGAAGGGGCCCTTCCTCATCCTTCCGAATCACCAGAGTGTCGTGGACCCCTTCCTGGTCCAGTCCTGCTGCCCCCGGAGTGTCCACTCCATGACCAAGAGCACCCAGTTCGGGGTGCCTGGTGTCCGGTGGTTATTGCCGAGGATTGGCGCCTTTCCGGTGCGACGGTACCAGGTAGATCCCCAATGCGTCAGGGTCGCCCTCCGCCTCCTGGATCGAGGGGAAGGGGTGTGCATCTACCCGGAAGGAGAACGGAGCTGGGACGGTTCCATCTATCCATTTCGGCGAGGGACCCTTCACCTGGCCCTCCGAGCGGGTGTTCCGATCGTGCCTGTCGGCGTTGGCGGGACTTTCCAGTACTGGCCTCGATGGCTGGCCCTTCCTCAGCCTGGGGCCCGGATCCGGCTGGCATTTGGTCGGCCGCTCCAGTTTGAGGCCATCACCGATCGGGAGGAACGGGAGGCTCGATTGCCAGGCTTCGAACGGCTCCTGGCAACCCGACTGAGGGATCTATCGGGTTCGCCTCTTTCCGTCCAGCTCCAGGAGCGGATTTCGTCGACGATCTCGGGCTCATCGACCCGGCGGTAGGGGATGGGTTCTCGGGGGAAGGATTCTGGTTCGCTCCTCTCGTACTTTACATAATATACATTATGAGACCCTGGGGATTGGATGTGGAAAACCCCTGCCCGGTCCACATGAGTATTGGATCCAGCCCCCAGTCCCGTCCCGTCGAAGCTTCCTGCAATGAACTGGCCCTGGGTGATTCTGTCCCGCTCGTGGAGGCTGGTGGGCCTCCATCGTACACCGCGCCAGCCGAAGCGCGGCTTCCGTCTCTGTTCAAGCCCCGAGGTGATTACGTCGTCGTCCAAGCACCGAGGTGAAGTCCGTCACTCAGGCACATACAGAAAACGCCCCGGAGGAAGAAGCTCTCCTCCGGGGCGCGATCCCCTGTGGGGATGAGATGACGAAGTGCGGTGCCTACTCCGGTGCGCCGCCAGTCAGCTCGGCCAGACGCATCTCGAAGTAATTCCGGCTCTCGTCATCGTCCTCATCCAACTCGCTGATGGTTCGTCGATAGGCGTCCACAGCCGCGGAGGTGTCTCCCAGCGCCAGGTAGCTCCGAGCCAGTCCCTGGGCAGCGTCACGGCGCTGGAACCGGAGCTCGGCTCGCTCCAGGATCTGGGAGTGGACCTCAGCGGCTGCCTCCCAGTCCTCCGCTGCCTCGTGAGCGACTGCCAGGAGTTCGGTGGCCTGAACTCTGAGTGGGTTTCGGAAGGATGGTGCCACCTCCGAAAGGACGGCGACAGCCTCTTCTGAATCGCCTTCGTCGAGTAGGATCTCAGCCAGCGCCAAGCGTGCCTCGATCCCGTATGGCGTTCCCCCGAACTGCGCCAGAAATTCCCGGAGTCGGTTTGTGGCCTCGCCTGCTTCGGTGAAAGCAAGGGTCTGCTGGATTTCCTGAATCTCAGCAGCCGCCCGGTCCAGCTGTGCGGACCGTTGCTGGAAATAATAGACGGTACCACCCACCAGGAGGACCGCCACCACTATGGCGGCGATGAGTACCTCGGTGCGGTTCCGGGCCCATGCCACGAACTGGAGGACCCGGGCGCTGAATGCGTCGTCCGCACTTCCGGTTGGGGAGGACTTGGGAGACGAGGGGCGTTGCTTGGCCATTCGAACGACATGGGGTTCAGTGGAGCGAGGGGTCCGGCGACGTTTTCTCGTCCGGACCCCTCGCGAGCATGCAACGGGCGTATAGACCCGAAAACATATGCCATGTGCCTACCCTGGTCAACGGATTCTCAGGTAAGGCAACGGACTTGTGGGGGCCATGGAACCTTCCGGGCTATGGTGCGAAGAATGACCTCAAGCGATGCTACTCGGCCGATTCCGGCCGAAGCGCAGGAGTCCCTGGGGGGGAGGTAGGTTGATCATGGACGACGGCATGGTTCGACTGTTCGGGGTTCTGGGTGCGGTCCTGGCTCTCCTGGCGGTAGCGCTGGGAGCCTTTGGGGCTCATGCGTTGGAGGGACGGCTGGAGCCCAGGGCGCTGGAGGTGTTCGAGATCGGTATTCGGTATCAGACCACGCACGCCCTCGCTCTTCTCCTCGTGGTGGCCTTGGCGGGTCACCTACACGGCGGGTTGGCTGTGGCCTCGGGTTGGCTGTTCATCATGGGGACCCTGGTGTTTTCCGGGTCCTTGTATCTACTTGCCATTACGGGTGTTGGCCGTCTTGGTATGATAACCCCTCTAGGGGGGCTGGCATTCCTCGCAGGCTGGGCTCTCCTGGCTGGGGCCTTCCTCCGTGGCTGAGGGCAGACCGTCCGATGTGGGGCTTGAGGCGACTCAGGCGATCCGCCGTGCCCGAGGCGTCGTGATTCTGACTGGGGCTGGCGTGAGTGCCGACTCGGGGGTGCCGACCTTCCGGGACCCGGTGGAGGGCCTCTGGAAGCACTATCGTCCGGAAGACCTTGCCACCCCAGGTGCCTTTCAGCGGGATCCCTGCCTTGTCTGGAGCTGGTACGATATGCGGCGTCAGGCTGTCCTGGACTGCCACCCCAATCCCGGTCATTACGCTATTGCCAGGTTTCTTCTCCACCGGAACGATGCCGTCCTGGTGACGCAGAATGTGGACGGGCTCCATGCCCGAGCCCTGGAGGAAGTGAGTACCCAAGAGAAGGCTCGGGGCAGCTCAGGGGCTCAAGATCGCATGCTCCATCTGCATGGAGATATCCTGACCCTCCGGTGCAGTCGATGCAGCTACCGGGAGCGAAACAGGGACCGGGTGGATACGAGTTCGGAAGCCACCCTTCCCTCCTGCCGCACCTGTGGGGCACTCCTTCGTCCTGCGGTGGTCTGGTTCGGCGAAATGTTGGATCAGGGTGTCTTGAACGCCGCCTTCGAGGCAGCAGCCCGAGCCCAGGTATGCCTGGTCGCGGGTACGAGTGCCGTCGTGCACCCGGCAGCGTCCATCCCTCAGGCAACGGCCCAGGGTGGAGGATCCATCGTGGAGGTGAATCCGGAAGAGACGCCGCTGAGCCGGCTGGCTCAATGGCAGATTCGGGAAGGGGCGGGAGTGGCCCTCCCCAGGATCTTGTCGGGGGTGGACGAGTATAGTTGAGCGTCCTCGCCAGGACTCGAACCTGGGGCCTGCTGCTTAGGAGGCAGCCGCTCTATCCACCTGAGCTACGAGGACGAAAGCAGAAGTAAAGTACGCAGGTGCGACCTTCCGTTGAAGGGCCGGAATCAGTTTCGCTCCCCTTCCCTTCGCCCCAATCGAAGATACCCGGAGATCAGGCCTCGGATGGCCCCTTCCAAGGGGGGCACACCGGCCTTCCAGAGGAACCGCCCTCCCTCGTAGTTGCGGATCTCCCTGGCCAACTGCTCCAGGAGTGTTGCCACTTCCTCGTCACTCAGGTGGCGCTCGGGAGCCTCTTCCTCCGCCGACTGCCCGCCGTGGGCGTGGAGGTCCTCTATTCGGCGGAGAGGGTCGTGAGGAGAGAAGAAGGCATCGTCGGGGATCGCCCCTCCCTGGTCCTGCGGTTCCCCCTCTCTGGTCCTGGGCCTATGTACCCAGGCTCTCCGTTGACCGGGTGGGAAGGCTGGTGGTGGGAGTCGATCGGATCGTGGATGCTGGACTTCTCCTTCATCCCCGTCGTCATCACCGAGGCCAGTGGGGCGGCCGTGATCACCTGCACGGTCATTCGATCTCAAAGACATGGAGGTTCCGTACTCCCGGGTTTGGAAGGGGTTCAACTTCCGTCGGTTCCACTGAACCAGAATATATGGGCCTTCCTCGATGGTTGCACCGGGAGTTGCCGAATCCCGGACCGAACTGATCGGAACGTCACCCTCCGTCCTCATCCCATCCATAGCGGCCCAGGAGGGGCACGAAAGTGCACCCCTCCCGGACGCTCTCCTGGAGTATCTCCCCTTCTCGTCTTCGGATGAGGAGGAGGTCCTGGACCTCCCGTTCTCCTACCGGGATCAGGAGCCGGCCACCTTCAGCCAACTGATCCACCAGGGCATGCGGGACCTCAGGCGACGCAGCGGCCACGGTGATGACCTGATACGGGGCAAATTTTCTCCATCCGATGGTCCCGTCTCCCGTCATGAGCGCCACATTCTGGAACCCCATGGCGTCCAAGACCTTTCGAGCCCGGGACGAAAGACCTCGGATGCGTTCCACCGAGTAGACTCGATCACCCATGAGGGCCAGAAGGGCCGTAAGGAACCCGCTCCCGGTTCCGACTTCCAGGATCCTGTCTTCGGGGTTGGGGCGAAGGAGGTGCAGGTAGAAGGCCTGGAGGGAAGGCTGGGATGCAGTCTGCCCGAATCCGATGGGGACCGGAGCGTCATCGTACGCGCGGTGGAGCATCCCTTCCGGGATGAAGAGATGTCGAGGAACCTGATCGAAGTGGCGAAGGATCTCCAGGTCGTCGATTCCTGAGGCCCGAATGGCCTCGATGAGTCGCCGGCGGGCGCCCACGTATCGGAAGTCGTCTACAGATCCAGGTTCCACCCTCGAATCTCCTCCAGAAGCGAGTAGTTGGTCAGGTCCAGGTGAAGGGGAGTCACCGAAATGTACCCCTCATGGATAGCCCGAAAGTCCGAATCCCCGTCACCTTTCCACTCCCGGGCTCCCCCTCCAATCCAGTAGTACTCCTTCCCGCTGGGATCGCGAGACCGGGTGAGTGACTCCGAGTATCTCCTTTCTCCTAAAGAGGTTACCCTTACTCCCTTGATGTCGCTTGGAGAGATGGGGGGGAGATTGACATTCAGGAGAGTGGACGTGGGGAAGTCGGATCGCTCGACGACCCCCACCAGGAGGTCTGCCAGGGGGGCTTCCCAAGCTTCGATGGATTCGAATTCGGGTCCGGCATAGGATACCGCTACCGATGGGATTCCCAGGACGGTGGCCTCCATGGCCGCGGCCACCGTGCCCGAATAGAGTACATCCTCACCCATGTTGGCCCCGTGGTTCACCCCGGAAAAGCAGATGTCGGGGCGATGATCCATGAGGGCGTTCACAGCCAAGATCACACAGTCCGTCGGGGTGCCGTCCACCACAAGGGCCCCGTCAGCGGCACGGCGACTTCGGAGGGGGTGGTGGAGTGTCAGGGAGTGGCTGGGGG
>SL_3KL_010_SEDDRAFT_10000071_pt1 | contig 60421 bp, 47 predicted proteins | sample SodLakKL_010_SED_2_FD_10381 | JGI IMG/M metagenome (IMG submission 10381)
ACTGGACAATTCCGCTTTCGCCGGTCACCATCAGAACACCGTTCAGGGGAATCACATCAAAGGTTTTAAGATTTTTGATATGGCGAACTTCTTTAACGTTGTACGGATCCGAAGCATCCATCAGCTTCAGCCCGTAAGCACCCTCGCTGATAAACAGCCTGCCGTTGTCGATGCCGAGTCCGTGCGGATTGATCATCTCATAAATCCCGATGTTTTTTGGATTTTTCAGGTCACTTACATCAATCACCTCAAGCTGATCGGATCCCTGGATATTGGGGCAATTGTCACCGCTGCGAAGGGTAACGTAGGCGTAATTGCCTTCAACTACAACCGGATCACATGCCGTGGCATGCCAGAATATGGAGAGCTGATATGGCGCGGCGGGATTGCTGAGGCTGTAGATATACATGGAGTTGACCGATCCCACAAAAAGATTGTCATTATATGGAAAAATGGTTTCAATCAGCCAGCCCACATACTGCCTGTGCACTTTTTTGGCATTTGCAGCAGAAATATCAAACGTCATCAGGTCGCGATAATCAACAGCGTAGAGATAATCGCCGGTAATGGCAAATCGCGCCATGGACCCGCCCACTCCGGTTTGAGGTGCGCCGCCCCGGGATGAGGCTGTCATAAAACCGTCGAATGCGATCGTACCATCCCGAAAACTATGTGCCGGGTGTGAATGGCAGTTTCCTTCGCAAACTTCTTCGCGAACCACCGGTTTCCAGTCAACAACCAGGCCTCTGGATTCATCCACCGCCTGAGTGGTAAATCCCGGCGGGGTATTGGCCGAGTTGTTGAAAACGCCTTCAACCCGGTCGATCAGTTCGGGATTCTGCAGGCTGCTGATGTCGAAAACGAGCAGGTCTTTCTGAGAATCGGCATACAAAAGATCATTTCTTACCGCGATATCTTTGTTTGCCGGTATGTTGATGAAGCCGATGTTGACCGGTGCTGACGGATCGCGGTTATCAAGAATGTGTATTCCCTTGTTGATTTCATTCACAAACAGATAACCGTCATAAAAATAGATTTTTCCGGGGTTTTTAAGATCCCGGGCAGTCTCTGTTTGAACAGCATTGATGAACTCTTCATGACTCATGTAAACCGGCTCATACTCCACCCAGGTGATGGTTTGTGTTCTCAAATCCTGGCATGAGAGTAAAATGAGCGGCAGCAAAAAAAGTGCAGCGGCAAATAGTATCAGGTACTGAAATTGCCGATTCGGGTGAAAAATTTTATTGATGTTCATGGCTCAGGTATCTCGTTATGGGTATCTGTGAGTAATACAGATCAAAAATCTGAGATACCTATTCAGCCGCGAAATAATTTTTGATTTTTTTCAAAAAAATTTGGGATCTGCCTGAAATTTATGGACAATTTAGAGCGAACTCTTTACAGGTGACAGATATGAACATTTTTGATTAATCCATTCCTGGCTTTTCGGACCCATCCCCCAGCCCCCTAACATTACCCATGTAATACTAATTTTTTCATAAATTTTATTGTGGCACAACGTTTGAAAACGTAAAGGATATTTGCTGTTCATTTTGGTTTTATCCAAAACGAACAAAAAGATTAAGGCTGTGAATGAATTGGCGCGCTCTTTTTTTGAACGCGAAGCGATACGATTCCTCTAAAATCAAATCCCGGCTACTTTTCGGGAGAGAGACTTTTTGTGGATTGTAAACCTCTTCGAAAAAAGTCACTCCGCCCTTGTAACGTGCGGTTCGCCATAGGGAGGGAGACGGAGGGTGGGTCTGTCTGCATGCAATCCGCCATCACTCAAATTATTTTTGTATTTTTTTCAAAATGAAAAAGATTCAAATCAAACTAAAAAACTATGTACACGGGACTAAAAGACGACCTTCGCAGCGAACTTGATCAAATCAAAAAAGACGGACTTTACAAAGAAGAGCGAATTATAACCACACCTCAGGGTGCGGTCATTAAAACCACGAAAGGAGATGAGGTAATTAATTTTTGTGCAAATAACTACCTTGGGCTCTCATCTCATCCGCGGGTGATTGAGGCCGCAAAAAAAACCATAGATGAGTACGGTTTTGGAATGTCGTCGGTGCGGTTTATCTGCGGAACGCAAATCATCCACAGAGAGCTGGAAGAAAAAATTGCTGAATTTCTGGGTATGGATGACGCCATCCTCTATGCTGCCGCTTTTGATGCCAACGGCGGGGTGTTTGAACCGCTGCTTGGAAAAGAGGATGCCATTATTTCAGATCAATTAAATCACGCCTCCATCATCGACGGAGTGCGGCTTTGTAAAGCTCAGCGGTTTGTGTTCAAACATAACGATATAGCCGACCTGGAAGAAAAACTGAAAGAGGCATCCGGCGCCCGAACCAAAATCATTGCCACTGACGGAGTGTTTTCGATGGACGGTACCATCGCACAGCTCGATAAAATCTGTGATCTTGCCGACAAGTATGACGCACTGGTGATGAGCGACGAGTGCCACGCAACCGGTTTTGTTGGCGAAAAAGGCCGCGGAGTTCACGAGTACAAAGATGTGATGGGGCGGATTGATATCATCACAAGTACTTTGGGCAAAGCGCTCGGAGGTGCTTCGGGCGGTTTTACGGCTGCTCACCAGGAAATTGTGGATATGCTCCGGCAGCGCTCACGGCCCTATCTTTTTTCCAACACACTGGCTCCTTCCATCACAGGGGCGTCTATCGAGGTGCTGGACCTGCTCAGCGAAACCACCGAACTACGCGATAAACTCGAATCAAGCACAGCCTATTTCCGGAAAGCGATGACCGAAGCTGGGTTCGACATCAAGCCCGGCGAACACCCCATTGTACCGGTGATGCTTTATGATGCCAAAGTTTCACAGGTTTTTGCAGAAAAATTGCTTGAAAAAGGAATTTATGTGATTGGTTTTTACTATCCTGTAGTGCCGAAAGGCGAGGCGAGAATCCGTGTTCAGATCTCTGCCGTTCACGAAAAAGAACACCTGGATAAAGCAGTGGAAGCATTCACAGAAGTTGGCAGGGAGCTTGAAGTAATTTGAGCTTAGGCCGTTCTTATGTCTCTCATATTTCAAACATTCAGCTAAAAACGAAATAGATTCTAACCGGAAATGATAATTCAATTAGAGCATGAATAAAATTCTGATAACCGGAGCATGCGGCCAGCTTGGCAGCGAGCTGACTGCAGCACTTAGAAAGGTTCAGGGAAGCGAAAATGTAATAGCATCGGATATCACAGAGCCCAATCCCAATCTTGGTGAAGGCCCGTTTGAATACCTGGATGTTCTTGACCGCACACGGTTTGAAGAAGTAATTGAAAATTATAATATCTCCGTAATATTTCATCTTGCAGCGCTCTTGTCGGCCAATGCCGAGAAAAAGTCAGATCTTGCCTGGCGGCTGAATATGGATGGCCTGCTGAACACGCTGAACATCGCCAGGGAAAAGCAGTTGAAAAAAATCTTCTGGCCAAGCTCTATTGCGGTATTCGGCCCAGATGCTCAAAAAATTAAAACTCCGCAGGGCAGCCCCTGCAACCCAACAACGGTGTATGGAATTACAAAAGTGGCGGGTGAGCAGTGGTGCGCATATTATCACAAAAAATTTGGGGTGGATGTGCGAAGCCTTCGCTATCCGGGGCTGATCGGCTACAAAGCGATGCCGGGTGGCGGCACCACCGATTATGCAGTGGACATTTATCATAAAGCTCTTGCCGTTGAACGATTTTCCTGCTTTCTGGAAAAAGACAGTGCCCTGCCCATGATGTATATGGATGATGCCGTGAAAGCCGCAATCGACCTGATGCAGTCACCGTCCGAAAAAATTACCATCCGTACGAGTTACAATATTTCTGCCGTAAGCTTTACACCCGAACAAATTGCCGCATCCATCAAAAAACGGATTCCGGATTTTGAAATTGAATATGAACCCGATTACCGGCAGGAAATTGCAGAATCGTGGCCGGACAGCATCGACGATACCCCGGCCAGAAACGACTGGAACTGGGCTCCGCAGTATGATCTTGAACGAATGACAGATGACATTCTTGAAAACCTGCCCGCTCTGATTCAAAAAGATGCACTTTCACCCTGATTGCAAATTTTTAAAGTGATATGAAATAATTAATGGCGCAAGCGTCTCGCTTGTGCCTTTGCCATAACTACCATCACTTATAAGATTGCTCAAACACCCTGCCCCGTTTTTGGATCTCGCTTGTACCATGAACAATTAAATAATTTGACACAAAGTATAACAACACAAAAACTCTGACACCCATGCCAGTACTACACCGCTTCCCCTTACTTCTAACTCTTCTCATTGTTTTCATTTCTTCCGAGCTTTTAGCCCAGGATCGTTTGTCGGGCGAGCTTTTTGCCACGCGTTCCGAAGTAATTGCCAAAAACGGAATGGCCGCAACCAATCATCCCCTTGCCAGCCAGATTGCAATAGATATTTTGAAACAGGGAGGTTCTGCCGTTGATGCAGCCATCGCCGCAAATGCTTTTCTCGGGTTTGCCGATCCTGCCATGAATGGCCTCGGCGGCGATATGTTCGTCATTATCTGGAGCGCGGAGGACGAAAAACTTTACGGATTGGATGCAAGCGGAAAATCACCCCAGGGAATGACTCTGGAGCATTTCAGAGAGAGAAATCTGAACAGTGTTCCCGCATCAAGCCCGCTTGCGGTTACCGTCCCCGGAGTGGTTGACGGCTGGTTTGAGATGTATGAAAAGTTTGGTGTACTCGGGTTTGATGAACTGCTCTCACCAACCATCGATTATGCCAGGCAGGGTGTTGGTGTTCCAGCCGAAATAGCTGATTTGATGGATTTTCTGGACCGGGATCTGATCCGGTTCTACGGTCTTCCGGATGATTTTAAATGGGAAGACCTTGAATATTTCAGCAGCATTTTTCGGCCAGATGGCAGATTTCTACAAAAAGGAGACCTGTTCAAAAATGAAGACCTGGCCAATACACTCCAAAAAATTGCCGAAGATGGTCGGGATGCATTCTACCGGGGAGAGATCGGTGAAGCAATCGTGGAGCACCTGCAGGAACTGGGTGGATTTATGACGATGGAAGATTTGAAAAATCATTCATCCGTTTGGGTTGATCCGGTTTCCGCGAACTACCGCGGCTATGATGTCTGGCAGATACCGCCTCCGACACAGGGATTGGCGGCACATCAAATTTTGAATATTCTGGAAGGATTTGATTTATCCGGTTACGGATTCGGCAGCCCGGAGCATGTGCATTACTTTACCGAAGCAAAAAAGCTGGCCTATGCCGATCTGCAAACTTATGTAGCCGATCCGGATTTCAGTGATTTACCTGTCGAAGAACTGCTGTCAAAGGAATATGCCGATCAGCGCCGGGAACTGATTCGTGATGACTGGACAGGGAGTTACGGGCCTGGGCTGAATATTGAAAACCACACAATTTATCTGACAACAGCAGATAAAGACGGCAACATGGTTTCACTGATTCAAAGCAACTCATGGCTGTTCGGTTCGCTGATTATGCCGCCGGGCCTGGGTTTCCCGCTTCAGAATCGCGGCACCGGATTTACGCTTCAGGAAGGGCATTATAACACATATGAGCCTGGCAAGCGGCCATTTCACACCATTATTCCGGCGTTTGTGACGAAAGATGGAAAGCCGTACATCAGTTTTGGGTTGACAGGCGGAGGTATGCAGCCGCAGGGCCACGCTCAAATTATAATGAATATTGTTGATTTCGGGATGAACCTGCAGGAGGCAAGCGATGCCCCCAGAATCCGGCATTCGGGTTCAGGTACCGGAGCCATCGAACTCGAGTCAGGATTTGACTACAAAACCGTTCGTGCATTGCTGAAAAAGGGACACACCGTTCAGTACGGATTTGAAAGTTTTGGCGGCTTCCAGGGAATTTTGTTTGATGGCACATTTTACTACGGAGCCTCCGAATCCCGCAAAGACGGCCAGGCAGCCGGGTATTAAAAAAAAGTACAACGGGCAGTATACGCTACGAATTTTTACACGTAGTTGTGCCTGCCCGTTATTCAGTATTATAATTCCCGGAAAGATTCTGGCAAGGTTAATTGTTTTGGCCGATGATTCAGGTTCCTGCTTTGCATTGGTTTGTCATGCCGGACAAGCTGTCCGGCGTACTTTATCCCCCAATTATTAAAAAAATTACTGCAAAGAATTCATCAAAATCACTCAATAATTCAACTCTGCTTAACAAAAGAATCCTATAAACAAAGTAAATTCGGATTTTTTATCGGATAAATATTTCAACTGCTTTATCTTTATTTAATGTCCACATAATTTTACAGACAGGACTAACCGTAAAATATTATGCTCAACAGATTGAATGATCAAGCGGGGACGGCTAAAAATATATATCATCAGCTCAAACATGCCAGTGTAAAAAAAGCCGCACAAATCCTGGAAGATCTGAACCAAAAATTGGGAAAATGCAGCCCGGATGAAATTTTGCAGTGGGGATATAACTGTTTCGGCGAACAGATGGTGATCGGTACGGGATTTGGCCTTTCCGGAATTGTAATTCTCGATTGGGTTCACAAGCTCAATCTGCCTGTAACGGTCTTTTATCTTGATACAAACCAGCTTTTTCCCGAAACCTATCAATTAAAAGAAAAAATCCGGGAGCGGTATCAATTCAGGATTGAATCGGTTCAACCCGAATTAACATTGGACGAACAGGCTCAAAAGTTTGGTGAAGAGCTATGGAGAGCAGATCCTGACAAATGCTGCTATCTTCGAAAAGTTCAGCCATTGGAAAAGTACCTGTCCGGGAAAAAAGCGTGGGTTACCGGTGTGCGCCGCAGCCAGGCCGATACGCGGGAACAGACGGAGGTGATTGAGTGGGATCCTGAAAATTGCGTGGTAAAAATCAATCCGCTTGCCCGCTGGAGTGATAGTCTTGTCTGGAACTACATCGAAAAAAACAAGCTGCCTTACAACCCTCTGCACGACCACGGCTATCCTGCGATCGGTTGTGTTCCATGTACAGTGCCTGTTGACTCCGGTGCCGATCAGCGATCAGGGCGATGGGAAAACCTCGAAAAAACCGAGTGCGGCATTCACATCCCTTCACAAAAGTTCAATAATGGCCGTGCCTGAAGACTTCGTCTGATGAATTGAAACAAAAAAGATTTTAGTTTTAATCGATTCAGAACCACAATCAAGACAGACAGCCCAAATTCTGCTTCGCTAAGAAAGCCACTTTTAACCTGGTTTTCTCACCAAGAAATTTTTTGTGAGAAATCCGGGTTAGTTGCATGTTTTTTTGATTAGTATCCGGCTCAGAAAGTTGGCCCCGGATGGTTTTTAAAAATAGTTAGCTACGCAGGTTTGGACCTTTTATTTAACGTGAGTTCGAGATAAAACTAAAGGTATCGTCAGTTTGAGCGCAGTTCCGACCGCTTTTTGTCCGGAACGAAGTCGAAAACTCTATATTTCGACTTCATTCCGATGGAAAGGCACCATCGGAATTGCGCTCAACATGACGTTGTAGCCATTTATTATCATTCTTATCTCGAACGTTATTTAATCATACTGCGATTACAATTTAACCGTTTCCCCGGTTTTCACCGATTCGTCGCTGGCCAGTACAATTTGAAGGGTATGCACCACTTCACGCAGATGATCGCTCAGGTCAAGATCTTCGAGGATTGACTTTAGGAAAAATTCCTGCTCCAGGTAGCAAAGTTCGTCGTGATCCGGCTCATCGGGTGTATCGATCATCTCATCTTCTTTGATGAGGTTGCCTTTTTCATCTGTTTTGCCGTGATGCAGGTGAAGCCGTTTTACAGAAGTGTGCCCGCCAATATCGGCGGATGAGCCCCTCGGCAGATCGAATGTATTTTTTCTGATGCTCACGCTTCCATCCGGACCAATGACATCTTTCACAAAATAGGCCTGTTCACTCATCATCGGTCCCCAGCCGGATTCGTACCATCCCACAGAGCCGTCATCAAACCGAACCTGCAACTGGCCGTAGTTGTACTGATCGGGATCAATTTCATCACTCAGCCGCGCCCCGATGGCCGAGACGCTAACCGGATTGGCCTTGGTCATCTGGCACATCACGTCCACATAGTGAACGCCGCAGTCGACAATGGGAGACATCGCCTCCATAATGCTTTTGTGAACTTTCCACTCTTTGCCTGAGCTCTGCTGGTTCAGGTTCATTCGCATCACCAGCGGTTTGCCGAGCTGCCCTGCAATATCGATGAACTTTTTCCAGCCGGGATGGTGCCTCAGAATGTATCCAACCACCACTTTTTTACCGGTTTTTTGAGCCGTCTCAACCACAGCATTGGCATCTTCGAGAGTCTCTGAAATCGGTTTTTCCACAAAAACATGGCAGCCAGCATTCATCGCCTGAATTGCAAATTTGGCGTGTGTACCGGGATAAGTACAGATGCAGACCGCATCGGGTTTGGTTTCGTCGAGGGCGGTTTCGAAATCGCTGAATGTGGGAATAGCGCCCAGCTCGTCGGTCAGCCGTTTCAGGTTATCCTGGTTGCGGTCAACAAGGGCAACGATATTAAATCCATCTGATTTATGGTAGGCGCGGCTATGTGAGGTTCCCATATTTCCACAGCCGATAACAAGTACATTTATTTTAGACATGACAAAAATTCAAAAAATTTCAGGTTGAGAATTGATTTATTCAGCATGATAGCACGAAGGGCAGAATTCTGCAAAAAGGTTTTGTATAGATATGTTAACGACCTGGCAGAGTGCGAACGTTAGAGAGCTCCTGGCAGAGTCGCGGTTAGCTGATTCGGGAGATATTTTCATCGCCTCACAACTCAGCACAAACGGGATACTTCGACAGGCTCAGTAGAGGCTGTTTGCGCTATTTCATTTTTTAAAAAAGTGAGACAAAAATTATAAAAGGTATGGCGCAAACGTCCCGTTTGTGCCAACACGTATAAAAGCTCTTGTCTTAATTTAAAAGCTCAACATTTATTCATGGGCATTCAATCATTACATCCAACAATCCTTGCCTGCCTGCATAATTTACTGCGCTGCTGTACACATACTCCTGAGGTTCAAAAACAAGCCCGGCCTTTACCGGATTTTGATGTATATAATTCAATTTTTCTTCAAATATATTCCGGTTGAATAATTCTATCGGGTGATAGTTTCTTTTCCATAATTGAAAATTACCATTTGTTTTTCTTTTTGAGCCTTCATAATGGAATAATTTTAACATCCATTTCTTTCTGCTTTCGGCTGGATTTGACTGAATTTCACTTTTGAGCTTTTTTGATGTAAAACCCCGAAAATCTCTGATGATGTTCTGTAAATTAGATCCACTATTTGATCCTATAATCATATGCAGATGATTTGTCATAAGGCACCAGGCAAATATTTCTAACCTTTTTTTCTGTTGGCAAAACTTTAAACTCTCAATAATGACATTTCTATATTCATTTCTTGTGAACAGGTCAATCCAGTGAACAACAGTGAATGTTACAAAATGCGGACAACCTGATTCAGCTATTTTAAACTTTTCGCTCATACTCAAATTATTATCAGGGTTATGTTTGTATGAACCGAAAAATTTAAATCCCTTACAGTTTTAATCTGGAAAAGGGTTATTAAAATAATCCAGATGAGATATTTGTCCTACTTTGATGTTATTAAGGCAAAAGAGGGATGTTTGCGCTAAAACACGTGAAATAGGAAGAAGCACAAACGAGACGTTTGCGCTATTTCATTAAAGCATTTATGCCTTTTAAATTATTCAATGAAAAGAAAAAGAAGGGTTTTGATCCTGCGGCAATCGTTCCTGCTGCAGCTTGTTTTGATAGTATTTTTCTACGTCTTTGAGCGTATTTATATCATTCGGGCCTAAATCCCATCGAATGGCCTTGAAACGGGGCAGCCGTAAAGTATATCCTGCTTTTGTGCGTTTGTTAACCTGTACATCATCGAACTCGATTTCTACCACAAGCTTGGGCAGCAGGCCGAGGGTTGGGCCGTAACGTTCTACTGCGAGTTCACTGATTCGATCATTCAGTTTTTTTAGTTCATCATCCGTGTACCCGCAGTACGCCTTCCCGATCGGGATGAATTCTTCTTCGTAACGTTCGTCGTTTTTTACGGAAATACCGAGGGTAAAATCGGAATAGGTCCCGCCACGCTTTCCGCTGCCGGCATGGGCATACATGATCACCGCATCAAATGAACCTCCCGGTTTTTTAACTTTGAGCCAGGACTTCCGACGCTGTCCGTATTCGTATTTGCTGTTTTTTCGCTTCAGCATCAGGCCTTCGTTGCCATGCTTCAAAGCCTGCTCAAACAGGTAATTGATGTCTTCCTCACCGGAAATTTCGTATTGACTGGCCACAGCAAGATTATATTTTGCAGCTATCTTTTTGAGCAGCTCACTGCGTTTTATCAATGTAAGGTCAAACACAGGTTCATTTCCGGAATAGAGAAGGTCATATGCAATGTATAAAACCGGGTACTCCTGCAAGATTTTCTTTCCGGGTTTCTTCAAACCCATCCGTTTTTGAAGAAGCTGAAACGGGAGGATCGTGTCGTTTTTGTACACACAAATCTCCCCATCTAAAACCGTTGGCGGCATATCTCTTTGCCGGAAAAAATCGATGATTTCAGGAAATGATCGGGTAATATCATTCAGATCCCTTGAAAAAATCTGAACAGAATTACCACTTACATGAACCTGTGCACGCATTCCGTCAAATTTTTCTTCGGCGAGGTAATATTCCGGGTGTTCTATCATACGGCTTTCAATGGGTGATGCCAGCATGAACGACAGCGGATGGAACAGCCTGAACTCAGCATCATTCAGCCGGTTCTGACTGGCAAGCAGTGCGGTTTTGCCGATGCTTCCTGTAATCATGTGGGCATATCGAACATCTTCAAAATTTTTACTGAAAGCCTTAGCAATCGAAGCAACAACACTCCGGGTTTCAAAACCGATTCGAAGCGATCCCTGCCCGAGTATGCGGATGAAATATTTGATCTCGACCGGTGTCATCTTTTTCCAGGCTTCCTGCAAAATTATCTCTTTATCTGATCGGTTTCGGGCGGCTCTGAGATCTTCAAATATTTGCTGAATATCAGTGAGACTCAGTTCCTTCGGAGATCGTTTTTTAATGGCAGCGGAAATATTTTCCATCAGTTTTTCAATGGCTTCTGAGCTGCTTCCTGTGGCAGTGCGGCAGGGTTTAAAAACATAGTCGTAGTCAATCTCACAGAAATTTGCAGCAGCCAGGCCGCTTGTACGACTGCCAACGGATGCTCGTTTGCCGGAAATCTCATCAAATGCACCTTCCCCTGCAAATTGGGCAGCAAGTTTGAGTTCCCAGGGTTCATCAATTTGCTGCAATAATTGAGCAAAGAGACCAATTTTTGTATTGGTGCTCCTGGTTCCCCGAATCACCTGAATGGTTTCACAAAATGTACGGAAGGAGATTGGCATGTCAGCTATTCTTCTGATGGAGCTTCGAGTTGTAAAAAGGAAGCATCAATGCCCGATTTTTGTAAGTAGTGCTGAACCACGTCAGGGTTGGGTGTGTGCGTGATGAAAACTTTTTTTGGAGATAAACGCTGACAAAAACCGATCAGTTCGAAAAAATCGAGATGGTCTGAGAGCGGGATGAGCTTGTCCACGGTAAGTTGGGTTTGACGCGATTCAAGCGCGGCCCAACCGGAGCAATAGGCAATTCGCTTTTTTGAGACATTGGATGCAAAGCCGTTTGAGAGTGCCGATGCTGGGGTGATCAGAATATTTCCTTCGCAGGTGGCGCGGTCGTAAGCTGAATAGTTGCCCAAATCATAACCAAACTTTTCATAAACGGAGCATAGCTTGTACCCGGCGCCATGTATCATCATTGGATAGCCGAGAGATGCCAGCATATGCATGATTTCCTGGGCTTTGCCAAGGTTATAAGCCAGAAAAACGGGTGTGTGTTCATCTTCCAGAGAATCTTTTGCGAAATTCCGGATCTCTTCAGCCAGCTCTTCGTGAGATTTCCATTTATAAATTGGCAGGCTGAAGGTGGCTTCTGTGATCAGATAATCAACACTTTCCGGAGCAGCGAAACCTTCGGAGGCAGGAGACGGAGGTGTTCGGTAATCACCGGTGTAAAGCAGGGTTCCGGAATCGGATTCGATGTGAATCATGGCTGAACCGAGGATATGGCCTGCTGGGAAAAAGCAAACGGTGCACCGGCCGGTATCCAGTGTTTCATGAAAATTAATTGGATTTGACCGACCTCGAAAACCGCGGAGTTCCATCAGGCCGAGTGTGGCAGGAGTGGCATGAACACTGGCTGAGCGGTTACGCGGCATGTGGTCGGCATGGGCGTGGCTGATAAATACAAAATCTGCATCCGGATGATATCCATCCAGGGCAATCTTCAATTCCGGAAAGTAGAGGCCATGATAACCGGCTTTTTGGATATTCATAAAGTGTGCCGGGCAGCTTGTTCCGCCTGGAAAGTTTTTGATTACGGAAATTAGTTGATTAGGTACGAAGTTTTGGGTTGCTGGTCAACTTAAATGTTTATTGCTTTTGAGTGGATGTCAAGTACGCCGGACAGCTTGTCCGGCTTGGAAATATTTTCGAAATTGAACCGCTCGAATCCACTCTTCATTGCAAAAATCCTTGCTTTATATTCATTTCCTTATCGAAATGGATGAATGAATAGAAATTAAGCATGAAGTGGTGCAACGTGCTCTTTCAATTCTTCATAATGTTCAAATGAGCCAAGCATCGGGCTATGCAATTGTTTTTAAATTTCTTATCAGCATGTGGTAAAAATTAGGCAAAATTGCATCAGTGATTCAACTACAAGACTCGTATGATGGGAGACTTTCACGTACGGTTCACTTAGAGCCTTGGGAGTGAAATTCCCTTGAATACTCGACTAAAAAAGTAAAGTAATCCGATAAATTAAAAAGGCACAATTTTCATGTTGTTGTCAATAGAAAAACAAGTACCTGTAGTATATTTAATGGTATAAGGTTAAGTTGTTTAATTTCAATTTAAAATGTGATAGTAATTATAATTTAATGTCAATTTAAGTCTATTTCAGGGCATAATTTTTTGGCTATTTCATATAAATATCTTAGTGATTATAAAAAAAATTTACACCTATGCAAGGAAGCATTCATTTGTGATTATCAAATACATTTAATGGTAATTTTATTGTAAAAGATATAAATTATTTATAGGTAATAGTGTTTAATATAACAATAAGTATCGGAATAAATACTCTTATATATGTATATATAACTGATTACTATCCCAAATAACTAATATAATCCCAAACACATGAAACCAATTAAAAGTTTATTAACCGCTCTGTTAGCAATATTTTTTATAACTGGTACTGTAATAGCGCAATTTCAACAGATGCTGCCGCAAGTGTCAGAAATTACTATTAATGAGAATATGAGTTCTATTGAAATTGATAGGTTAGTTTATAGTAGTTATCATGATGAACTAAGTAAATCAGCTACGCGTAGTACTCTCTTGGAATCTTCAGATACCCAGATGAAATCTGGATTGCCTGCCGCTAAAGCAACCGAGCCGGGAACACCAGGTTTAATCCTGTTCTCAAAGTATCCGATTGACCCGCTAAATCCTCAAAACCTTACAAATCATTTCGAGGCAGGTGACTATATCTATGGCATTGTTTGGTTTGAAAAAAGCTTAAAGGAAATATATAACGATGCTAATCTGCGTTTGGCAGAATTTATGATCCGGTATGAGATCGATTACCTCCGCACTACCAGTGGAAGCTTAGAAGGGGATAAGCTGGAAAATGACTACATCGTTTTTGAAGTCATACCCGATCCCATTCTTGCTACCTCCTATTCCAGCGACTTTTTTAAATACAACAAATACCCAAATCCCGCTGCCTGCGATGGCCCCATACGCATTGCCAACGACTTTCAAAGACTTGAAGCCGGTCAGCACAACATCAAATTCGTGTTCAACCTGAATTACCAAGACATGGCCGAAGGGGAACTAATCATAGAAGGTACTGACTTCTCTGTTTATAACGATATTATGCATGGCATCATTGAAGGTGCAGATGAACAGGCTATGGCTGCAGCACGCATGCCACAAGCCGGAATGAGTGATTCATCTACCGAGTTGGCAATGATGGAAGCATTCACAAACAGCAACGATTGGCGCACCGGCAGGATTAGAGCCGCAGAGGCACTTCGCTTGGTCATCGTCGACCCACAATGGTATACACGCCATCATGCAATCACTGGCAACATTCTACACAGATATATCCGGGCTTCAATTGCCGTTAAAGATAACGATGGTAATTGTTATTACTACCCTCTTGTTACATTCCAGGAAGACTATGTGGGTGGCAATTTTCAGCCGCTCAAATATGATGGTGCTGGCGACAGGGTGCCTATACTCTGCAATAATGTTGACAAGTGATTTTAATGCACAATGTATCTTCTTAGAGAATTAGAATTTACTTTCAATAGAATTCCAATTTGTTTCTATAATTAAATTTTTCTCTACCTATTATATACCTTAACTGGGTATGAAAGCACCAGAAATATATCCAGGCCGGCTTGAATTTCAGATGGTAAGAAATATGGTTAAATTTGAATTTCTGAGTAACAAGAAGGCCAGGCTATTGTACGCCGGAGAGCTTCTCCGGCTGGGAAAGATTTTGAATAATTTGGGAATTGGTTACGGACTGGGGAATCCGATATGAATGTTCGATGGGAAGAATTGTGGTTGAATTTGGGTTTCTGAGTAACGGGCAGGCACTACTACGTGTAAAACTTCGTAGCATATACTGCCCGTTGTACGATTGAGAGCCTGCCAGCGATCAGGCAGGCTGGTTGCGTTCAATCAGCAGATAGCAGAGCATGAAGAGAATCAGCCCGATGGTGATCATGTTGGCCGCAACATACCGGATTTTTTTGCTGAGTTCGTTGGCTGATTCAACAATTGCTTTTGAGGTTTGAGGCCACATCACCAAAAGCTGGCCTGCCATAAAAATGATGAAAAAGCTCCAGATCATAAAAAGCAGTTCAATCCAGGAAAAGGGGAAAAAGGAGAGTATAAATCCCGGAATGGTAAACAGCAGCAGATATTTCAAAACTTTTCTCCAGACAGGAGGCGGAGAGTTGTTTTCGGAAACATTGAGCAGATAATCCTTAATGGCATCGGTTTTTAGCAGCAGGTAACCACCGTAGCTTAGCAGCAACGCACCCAGCGAGATGTAGTAGGCTGTAAACCATTGTGCAGAGAAATTTTCCATGAAATAAGCTGGTATTGTTCATCCGGTAAGTACCGGGATTTTGTATAATTCTGAAAAGAAGTTCGAAAGTAGAGTGAAAAGGTTCAATCCAGGTTCGAAGATTGTTACATTGAACAGATTCAAAATCGGCAGCCGAATTGCGCAAAACATCACTCAATCAAAACTTTTTCCTTTTCTGATTTCAGATCTTCGGGGATGGCATTGCAGATCGACTCTTTAAATTTTTTGATGATGGTTTGCTTCAGGTGCTTTCTGCCGTAAACCAGCCGAACTTTGCGCGATGGTTCAGGATGTTCAAACGTTTTGATAACGGCATTGGCGCATTTGTTGTCAAATTCCTGAACGGCAGTACGGGGCAGCAGGGTCATACCAAAATTTTGTTCCACCAGTTTTTTCAGTGTTTCGAGGTTGCCACTTTTAAACTCTATCGCAGCCCGGTTTTTCTTCTCATTTTCTTTGCACAGCTTCACAGCCTGGTCGCGGAAACAGTGCCCTTCGTTCAGCAGCCAGATATTGGTTCTGTCGAGATCATCCACAGAAAGTTTTTCTTTCTCGATTAACGGGTGGTTTGATGATAAATAGGCTACAAACGGCTCAACATACAAATCTTCAGTGTAGACATAACTTTGGTTTGTAGGTGTGGCGATAATGGCAGCATCAAGCTGATCACTGGCGAGTCTTTCTAAAATTTCTTTAGTTAGTAGTTCTTCAAAAACAGGCTCAACAAGTGGATGTTCCTTCATAAAGCTCTGCAAAAACATGGGCATCAAATAGGGAGCAATCGTGGGAATAACACCCACTTTAAATGTCCCACGAAGTTCAGTTTCTTTGAAATTGGCAATATCAGAAAGCTGTTTCGACTCTTTCAGGATAATCCTGGCCTGTTCAATAATTTTCTCTCCAACTTCGGTTGGTATGACCGGCGATTTTGACCGGTCGAAAATTTTTACCCCCAGTTCATCTTCCAGTTTGTGAATTTGCATACTCAGGGTTGGCTGGGTAACAAAACTTTTTTCGGCAGCCGTTGCAAAATGCCGGTATTTGTCAACCGCGATGATATATGAAAGTTGTGTGAGAGTCATAAGGTTAGTACGTTTTATCTGTGCAATCTATTAAAAATCCGGATTCATGGAAAACGGTTCACGTTGAAATGCTGCGCAGTGTCTCAATGTTTATGAATAAAACAGCAAATTTCTATGCATAATGACAATATACGGAAACACCTGAAAATAACCGGCAGAGTACAGGGTGTGGGTTATCGATATTTTACCCGGCAAAACGCCGAAGATTTAAACCTCAAGGGATGGGTAAAAAATATGCCCGACGGTTCAGTGGAAACGGTACTCAGCGGCCGGAGTGATGATGTTGAAGAGATGATTGAACGGCTTTGGAAGGGACCGTACTCTGCTCAGGTTAAAAATATTGAACAGTTAAAAATGGAAACGGAACCTGAAGGCGATTATCAATATTTCCGGGTAAAGCGATGAGATTGTTTGTTTCGATTGATTTGCCGCCAGAGATTTGCAGTGAACTGAATAACCGCTTGCCGGAATTGCCGGGCTGGAAGAAAGCCAGGGTTGAACAGATTCACCTCACCCTGTTTTTCATCGGTGAATGTTCAAATGAAGAGAAGGACGAAATAATCGCTGAACTTGATCAGGTTTCCTTTAGTCCGTTTGAAATGGAAATAGAGGGGCTTGGTGTTTTTCCAGGCCTCAAAAACCCGAAAATTTTGTGGAATAGCGTCCGCCAAAACGAAGAGTTACTATCTCTGCAAAAAAGCATTTTAAAAAAGTTGGACCGATTCAGCAAGAAGCCCGTCTGGAAGAAATTTATTCCGCATATTACAGTTGCCAGGCGCAAATCCGGAGTTGGAAGTGACCGGCAGATTGATCGACTTTTGAAAATGGAATTTCCGGCCATTCAAACCGGTATCCGCTATTTCTCTCTGAAAAAGAGTATTTTGAAACCGGCGGGAAGCGTACATTCTGTCTTGCAAAAGTTTTATTCAAATGGGGACAGTTGAAAAATTTCTGAACTGATGAAAACAATAAAATCCATGGGCACAATTTTGTTGACACTGGCTGGCGTTTATCTCATCCTTCTTGGGCTGATGTATCTTTTTCAGAACCAACTGCTGTTTATGCCTTCGTCCGGAATGATGCAGACTCCTGAAAGTGCAGGCCTAACTGCGCAGGATGTCTGGATTGAAACAGAGGATAACGTCCGGCTTCATAGCTGGTATTTTCCGAATGAGGAATCTGATCTTGTTGTAGTTTTATCTCACGGAAATGCCGGTAATATTAGCGGCAGGATTCCCATTGCAGAAACACTGTTAAATTGCGGTGTATCCGTTCTGATGTACGATTACCGGGGTTATGGCCAGAGCGAGGGACGACCTTCTGAAAAAGGGCTTTACAGAGATATTGAAGCAGTTGTTCACACTCTTAAAAACGATCTTGAATATTCCGAGCAACAGATTATTATGTACGGGCGATCGCTTGGCGGGGCAGTGGCTGCCTATGCCACAACAAGGTTTGATTTGGGCGGACTGGTGCTCGATTCTGCCTTTAAAAACCTGAAAGCAATGGTGCGCGATGTGTACCCGTTTGTACCGGCATGGCTGGCGAAATACGATTTCCCGACTGACAAATATCTGCAAAAGCTTGAAGGTTTGCCGGTGATGGTGATGCACAGTCCGCAGGATGAAATTGTAGGTTTCCATCATGGAGAGTATTTATATGGTTTGTTGGATGAGCCTAAGCGATTTGTGGAATTAAGGGGCGGGCATAATGATAATTTTTTTGCTTCCACTGATATTATTGAGGAGAACTGGCGCTGGTATTTGGAGGAGGCACGCGGAGGTGCGGAGGCGCGGAGTGAGGGTGCACGCGGAGGTGCAACGGCGCAGAGGGAGTGAGAGGAGCAATAGTGTGGATTCGAAATGGCGCAAGCGTCCCACCTGTCCCCGAAATGGCGCAAACGTCTCGTTTGTGCCATCTCATTTATATTTTTGCATTTGGTACTTCAAGTGTACCGGTTGCTGACAAGAATTAGCCAAATTCTAATTCTTCTTTTCTTTATCAGCTTAGTATATTTCACTCAATTCGAACCATCTATTTTCACTAAATCAAGATCCGCCTCATGTACCTGATTTTCGACACGGAAACCACCGGCCTGCCACAGAATTATTCAGCACCGCTGACCGATTTCGACAACTGGCCGCGTTGTGTTCAGCTTGCCTGGCAGTTGCATGATGAGACCGGGAAACTAATTTCAAGAGGCGATCATATCGTGAAACCGGACGGGTTCACCATCCCGTTCAACTCCGAGAAAGTTCACGGTATTTCTACTGAAAGAGCTAACCGGGAGGGAATTCCACTTGAGGAAGTGATGGATGCCTTCAGCAAAGACCTGGAGCAATGCACGTTTGTGATTGGCCACAACCTGGAGTTCGACCTCAACATCATGGGTGCCGAATACCTGAGAATGGGGCGGATCAACCCGCTGTCGGAAAAAATTCAAATCGACACGAAAGACGAGTCCACAGAGTTTTGTGCCATTCCGGGTGGACGGGGCCGCTACAAATGGCCGACTCTTGCCGAGCTTCACGACAAACTGTTTCAGGTTGGGTTTGAAGAAGCCCACAATGCCGCCGCTGATGTGGATGCGACAGCGCGGGCATTTTTCGAACTGGTTCGCATTGGAGTTATCAATCCGCAGCTTCCCGCCAAACCGGGAGAGATGGCCAGGAAAGCAGCCGGATTGATTGATCCCGGCCATTACATGCCGAAAGTGGAAGAACTGCGAAAACGGGGTGTAACCGGCGATGAAGATCAAGATGCGGCAACAATCGATTTGCCCAAAGAGAGCAAAGGGGAAAAAGTTGATTCTCCTTTCGTGCACCTGCACAACCACTCCAAGTTTTCGGTGCTGCAGGCGGCTTCGGGAACCAGCGATCTTGTTGAAAAAGCCAAAGAAGACGGAATGCCGGCAGTGGCTTTAACAGACATGGGCAACATGTTCGGGACCTTCCATTTTGTGAAGGCGGCTAATAAGGCGGGCATCAAACCTATCATCGGATTGGAAGCCTATTTTGTGGAAGACCGCCATCAAAAACGGTTCACACGCGATCATAAAGACAAGCGGTATCAGCAGGTATTTTTGGCCAAAAATATGAAGGGGTATCAAAACCTTGCAGAAATGTGCTCGCTCGGTTTTGTTGAAGGCTATTACTATAAATTTCCAAGAATTGACCGCGAACTTGTTGAAAAATACCGTGAGGGATTAATTGCCACCACGGGCGGAATTTTGGGAGAAGTTCCAGACCTAATACTGAACCGGGGAGAGAGCGCCGCAGAGGATGCCCTGAAATGGTGGTACGAACTTTTTGAGGAGGATCTATACATCGAACTGATGCGGCACGGCCTGGAAGAAGAGGAGCGTGTAAACAGTGTTCTGCTGAAATTTGCGGAAAAGTACGGCATCAGCGTGATAGCCAGCAACAATACGTTTTACATGGAGAAAGAAGATGCCAAAGCGCACGATGCACTTCTCTGCATAGACAACAACGAGCTGATTTCCACACCGGTGGGCAAGGGGCGCGACCGGCGTTTTGGATTCCCGAATGATGAATTTTATTTCAAAACGCAGGAGGAGATGAAAGCCCTCTTTGCTGATATCCCCGAAGCCATCACCAATACAAAAAAACTGGCTGATAAAATTGAGCCGATTGACCTGACCAAGGATGTGATTCTGCCTCACTTCTCGCTTCCGGAAGGGTTTGAGACTGAGGATGATTATCTGCGCCATGTGACCTTCGAAGGAGCGAAGGAACGATATAAAACGGTGGATGATGAGGTGACGGAGCGAATTAACCATGAGCTGGGTATCATCAAAAAAATGGGTTTTGCCGGTTATTTTTTGATTGTTCAGGATTTTATTGATGCCGCCAAAGAGATGGGTGTGTATGTCGGGCCGGGCCGGGGATCGGCTGCGGGATCGGTGGTGGCCTATTGCACCGGAATTACCAACATTGACCCGCTTAAATACGACCTGCTTTTTGAGCGGTTCCTGAATCCCGAACGTGTATCCATGCCTGATATCGATATCGATTTTGATGATGACGGACGCCAGCGGGTGATTGAATATGTGGTGGATAAATACGGCAAAGACCAGGTGGCACACATTATCACGTTTGGCACAATGGCAGCCCGTTCATCGGTGAGGGATGTTGCCCGTGTGCTCAATCTGCCGCTGCCTGATGCCGACCGTATAGCCAAACTGGTGCCTGAAACCATCGGAATTTCTCTTGAACAGGCTTTCGAAGAAGTAAGAGAGCTGCAGGAGATCAAAGAGTCCGACTCGCTGGAAGGACGAACCCTGCAGATGGCCGAAACGCTCGAAGGCTCTGTTCGCAATACCGGAATTCACGCAGCAGGTGTGATTATTGCACCGGACAAGCTCACAAAATATATCCCCATCTGCACGGCTAAAGATACAGAATTGTATGTGACACAGTTTGACGGCAAAGTGATTGAAGATGCCGGTATGCTGAAGATGGATTTTCTCGGGCTGAAAACCCTCTCTATTCTGAAAACAGCCATCCAGTTTGTAGAAGAAAATCACGGTATAAAGTACAATCTGGACGATATTCCGTTCGATGATGAGAAAACCTTCGAAATGTTTCAGACGGGGGCAACCGTGGGCATTTTTCAGTTCGAATCGGACGGGATGCGCAAATACCTGAAGCAGCTCAAACCCACCAGCATCAACGACCTGATTGCGATGAACGCGCTTTACCGGCCCGGCCCGATGCAGTTTATTCCTGACTACATCCGGCGGAAGCACGGCGAAGAAAAAGTGGTGTACGATCACGAAGACCTGCGGGATATTCTGGAGCCGACTTATGGCATTATGATTTACCAGGAGCAGATTATGATGGTTGCGCAGAGAATGGGCGGCTACACCCTGGGGGAAGCCGATGTACTGCGCCGCATCATGGGTAAAAAACAGCCGGAACTGCTGCCTCCCGAGGAGGAAAAATTTGTGAATCAGGCCGTGGAAAAGGGGTATGATAAAAAAACCGCCAAAGAAGTATTCGACAAAATGGCGTTGTTTGCCGGGTACGGTTTCAATAAATCGCACTCAGCGGCCTATTCGGTAGTGGCCTATCAAACCATGTTTTTTAAAGCCAATTATACGGCCGAGTATATGGCTGCGGTATTGAGCCACAACATGGGCGACATCAAAAAAGTGAGCTTCTTTATCGAAGAGTGCCAGCGCATCGGCATTCCGGTAGATGCGCCGAACATCAACACAGCCGAAGGAAAGTTTATTGCCAAAGACGGGCGTGTGCAGTACGGCATGTCGGCAATTAAAGGTGTGGGAAATGCCGCCATTGAACAGATTGTGGAAGAGCGAAATGAGAAAGGAGAGTTCCGGAGTATTTTTGATTTTTCATCCCGGATTGATACGCGGGTTTGCAACAAAAAAACCATCGAAAGCCTGGCACAAGCCGGCGCGTTTGATACCCTGCACCAAAATCGGGCGCAATTGCTGGCCAGCATCGAGGATGTGATCAGCTATGCATCACGCAAACAGGAAGAGGAGCGGCTGAACCAGGTCAGTCTTTTTGGTGAAGGTTCGGGATCGGGGGCAATCAGCCAGGAACCGAAGCTGAGGGAATGCCCGCCGTGGACAAACATCGAACGCCTGAACAAAGAACGGGATCTGATCGGGTTTTATCTGAGCGGCCATCCGCTGGATAAGTACAAAGAGGATACAAAACTTTTTGCAAGCCACACCCTGGCCGAAGAGAAACTTGCCGGAATGAACGACCGGGACAGCATTAAAATAATTGGCATCATAACGTCGGTAAAACGGATATCCGACAAAAAAGGGCGCCCGATGGCTTTTGTTCAGATCGAAGACCGGAAAGGCGCAGCCGAAGTATTGGTGTTCAGTGATGTATTTGACCGGCACCAGGGGCTGATTGAACCGGATACCATTGTGCTGCTGGACGGGACTCTGTCGAAGCGGGATGAGCCTCCAAAAATCATAGCCAACAGCATGGAGCGTGTTCAGAATTTGCGGGAAAAATTCCAGGCTCAGCTTCAGTTAAACATCAAACTGAAAACTGAAGAACTGACAAAAGACGACCTCCATCAGATGGCAACGCTGTTCAGTATCCATAAAGGAGAAACATCCATAAAATTTCAGGTCAATTCATCTCATGCCAAAAAGCCGATTCAGATGAACGTTCGAAAATTTGTGGTTGAGCCGAATAACGAACTGCTTTCAGGGCTTCGTGATTTGATCGGGAAAGAAGCAGTTCGCCTTGTAAAATCAAACGGGGCCTGATATTTGTGGCATCAATAAAGTGAACCCGTGCCAAAATTTTTTTCGAAGGCTTGCATTTTATTATAAGAAATCATGATGATACTGATAAGAAATTGATATGTGTAACTGCCCGAATTTTTGCAGATATTCAGTGAAACTGAAAAAATCAAAAACATAAATTATGAGTAAACCGATAGAATTAACAGACAGTAACTTTTCAGATGAAGTAGAAAATTCAGACACACCGGTACTGGTGGATTTCTGGGCAGAATGGTGCGGGCCGTGCAGAATGGTTGGTCCTGTGGTAGAAGAAGTTGCAGAAGAGTATGATGGTAAAGTAAAAGTTGGAAAAGTAAATGTAGATCACAATCCGCAGGTATCTGTGAAATATGGCATCCGAAGCATTCCCGCCCTGCTGATTTATAAAGACGGAGAGGTTGTAGACAGTATCATTGGAGCGGTGCCAAAAACACACATCACAAAAAAGCTTGATGAACAAATAGCTTAAAAATATTCCTGTGTTTTAAAGGCGATGGTTTTCATCGCCTTTTTTTTTGGATGGTTGATTTGGGGTTTTTGCTAATTTTAAAGTGGTTGGTGTTAAGGCACGCGGAGGCGCAGCGGCGCAAAGTGAGGATGTGGGCTTATTGTACATTGGTGCCTGTACTTATAGTGTCTGTGCTCTTCCAATATGTTTTAAGCAGACTCTCGTGATTTAAAGTGGAACAGATGCTAAACGCAAATTAAACATTGCCATTTATTACTTTATATAATTTGGATGTTTTGCAGAATTAGTTGTTTATTTCACATCGGAAATAATAAAACTGCTATCAAACCATTATATTTTTGATTCGTCAATTCATGTTAGCAGTATTTTTGGCAAAGCTTTTCGAAAGGCCATTATACCAATTACTTACAACAATATTTTACAACCAGGCGATAAATAATACAGAACTATCTTATTATTTTCAGCGTTATGCCTTGGTGCAAAAACTTTCTAATGTACAAACTAATTAATGAGAAAAGTTACTAAACGAATCATAACTATCGCGGTGATATTGCTGATTTTTGGGGGGCTGGCCTATCCAAAAGTAAAGCCTCTTTTCAGCAGCCCTTCAGATTCCCAGGAACAGGGAGGGAGTTCCGGCAGCAGCCGAATTATGCAGGTTGAAGCTGTTGAAATGGATTATGAAACAATTGAAGACAGAATTCATACCAGCGGTACCATAGAAGCCAATGAAGTGGTTGAGCTGGCTGCGGAAGCATCAGGTATCGTTACGGGAATTTATTTTGAAGAGGGTACGGAAGTTGAAAAAGGTGAACTGCTCCTAAAAATAAACGACAGTGAATTGCAGGCACAAAAGCAGCGTGCCATGTACCGGCTGAACCTGGCAGAACAGCGTGAGGAACGCCAGCGCAGGCTGCTGGAACGCGGAGGAATCAGTCAGGATGATTATGATGCCACCCTGAACGAACTGAATGTTTTGCGCTCCGAATTGCAATTGATAGAAGCCCAGATAGATCAAACCGAAATCAGAGCGCCTTTTTCGGGCATTATCGGGCTGAAATATGTAAGTGTTGGCTCTTACATCACATCAACAAGCAGAATTGCTTCGCTGCAGGAAATTGACCCTGTAAAAATTGACTTTTCCATCCCTGAAAGATTTTTGGCCAGGGTTAACCGTGGCGACCGGATTCAATTCCGCGTGCAGGGCGCCGATTCAACATTTTCCGGTGAGGTTTATGCAATTGAACCGCGAATTGAAACTCAGACAAGAACGCTTCAAATACGGGCTTTGAGTGATAACCCCCAGCGCCTGCTTTACCCCGGTGCATTTGCCAATATCACACTCATCATGGAAGAAATTGACGATGCCCTGATGGTGCCCGCAATTGCGGTGATCCCGGAGCTGAATGCACAAAAAGTGTTTGTGGAGCGTGACGGAAAAGTTGAGGAAGTGCGCATACAAACCGGAATCAGAACCAGCGAAAAGGTGCAGGTAGTTGATGGCCTGCAAAGAGGTGATCGTGTGCTCACCACAGGCCTGTTGCAGGTAAGGCCCGGAATGGACATCCAAATTTCTGAACTCCACAAATCGAACGAAATATGAGCCGTCTCTCCTCATTAAGTATCCGCCGTCCTGTACTGGCGTCAGTCATGTCGATCGTGATTGTTCTGTTTGGCGTGATTTCTTTTTTCTACCTGGGTGTCCGCGAGTATCCCTCGGTTGATCCTCCTATTGTAACGGTTTCAACCACCTATGTTGGTGCCAATGCCGATGTAATTGAGTCTCAGATAACCGAGCCGCTGGAAGAAGCCATTAACAGTGTGGCCGGTATCCGTACGCTTACATCCGTTAGCCGGCAGGGACAAAGTACGGTAACCGTTGAGTTTGACCTTGAAGTTGACCTTGAAGCGGGGGCGAACGATGTGCGCGACCAGGTGGCAAGGGCGCAAAGAAACCTTCCGCCAGATGCCGACCCGCCCACCGTACGAAAGGCCGATGCCGATTCAAGCCCCATCATTTTTCTGAATATCAACAGCGACCGGCGCGATCTGCTTGATCTTACAGCAATCGCTGAAAATACTTTCAAAGAGCAGCTTCAGACCATCCCCGGTGTGAGCGAGATTAATATCTGGGGCGCAAAAAGGTACTCCATGCGCTTGTGGATGGATCCGCTGAAACTGGCGGCATATGGTGTAACACCCCTCGATATACAGGATGCATTAAGCCGCGAAAACGTAGAACTGCCGTCTGGCCGCATTGAGGGAATGGTTACCGAGCTTTCGGTAAGAACAATGGGGCGCCTTACCACACCCGAAGAGTTCAACAACCTGATTGTTAAAGAAGAAAACGGCCGTAAAGTCCGCTTCGAAGATATTGGCTATGCCGAACTGGAAGCCCAAAATATGCGAACGGTTCTGAAGCGAAACGGAATTCCCATGGTGGGTGTAGTTGCCATTCCGCAGCCGGGCTCAAACCAGCTTGATATTGCCGAAGAATTTTATAACCGGGTTGAACGGATTGAACGAAACCTGCCCGAAGATATACAGCTTGCCATCGGCTTTGATACTACGGAATACATTCAGGCTTCCGTGAATGAGGTTCAGCAGACCATCTTAATCGCTTTGAGCCTGGTGATCATGGTGATTTTTCTCTTCCTGAGAGACTGGAGGTCTACCCTCATTCCCATAATTGTGATTCCGATTGCCCTGATTGGTGCGTTCTTCATCATGTACGTTGCCGGTTTTTCCATCAATGTGCTAACCATGCTGGCAATTGTTCTGGCTATCGGCCTTGTGGTGGATGATGCGATTGTAGTACTCGAAAATATTTATGCCAAAATGGAGGCTGGCCTTCCGGCAGTTGAAGCGGGGATTCTCGGGGCGAAAGAAATTTTCTTTGCTGTTGTGGCTACATCACTTGCGCTTGTTTCTGTATTTCTGCCAATTCTGTTTCTTGGCGGCCAAACCGGACGGCTTTTCCGTGAATTCGGTGTAGTAATTGCGGGTGCCGTTATTATATCATCGTTTGTTGCCCTGACTCTCACCCCCATGCTTTCCACCAAGATTTTATCAAGAGGGGCTGAGAAAAACCGGTTCTACCAGATGACAGAACCGTTCTTCGAATGGTTGAATAACGTTTATAAGAATAGCCTGGAATCATTCATGAAAGTCCGGTGGATGGCTTTTGTGATTATGGCTGTTGTAGCCGGGTTTATAGTGCTGCTTTATGCTAACATTCAGCAGGAACTGGCTCCCCTCGAAGATCGCGGACAGATGAGGATTGTTGCAAACGCACCCGAAGGCGCTACATTCGAATACATGGACAATTATGTGGACCAGATGATTGAAGCCGTTCAGGAAAACACACCCGAACTTGTGGCCATGAATACGGTAACATCTCCGGGATTTGGCGCTGCAGGTTCTGTAAACTCTGCTTTTGGATTTATCAGGCTGACTGACCGGAGGGAGCGAGATCGTTCTCAGCAGGAAATTGCAGATCATCTGACCGGAGTTTTGGGCAATATGACAGCCGCACGAACTTTCGTAACCCAGCCCCAATCAATCGGAAGCCGGAGGGGAGGATTGCCGGTGCAGTTTGTACTTCAGGCGCAAACACTTGAAGAGCTCGAAGAGGTCATCCCGGAATTTATGGTTGCGGCAAATAACCACGAAGTATTTACCATCGCTGACATCGACCTGAAATTCAATCAGCCCGAACTTCAGATTTCAATAGACCGTGACCGTGCCAGGTCACTGGGAGTTTCGGTGAGGGATATCGCTCAAACCCTTCAGCTATCGCTTTCGGGGAACCGTTTTGGCCTCTTTATTATGGACGGGAAACAGTACGACATCATCGGCCAGATGGAGCGTCAGTTCAGAAATGAGCCAATTGACCTTCGCACAATCTATGTACGAAATGGCAACGGAGACCTGATTCAGATAGACAACCTTGTTACCATTCAGGAATCCAGTTCGCCGCCGCAGCTTTTCCGGTTCAACCGGTTCAACTCCGCCACCATATCGGCAGGCCTTGCCCCGGGTTATACCATCGGGGATGGCATTGATGCGATGAACGAGATTGCCGAACAGGTTCTGCCTCAAACCATTTTTACCGATCTTGCCGGGCCGTCACGGGATTTTGCTGAAAGTGCAGCCAGCCTCAACTTTATTTTTATGCTGGCCATTGTGCTTATCTACCTGGTGCTTGCCGCTCAGTTCGAGAGTTTCCGCGATCCGTTTATTATTCTGTTTACAGTGCCACTGGCTATTTTCGGTACACTGCTTTCGCTCTGGTATTTCGACCAGACGCTGAACATATTCAGCCAGATCGGGGCCATAATGCTGATCGGTTTGATTGCCAAGAACGGTATTCTGATTGTTGAATTCGCCAACCAGCGGCAGGAACAGGGCATGAGTGTGATGGACTCCATCATGGAAGCAGCAGCCGTGAGATTCCGCCCGATTCTGATGACTTCTATTTCTACAATACTCGGAATTTTACCGATTGCACTTGCTTTTGGGGCAGGAGCAGAAAGCCGCACTTCGATGGGTATTGCCGTAATCGGCGGACTTTTAATTGGCAGTATTTTTACCCTGTATGTGATTCCTTCCGTCTACAGCTACTTTGCCTCCGATAAACTTGCCAAAAAAGAATTGGTAGAACGGGCTCAAAAAGCCGATAAAGAATTAGAAGCTGCCTCTGTATGAAAAATGCAATATTAATCACTTTTTTACTTTCTGTTCTTTTAATTTTATCACTGCCTGCCAATCTAAAAGCCCAGGATGTCCTGTCGCTGGAAGAAGCTATTTCAATCGGGCTGGAAAATAATTACGGGATTCAGATTTCGCGAAACCTGGCTCAGCAGGCTGATAATAACCGCTCGCTTGGAAATGCAGGATTTCTGCCGACCATAAACCTTTCGGCTTCAAAAGTTGAAAGAGTGGAAGACAGTGATTTTGAAGCAGGCGGGGAGGCAAGGTCTACAACCGGCGCACGAAGCGGAACCACAAACGCCGGTGTGAACTTTGAGTGGACTCTGTTTGATGGTTTTCAGATGTTTGCCAATTACGATCAGCTTGGTCTGCTGCGTGATGTGAGTGATGAAGAACTCCGGCTTGATATGGAGACGCTTGTTACGCAGGTTACACTCTCTTATTACAATATTATCCGGATCAATGAACAGTTGAAAATTCTTCGGGATAATATTGAGGTCTCTGAGGAACGGATTGAAATTGAAGAGACAAAACTGGATCTGGGTTCCGGCTCCGAGTATGAACTGCTTCAGGCCAAATCAGATTTAAATGCCGACAGGGCCGCACTTTTGAGAGAACAAAACCAGCTTACCGAGGCAAAAATTACGCTGAATGAACTTCTCTCCCGGCCACCAGATGTGGAGTTCGACGTAACTACAGACATTGATGTAGACCGGCTGCTGATGCGGGAAGATTTGTTACAGCGCCTGATGACTGAAAACACACAGCTAACCATTTCACGGATGCAGAAAGACATCAGCAGGCTGCAGATCAGGCAGATTCGGGGTGAACGAATGCCGGACATACTCCTTACCTCAGGCTACAGTTATAACCGAAGTGAAAACGACGGCGGATTTATCCGCTTTAATGAAACTACCGGGTTTAACGTAGGGATTACTGCGAGGGTAAATATTTTTAACGGGTTTAACCTGAACAGGCGGATTCAAAACGCCCGGATCGATCACCGCAATGCAGAACTTTCCTACGAGCAGCAAAAGCTGAGGCTCGAATCGGATTTTCTGGCCATCTTCCGCGCCTATCAAAATGCCATTGAACTGGTTGACCTTGAAGAGAATAATCTGCAAAATGCAGAACAAACACTGGATATTGCACTCGAACGTTTCCGTCTGGGCAGCATTAGTTCACTCGAATTCAGAGAGGCACAGCGAACATTCCTTCAGGCAGAAAACCGTTTGATAAACGCCAAATTTGAGGCAAAAGTGGCTGAAACCGAGTTGCTGCAGATCAGCGGCGATTTTAGTGCAATGCTGAATTAGTGTCATGTCAAACATAAAATGACGGATAAAACCCGCAATGTTTTTCTTTAAAAACCACATTATTTTTATAAATGCTGCCAATGATAATAAGGAAACATTGCGGGTTTCTTACGAAGATCTAAGTGTGACAAGACATTAGTTTGAATTCAGCCAGATTTCAAACTTCACTTTGGTTCCGCCATCACTAAACTCAACATTGTCGGCCAGTTTTTTGATCAGAAAAACACCTCTGCCGCCGGCTTTCAGCAGATTTTCTTCTGCGAGAGGATCATCTGTGGATGACTCCGGATCAAATCCCTGCCCCTCATCCTTCACTATGGCAGTAATTTTTTTGGGGCCGAATTGCAGCTCAATATCCACTTTTTTTGATTCATCCAGTTCATTTCCATGAACGATGGCATTCGTGGCAGCTTCGCTCAGGATTAACATCAGTTTCCCCGCGATGGCTTCATCCAGGCCTATTTCGTTTTGAATGTCGGAGACAAAATCCGGGACTTTTTCAGACTCTGCGTAAGTCGATTGAAGTGAGAGTCGAAAAATTTTCATAAGCTTGTAATTCAGTTCGGGATAATGTTATGCATATATACCGCGCATTTTCAAAGTTGTTGCCACTCTGTTGATCGAGTAAACATAAGCAGCCTGACGTAAAGTTATTTTATAATTTTCACTAACGCCAAAAACATTGTCAAATGCATTTCTCATCATCCGGTTCAGCCGCCGGTTCACCCGTTCTTCGGTCCAGAAATAACCCTGCCGGTCCTGCACCCATTCAAAATAAGAGACGGTAACACCACCGGCGTTGGCCAGAATATCCGGAATCACCATAACGCCTTTTTCTTCAAGGATTGCATCGGCACTGGCGGTAACCGGCCCGTTTGCCCCTTCAGAAATGATTTTCGCTTTGATTTTATCGGCATTTGTATGATCAATCTGATCTTCCTTGGCTGCCGGAATCAATACATCGCATTCAAGTTCAAGAAGTTCTTTGTTTGTTATTTTTTCGGCATCAGGATAGCCTTCAAGCACATTATTGTTATTTCTCATGTATTGAATGGCTTCAGGGATATTGATTCCGTTTTTATTATAATAACCTCCTGTAATATCACTGATCGCGATAATCTTAGCACCCTGTTCGTACATGAGTTGTGCGGAAACGGTTCCCACATTGCCAAATCCCTGTACTGCAATGGATACTTTATTTGGCATGATTCCGAGCTTACTCAACGCCGCAAGGGTTACCGTCACAACTCCCCTGCCTGTGGCTTCTTTGCGTCCCTGAGAGCCTCCGAGAATAACCGGTTTTCCTGTAACTACGGCCATTTCGGTTTTCTGGGAGTTCATACTGTAGGTATCCATAATCCATGCCATAACCTGTTCATTGGTGTTCATATCCGGAGCCGGTATATCACGATCGGGGCCGAAAATTCCCAGTAAGTTGGCCGTATAGCGACGGGTTAAACGCTCCAGTTCTCCCTGCGACAGCTCCGCGGGATTGCAGCGGATGCCGCCTTTAGCTCCGCCAAATGGAACATTCACAACTGCACATTTCCAGGTCATCCAAGCAGCAAGTGCTTTCACCTCTTCAATATTTACATCCGGTGAGTAACGCACGCCACCTTTTGAAGGGCCAAGAACATTATCGTGAATTACTCTGTAACCTTCAAAAACTTCAATGTTGCCATTGTCCATAATCACGGGTATGGAAACCGTAATCTGTTTTTCGGGGCTTGCCAGATATTTAAACAAGCCTTCGTCCAAATTGAGAGTCTCGGCTGCAAACCGGAACCTTTCCATCATGGATTCGAAAGGCGATACCCTGTCGAGTTTGGGGCCGGGTTCTTTATAAATACTGGAATAAAAATTTTTTTTTGAGCTCATGTAACGTTGATTTGGTAGCGCTTGTTTAAGAATTTCTGTGGATGATCATCTAATACATTTCAAGATAAAATAGAGGCTTTTTAAACAAGGAAAAAAATCTTTTTTAGTCTCTTTTTTGTTTAATAACTATAGAACAATTTGAGGGTTTAATTCGTTATGGCTTTCTCAGAAACAGGCTATTTAATATATACTGAATGCTTACATGATAATTCGGTATATTTGATTTGAAATTTTGATTAAAAAAAACCATAATATATAGATTAATTTTAATGCAAATAATGTATCTCTACATTGGCATGCTAAAGATTAGATTTTCATGAACTCCGATGTTTTAGTACTTAATCAGGATTATCAACCCATTAGCGTTTGTTCTGTTCAGAGATCGGTAAAATTGGTTTTTTTAGAAAAAGCCGAACTGCTTCACGATGATCCTGACAGGGCAATCCGAACCGTTGATGATGAATTCCAATATCCCTCCGTAATTCGGCTGCGCAGGTATATTCACCTGCCCTATGCCAAAATTGTGCTGTCCCGGAGAAATGTTATGAAGAGAGATAATAACAAGTGCCAGTATTGCGGAACAAAAACAGACCTTACGCTCGACCACGTTTTACCGCGCAGCAGGGGCGGAAAAGATACCTGGGAAAATCTGGTTACCGCCTGCAATCACTGCAATGTTAAAAAAGGAAACCGTACGCCCGAGGAGGCCGGTATGCAACTCCGAATTAAACCCTACAGGCCGGTGCATATCACCTTTTTCCAAAACCTGCTTAATGGAGTTCAGGATCACTGGAAGCCGTATTTGTACATGTAATTTATGCCCTGTTTGATATTCGATTTTAGGCATTGGATGCTTTTTCTCCGGTAAATATTCGAATAATATAGCCGCACATCATCCTGAAAATGAGTGGTCTTCGCCACTTTTACAAGAAATTCAAAACAGCACAGTGATTCAATAATCTGCAAACGTTATCAGCGTTTTATCCGTTAGAGCGTCTTGTGTATCTGCCACGAAAAAGTGTGTGTTTTAGGGAAAAAAGAAACTTCGCGTTCTTTTAACGGCTACAAAGTGACGCTTGAAGGACTTGCGCTATGCTTCAGGCGCTTCAAGGTCACTTTTCCCGTGCTAAACATGTACCAAAAAAGTGTTATTTTTAACAGTTAAATAAATTTTGTTTTTAAATGAGTAAAAAAGGGCGTGTTCTTGTTGCCATGAGCGGCGGGGTAGATTCTACAGTTTCTGCCGTTATGCTCCACGAACAGGGATACGAAGTGATTGGAATTACCATGAAAACCTGGGATTATCACCGAAGCGGCGGTAATGACGGGAAAGAAACGGGCTGTTGCACTGTAGAGTCAATGAATGATGCGAGGCAGACTGCCGTAAGGCATGGCTTCCAGCACTTCATCGTGGATATACGAGATGAATTCGGAGACTGGGTGATTGACCGTTTTGTAGAAGATTATACCAGCGGGCGCACACCCAATCCTTGCGTGCTTTGCAACACGCACATCAAATGGGCTGCACTTCTCCGACGAGCTGATAACCTTGGCTGCGATTTTATTGCCACCGGCCACTACGCAAATGTACGCGAAGAAAACGGCCGCTATGTTATCTCAAAAGGAAAAGATCACAACAAAGACCAATCTTACGCACTTTGGGGAGTGGAACAGAAGCACCTGGAGAGAACCATTTTTCCTCTTGGTAAATACCGGAAAACCGAAATCCGCCAAATGGCCGAAGATTTTGGACTGCTGAATGTAGCCAATAAGCCCGACTCTTACGAAATCTGTTTTATACCGGACAATGATTATCACCGCTTTTTGAAAGACCGCGTGGATGACCTGGAAGAGCGGGTTAGCGGCGGTGTATTTGTAGATGAACACGGCAATGTGCTGGGCAAACACAAAGGATTTCCGTTTTATACCATTGGCCAGCGGCGGGGCCTTCATCTGCCAATGGGCAAACCGGTTTACGTAACCCACATCGATGCAGAGAATAATGTGATCACTGTAGGAGAAAAAAAAGATCTGATTAGTACTACATGCCGGGCCAAAGAGTTAAATATGGTAAAGTATGACCAAATTCCAGGCGGAAAAATGGAAATAACCGGGAAAATCCGTTACAATGACAGTGGCGCCATCGGCTCTGTAAAACAACTTTCGGATGATGAAATTGAAGTGCATTTCCCGGCAGGAAGAGAAGCCATTACACCCGGCCAGGCAATCGTTTGTTACGAAAATGATGATATTGTGGCAGGCGGATGGATTCACAAGGTAAATGTGAGTATGGACCAGGAAATTGAGATGGAAGCCTGAAACAGATACTCAATTATGTAGTTTACAAGACCTGCATTCCTTTTTATTAATAATTTTATTCATACAATGAAAAACATAGTGAAAATATTTCTGGTGTTACTCACCGCTTATTTGGTGGCTGCTCAGCCTGCAACGGCTCAATTCGAGGGAGAAGTGCAGTTCCTGATTCAAAATCCGGGCGCACAAATGGGTGAATCAGCAAGCCTGAATCTCACATTTACGCAAGACAGAATTTTTGTGGATTCAAATATTTCTATGAATTTAATGGCCGGGCTTAGTGCGCGTGGCGTTTTGGTCAGAAATGATCTAAATGATTTTGTTGTAATAACTGCTGATAATGAAGGGCTGAAAGTCGCAAAAAGTGAACTGGACGGCCTTGTTTCACTGATGAACCAGGTGCAGGGCAGAAAACCCGATACCAACCGCAAGCCTTTTCCATGGGATGAAAAAGTTGAAGAAACAGGAGAATCAAAAGAAATACGTGGTTATACTGCCTACGAATTTATCCTGAAAGGTGATAGTCCCGGAGAACGAACATCGGTGTGGCTGACCGACCAGATAAAAGTAAACTGGGGGCTGCTTCTCGATGCTTGGTATACCACCGGTTCCTCACAATTCGACCATGAAATTCCAATCGAAATGGTGATGAATCACAACAGTTTTCCATTGCTGGTTGAAGTTTATCAGGATGATGAAATTGTGATGAGAACTGAAGCCATGAGTGTGAACGACACAAATTTTGACCGGTCAAAAACAGAGCTCTCATCAGACCTGAGGGTAATTGGTTTAACAGATTTAATGATGAACTTCTTCAGGCAACAAAGATAATTTGTATGCTGCCGAGACTTCTTGCCCTTTTTATCGTTTTTGTCTTCTTTTCGGGTTGTACCCTGTTCAGGACAGCAGTAGCTGAAGAAGAAGTTCCTCTCGAATACCCCGGCCCAGATTCCGAAATTGCCTCAATGCTGGATGCACATCGGGGACAATTGAACCACCTGATGGATGTGAAAATTGCTACCGTTAAGGATACACTCCGATTCGGAAAACCCGAAAGTGTACTTGGAAATATGGTTTCTGATGCCATCAGAAGCAGGGCGGCAAATGAACTGGGCAAGTTTGTAAATGTAGGTATTATCGGGGATAGTTCATTTAATCTTTTTTTTGTGCCCGGCCGTCTTACACTGGGGCAGATGTACGAGTTTATGCCATATGAAAATCATGTGGTAGTTTTAACACTCAACGGGCATAAGGTGGCCGAGTTAATCAATCAGGTGGCTGAAATGGGCGGTGCTCCTGTCAGCGGGGTGCGTTTTAATATCGATGACAATAACAAGGCAAGGGGAATTTTGGTCAATTCGCAGGTAATAGAACCTCACAGAAAATACAGGGTTGCAACCAGCAGCCGGGCAGCAAATGGAGGGGATATTTTTCCGGCACTATGGGAACACGAAGAAAGAGTTGACCTGGATATTTCCATCAGAGATGTTTTTGTGGATTACTTCAGAGGGAAATCGGAACTCTACGATATTACAGACGGGAGAATCAGATGAGGATTTCAAGAAAAGAATTTTTAAAACAGGCTGCCCTGTTTTCGGCCGGATCAATGCTTCCCTTTACATTGAGCGCATTCTCCGGGTCAAAGATAGAGAATCCCGATATTACCATTCTCTACACCAATGATACCCACGCACGGCTCGATCCATTTCCCTCAAATGCCAAAGAATTTGCAGGCCTTGGCGGAATTGCCCGGCGTGCTTCTCTGGTAAAAAAAGTGCGTGCAAATCAGAAAAATGTTTTACTGCTCGATGCCGGTGATGTTTTCCAGGGAACGCCCTGGTTTGATGTATACGGAGGTAAAGTAGATCTGAAACTGATGACTGAAATGCGGTATGATGCAATGGCCATCGGCAACCACGAGTTCGATCGCGGATTGGAGGGTTTTGCCGAGGCAGCTCAAAAAGCCGGTTTTCCGATGCTGGCGTCAAATTATATGGTGCGCGAAACGCCGATGAACCCGTTCGTGCAGCGGCAGATCATCAAAGAGTTTGACGGTTTTAAAATCGGAATTTTTGGGCTTGGAATCCGCCTTCAGGGTGTTGTAGACCCTGCGTTGCACGGTGATGTGCGATACATGGATGCCGAAAGAACCGCACGCCGAATGGTAGAAAGTTTACGGAATTTTCACCGATGTGACTACGTGATTTGCCTCAGCCACCTTGGTTACCAATATGCCGATGACCGGTTTGACGATGTTAAACTGGCATCATCAGTAGAAGGAATTGATCTGATCATTGGAGGCCATACACACACTTTTCTCGATGATCCGGTAATTATTAATAATTCGGAAGGAAAAGCCACCATGATCACTCAAATGGGACATAGTGGCGTACGCGTAGGTAGATTAGACCTCAAACTTTCTGAAGCAAATATGAATCACAATTTTCGCTATTACACAATAGACGGAAAGTAATAATCAAAAATTATCTTTTAGTAACGATAAGAACTACTCCATTTGCCCCTCTTACACCGTAAGTTGCTGCATCAGGGCCTTTCAGAACCTGAACATAATCGATATCGCGCACATTGATAAAACTGTTAGCCTGGGCAAAACTGCTTCCTATGACATTTCCATCAACAACAAACAGCGGCTCAATTTCAGATTGAAAAGAACTTACACCTCGAATCATGGCACGATTGCCGGAAATCAGAATTCCGGGAACACGCTGTAAATAATCCCCCAGGTCACGGAAATAATCTCTGTCATCAGAGATTGCCCCGTCAGGACGTACGTTTTCGAGTTCAACAGATCCTTCAAATGATGCAAGGTCGCCGTGAGCAGTTTGTTCACTGGTTGAACATGCTGCCAGGCCAACCACGAGTAATAAAATTAATAGTCTGGACAGTACTTTCATAGTAGTACAATTAGTTGTAGGTATGTTTCAATATACATATAACGGTCAAATAAAGCTTTTATGTAAAAAATAATGAAGTATTTCACCCGATCAGGAAACAGCGGCCTATACCAGTGTCACTGGATGTATCCAGCCATATTTATCGTCAATTTTTCCATACTGTATATCTGTAATTGCATCGAACATTTTTTTCGCAAACGGGCCGATTTTTTCTCTGTCGAGCGTGATTGATTCTCCCTTATGATTGATATGACCTACAGGCGAAATAACCGCCGCAGTACCGGCACCAAAAATTTCTTGCAGAGTGCCGTTTTTGTGTGCATCAAAAACTTCATCAATCGAAATTTGCCGTTCTTCAACCTCTATGCCCCATTCTTTTGCAAGAGCAATAACCGATCGCCTTGTGATGCCAGGCAAAACAGAACCACTGAGTTGTGGCGTGACCAGCTTGTTATCCATCAGAAAAAAGATGTTCATTGTACCCACTTCTTCAACATATTTGTGCTCAATAGCATCGAGCCATAGTACCTGTGTGTAGCCGATTTCCTGTGCTTTTTTTGCAGGCAGGAAACTTCCGCCATAATTGCCGGCTGCTTTGGCTTCTCCGGTACCGCCTTTTACGGCACGGACAAAATTCTCAGATGTTGTCAGCGATACCGGGTTGAACCCTTCACTGTAATAAGCTGCAACCGGGCTTGTGATGATAAAAAACTGATATTCCTCAGATACTTTAGCAGCAAGATATTCTTCAGAAGCAAACATTAACGGGCGGATGTAGAGAGCATGACCATGTGTTTTGGGAACCCAGGCACTATCCAGCTTTAACAGTTCTTCCAGGCCTTCAATAAATACCGATTCCTCAATTTCGGGCATACAGAGGCGCCGGGCAGAATTATTCAGCCTTTTGTGATGGTCTTTTGGCCGGAAAAGATGAATAGTTTTATCATTTGCATGATAGGCTTTCATTCCCTCAAAAACAGCCTGCCCATAATGCAGCGCCATCATAGATGGCTCGAATGTGATAGATCCGTATGGCTCAATTGACGGTTGCTGCCACGTTCCGTTCTGGTATGCCATCACAAACATGTGATCGGAAAAAACCCTGCCGAAATCAAGCTTATCAAAATTTATGTAAGTAATTCTGCTTTTGGTGGTTTTTGTGATATTAATATTCATTAGACAAAATGCTGATACGGGTTTATTCAGTTTCTTTACAGATCTGATATTAGTTAGCTGTTTATTTTAAACCACCTAAAATAGTCAGATTCTGTATCAACTTCAGTCAGGGATGGAAGAAAAACGCTTAAGAGTAATTATTTTGTGGATTTGTTGACCGTTAAATTTGCAACCTGAATACTGCCAAATAATATGACGGTTTGCAATTAATTAATTCTGACTTTTCTTTTATAACCTGCTATTTTGGTTCAAAACTGAAGCGATTGGTTGAAACAACTATTTCCAACTTCACACTTCAAGGCTGTAAATAATTAGCGAATTATGATTTCCCCGGAATAGTTTCATAAGCAGCTTTTTTAAAAATTTTGTAAGGGTTTGCTCAAAATGCATTCTTATTAAGTAGAACAGTTATTAAAATGAGACCTTATTACTATTTATGATACAACAGGCAAAAGAAATTCTTCAGGAGACATTCGGCTACAATACGTTTCGTCCGTTGCAGAATGAAGTCATCAGCAATGTAATCCGGAAAAAAGACACCCTCGTCATTATGCCTACAGGCGGCGGGAAATCGTTGTGCTATCAGATTCCTGCTCTGATTTTTAACGGGTTGACCGTTGTGGTTTCACCGCTGATTTCGCTGATGAAAGACCAGGTTGAGCAGCTTGAGGAGTTTGGGGTACCCGCCCTTTTTCTGAACAGTTCCCTCACACCGGAAATGTATCGGCAGAATGTGAATCGGCTGAGGAGGGGTGATGCCAAACTGCTCTATCTTGCCCCGGAAACACTGATGATGGATTCCACCAGAAGGCTGCTCTCAGATATAAAAGTTGATTGTTTTACGATTGATGAAGCGCATTGTATTTCGGAGTGGGGACACGATTTCAGGCCTGAATACCGCCAGCTTGCAAGGGTGCGTAAAGATTTTCCGGATGCCGTTTGCCTGGCACTGACCGCCACGGCCACGCCCCGGGTGCGAAATGACATCCGTGATATTCTCGAAATGAAAAATTCCAACGCCTTTGTGGCGAGTTTCGACCGGAATAACCTGCTGCTGAAGATAGCCGACAAAGAAAACCCGCTCGATCAGATTCTGGACTTTCTCTACACCAGGCCTAAACAGTCCGGAATTATTTACTGCTTTTCGCGCCGACAGGTGGATGAACTCTACAGCGATTTAAAGCATGAAGGCCATTCCGTACTGCCATACCATGCCGGATTGTCGGAAACAGAGCGCACCAGAAACCAGGATGCTTTTATTCGTGATGATGCCCGGATCATTGTGGCAACCATTGCTTTCGGGATGGGCATCAACAAGCCCGATGTGCGGTATGTGATTCATCACGATATGCCTCAAAACATTGAATCGTATTATCAGCAGATAGGGCGTTCGGGCAGGGACGGTTTACAGGCTGATTGCCTGCTGCTATACAGCTATTCCGATAAGCAGAAAATTCAATATTTCATCAATAAGAAAGAGGGAACCGAAAAAGAAGTTGCGGAGAAACACCTTGAAGCACTGATCAACTATTTGGAATTTGATGGCTGCCGGAGAATTCCGCTTTTGAATTACTTCGGTGAAAAATATGAAAAAGAGGATTGCGGGATGTGCGATAACTGTCTGCGCCACAAAGATGAATTGCAGGATTTAACCGTGCCCGCACAAAAATATCTGAGCTGTGTAGCCCGCACCGGAGAGATGTATGGAGCTCATCACATTGCAGATATTTTGAGAGGATCCAAAGCGAAGAAAATACTGGAAAATGGCCACGATAAACTTTCAACCTACGGTATTGGGGTTGATTGGCCAAAAAATCAATGGATTCAGCTATCGCGGCTTCTCATCCGGAAGGGCCTGCTAAAAAAAGATCCTCAGTATGGAAGTTTACTTTTAACGGATGATGCAACTGCGGTTTTAAGCGGTGATGAAATTTTACAGGGTGTGCTGGACCGAACCCAGACAGGCACCGGTGATGATGTCCGCACAAAAACAACCAGTGATGTAGAAAATAAATACGATGAATATCTTTTTGAAGAGCTCAGAAAAAAACGTAAAGAACTCGCCGATGTACAGGAAATTCCTCCCTACACCATTTTCCCCGATACTACCCTGATGGAAATGTCGTACTATTTCCCTCAAAGTGAGGAGAAATTGATGGGAATCTATGGGGTCGGTTCAGCCAAAATGAAAAAATACGGAGATATATTTTTGGACATTATCCGGGCTTATTGCGAAGAGCATAACATCAAAGAGCGCAGCCGTGATCTGAATCGGAGAATAAATAAATCCACATCCTCACGAAAGCACGACCGTGTTGGGCGTGAGTACAATTCAGGCAAATCAATTAACCACCTTGCCGAACAATTTGGAGTAAAAAAGGTGACAATTCTCAGCAATCTGAAAAAGTTTGTGGATGACGGGAATTCCATCGATCCGGCCGGTGTGCTTGAAGCATCGGAATTGTCCGAACGAAAAAGGGATGAAGTATTTGAGTCTATGAAGAGAATCGGCCCCGAACTTCTAAAACCGGTTTACGAAGATCTGAACAAGGAAGTAGATTACAATGAACTTCGGATTTTGCAATTGGCATATCTTGCTGAGCATGGCAGTTAAATTATCATATGAGACTTCCGAAGTCTGCATCGAAAATGCTATAAAGTCAGCCAATCTATTATTAATACTCGAAAGACTTCGGAAGTCTTTCCCAACCTGCCAATCTATAATTGACATAATCTCAGGCTTTTCATGATTTCGACTTTCATTCAATCCCTCAAAAAAAATCCAAAAGGCCTTTTTAATCCCTGGTTTCACAAGGATGAGGAAAACGATCTGCAATCAAATGCACCTGGTATCAGAAGAAACCAGCTTGAACTCTACCTGGCCGAGAGACAACAACGGGCTAAATATCTTTGTATAGCCGAAGCACTGGGATACCAGGGTGGCCATTTTACCGGAATTGCGATGACATCAGAGCGGATTCTGCTGGGCCATCAAGCCGAAAAATATGGAGTTTTACCGGAGCATGTTTTCAAAGGAAATAATCCGCAGCGAACCAGCAGGCCTGACTTGATTGGAAAAGGGATGAGTGAACCCACCGCCACGATAATGTGGGGAGCTATTGTTGAGCTGGGAATAGATCCCTACGAAGTGGTGCTCTGGAATGCAGTGCCCTGGCATCCGTACAATCCAAAAAAAGGTCTGCTCAGCAACCGCACACCGCTGCAGGGTGAAATGGAGGCCGGGTTAAAACATCTAAAAACATTTATCGGGCTTTTTGAAAATGTAAACGTGGTGGCCGTGGGCAGGAAATGTGAACAGAGTTTAACTGAGCTGAATATTGCCCATACCGGGGTGAGGCATCCGGCAAACGGAGGTGCGTCCAGGTTCAGGGAACAAATGGCGCAGCTTACAGTTTCTTCATAAAAAAGAATTGGCTTACTATTGATTTTTCTATGGGTTGCGTATCTTTTTTTAAATAAAAACTTCATCAAACCGGCATGAAAAACTACATACCATTAATCGCTCTTCTATTGTTTCTCACAAGCTGTTCTGCACTGCGTGAATTCGCTGATGTACGCCAGCCAACCATTAGTTACAGTCAAATGTCCATTCAGAGTATTTCTTTCGATGAAGTGACTCTGCTCTTTGATTTTGATGTGAATAATCCCAACCAGATTGGCGTAACGGCCGACCAATACAGCTATGAGTTTTTCATCAACCAGAATTCATTTTTGAGTGGCACACAGACCGAAAATCTGAGAATCAGCCGGGAATCAACGAGTTTGGTTCAGGTACCGGTGTCACTCAATTTTTCTGAAGTGTTCAATACATTTTCATCCCTTGTCAGGCGCGATTCACTTTCTTACGAGTTATCAACCGAAGTTCAGTTCGATGTGCCGGGTTTAGGTAAGCAGAGAGTTCCAATTAGTGCAGCCGGAGAATTGCCCATCCCAAGAATGCCCCGTATTGAGTTTGGCGGACTGAATATAAATAATCTTTCTTTAGCCGGAGCTGATTTAGAAGTTGGATTCAGAGTAAGCAATCCCAATTCGTTTGGCCTTTCAATGGCAAATGCTGCCTACGTTCTGAATGTAAACGGCAGGCAATGGCTCGATACCCGCCTGGGAGATACCATCCGCCTTGGTGCTTCAGAAAGCGATATGATAAACATCCCGATCCGGCTTGATGCAACACAAATGGGATCAGTGCTTCTGGATTTAATGCGCGGTACAACTGAGTTTGATTATAACATTTCCGGTTCAGCCGATATTTCTGCAGATATTGAGGGGTTTGAAGATGGCAGCACTGTTCCATTCGATCTCGATGGCAGATATCGTACTGAATAGTGAAAATGCTTTGCTGGCGATTTCAGAAATAGATACAAACTGAAAAATGTGCCATTAGTATTGACACAAACGGCTGGAATTTTATGTCAGGCAATCTTTGTAAAGATATTAATTTGTCAGAGACAGCATCTTAATAGAGAAAGATAAATTGCTGAGAATCTCTACCTTGCTGTGATGCAGTATGTTTTGTCTATTGTAGGATTAAAGCCTGCAATGGCTTGTGGTGTTTTTTTATCAATAAAATATTTATAGAGTCTTTAATTCAATAAAAATTTTCAATCAAATCTGCTGAATATCTACATAGTGCTAAGTGCAAAAGAGATACGAATTTTATGTATTAAAATTTTTTAATATTTTATATTTAATGTAATACGGGGTATAAACAACATTTTTCAATTACATAAATGAAAATCAAGCGGTACATAAAATTTGCAGTACTGATCTGTATTCTTACTACGGCTTTTAGTTTTATAACGGAAAGTACAAAAGCAAATCTGCCTGGCATTAACCTTGTTGATGTCAAAAATTCAGAATATGTTGTAAAAAAAATCCTGAATACCGAAAACGGAATGCCCGCCAATGGCGTATCTACAGTGATACAGGATTCGAGGGGATATATATGGGCTGCAACGTTTAACGGCCTTGTTCGATATGATGGAAGCAGAATAAGTGTCTACAATACCGGCAACGTGCCGAGGCTGGAAACCAACAGGTTTGTGGAAGTGGTTGAATGCCCCAATGGAGATATCTGGGCCGGCCTGGAATACAGCAGTGTGGTGCAGATTTCTCAGGATACATCGAGAGTTTATCAGATCAGTGAAGATCTTGCAGATTTGAATACCTACATCACACGTATTTTTTTTGATGATGAAGACAACATCTGGATCGGAACCAATTCGGGGCTGTTTATATTAGAAAATGGAAATTTTCAGCGAGTAGACGGCCTGCCCGATCAGATTATTCAAAAAATTATTCAGGACGGGGATCGGCTTGTAGTTTTGATGGAGTACGGTATGTATCACCTTCATCCGGGTAGTGGTGAAATTAAAATGATACTGGAACTCGACGGAGCCGACATTTTGTACAAATCCAACTACAGAGTTGAAGATTTTAGCCAGGTTGAAAGATTTTGGGATGTCATTTTGGTGGATGATTATAAACTTGTGGTGCACGAAAATGGCATTCTCCAAATGGACGAAAATAATTATAAAATTCTGCTGAAAAGAGAGGAAATAGGACAATCCATTTTGCATGGTTTGCGCCGGCACAACGGCCAATATTATGTTTATGCAGCCGAAGGGTTGTTCCGGATCGATGATCTTTTTTCAGATGAGAAAGAAGCAGTGAGATATTCCAGCCAGAGAGTAAATGATATGATTTTTGACCACGAAGAATCTATCTGGATTTCTACATCGGCCAGCGGGTTGGTGCAGTTCGTTGAAACCCCCGTATATCAGGGAGAGAAATTCCAGGCGGTATCTGATGTGCCGATTACTGCTATCATGGAGGACAGCAGCGAGAATTTATGGATCGGGACAAACTGCGATGGCCTCTATCGTTTCAATGAAGAATCGGTGAGCAGATTTGGCACTCAGCAGGGGATTGAGAACATCTGTGTTTGGTCGTTAATGGAACAGAGCAACGGTACAATCTGGGCCGGTACGTGGGGCGCCGGAGTTTTCTATCTCGAGCCGGAAGAAAACATGTTCCGAAGATTTGTGCCGGAAATTATGGAAGATGCCCATGCTGTATTATCGATTTTTGAAGACTCCGAGGGCCGTATTTGGTTTGGTACTTTTGGAAAAGGTTTGTACCGATATGATGGAGAAGAGACGGTTTTAATTAAAAATGAAAGCGGCGGCAATGTGAGTGCAGTGAGAATGATGTTTGAAGATGAAAGCGGAACTCTGCTTTTTGCTTCAGACGGAGGCATCGGTTTCTATGATAATAATGTGCTGGTTAAACCAGAAGAGTTTAATCAACTGGATACAAGAAATTACCGTACGATAAGAAAAGATCATGAAGGCAGGTTCTGGTTTGGAAGCTATGGCGGCGGCCTGTTTTTCCTGGATACGGATGGCTCACCGAGAACAATCACTACAGAAAATGGCTTGTACGATAATACCATTTCACAAATTCAGTTCGACCGGAGGGGAAATCTCTGGCTGGCGGGCAATTTGGGAGTCTTTTTCATTGAAAGGGAGGAACTGGATCGATTTTATCAAAGAGAAATTCAGGAACTAAGGGTATCCAGAATTGGTGTGAAAGAGGGTCTGCCCATTCGCGAGACAACCGGAGGATTTATGCCTTCTGACCATTTAAACCTGCAGGGTGAACTATTTATTCCCACGGTTCAGGGACTTGCTGTTCTTGATACAGAACGAATGCACCTCAACAGGAACAAACCCAATGTGCATATCGAAAGAGTTGAACTGGACGGTAACACATTCAGGCCGGATGACATTAAAAAAATTCCACATGTTACCCAGCGTCTGATTTTTCATTTTACTGCTTTGAGCTTTAAAAATCCGGATTATGTCCGGTTTCAGTATAAATTGGAAGGATTGGATACACAGTGGCGCGAAGGTGGCAGCGACAGGGAGGCAATTTATACAACACTGCCTCCGGGGGAGTATACACTTTTGGTGAGAGCGTCTAACAACGATGGATTCTGGAACAATGAAGGAACATCATACGCATTTATAGTACCGCCACCATTTTGGCAAACTACGTGGTTCTACCTTGCAGTGGTTCTTTTACTGGGTGCTCTTGTTTATGGTGGATATTATTTCAGGCTGCGCAATATCCACAGAAATAATCTGATTCTGAGAACTGAAGTAGAGAACCGGACGGAAGAATTAAAAGCATCAAATCAGGAATTGAAACAGTTGATTGAGGAAAAAAATAAGCTGCACAGAATTCTGGCTCACGATCTTCGAAACCCATTTACATCCATACTGGGCTACATTGATTTGCTAAAACTTCGGTTTGATGATGAAGGAGATGATGAAAATAAAGAGATTATGGAGATGCTGTACAATTCGGGCCGCAGCACGTTAAACCTGCTGGAAAATCTTCTGAGCTGGTCCGGGGTTAATAGCGGAGGCCTTAAGCCGGATATCGAACCAGTGAATATCCAGGACTTGATTGAAGAAGCTAAAAATATGATTGAAGCTCAGGCATCATTTAAAAGTATAGAGGTCATGTCTAACGTAAACGAGAAAATTACTATACTGGCCGACAGAAATATGATCACTACAGTGCTTCGTAATCTGATATCCAATGCAATTAAATTTTCGGGGATTGGATCTAAAGTTGAAGTGTACCTCAAAGAAAATACCGATGAGGTAATTGTTACTGTATCAGATTCGGGTGTGGGAATAGATATGGATGATGTAAATGATCTTTTTAATCCAGAAATGATTACTCAAAAACTTGGCACTACCGGAGAAACAGGGGTAGGCATGGGACTGCCCTTGTGTAAAGAGTTTTTGGATTTACACGGAGGGAAAATTTGGGCTGAAAGCGAACCCGGCGTAGGCAGTAAATTCAATTTTACGCTCAAAAAAGCTCATCAAAAATAAGTGGTTCCTGATTGAGAAGCACAGGAAAAAATAAGCGATTAAAGTGTCGCAATATCAACATCTTGTCGATGATATTGAGTTGACAATTGACAGTTGACAATTGACAAATTTGTCAACTGTCAACTGCCTTTTGTCAACTTTTACCAAATGAATTATAAGACTTCGTGGGAATTGCTTCGTTCGGATCCCTGAGGAAATACATAGTGCCTTAAGTAAATCACTGAGAGGTAATCAGAAGATCAGAATGATTAGTAAAAAAAACTTGTTACCTTCTCGTAAATAAAATCAGTGAAGCGCGACAATTTAATTAATCAAACCATCCGGACATGATTTCAGTAATCTACAACAGACTTGGGATATTTTTACTGCTATTCCTTTTACCGTTAACAGCCTGCTCGGAAAGTATGGAAGCAGAAACCAATGATGACGCTACACAGACCGAAAACGAAGTTGGATCAGATTTTTATTTCCCGCTGCCATCTGATCCGGGTGAGGTGCACAGTACCGAAGAACTCGATTTTCATGTTCAGACCGTAGTTGAAGGATTAGGGATTCCATGGGGAATGGCATTTTTACCCGATGGCACCATGCTAATTACCGAACGTGACGGTACCCTGAGGCTGGTTCGTGATGGAAGCCTTGTTGATGAACCCATTGCCGGTGTACCCGAAGTTTTTGCACGCAGCCAGGGCGGCCTGCTTGACATCGAAATTCATCCGGATTTTGAAGATAACGGCTGGATTTATTTAAGCTATTCAAAAACAGGATCGGGTGGCTCTAACACGGCGATTATGAGAGCAAGGTATGAAGCCGATTCACACTCACTTACCGATCAGGAAGATATTTATGTTGGCACACCCTTCAGTACCCGCGGCCAGCACTTTGGCAGCCGAATTGCATTTGACCCGGACGGCTATCTTTTCTTTTCAATTGGAGATCGTGGCTCCATGAATACTGCGCAGGATATTACCAATTCGAATGGCAACCTGTTCAGGTTGTATGATGACGGCAGTATTCCAGAGGACAACCCGTTTGTGGGGCGCGACGGGCTTGATGAAATTTATGCATACGGACTTCGCAACATTCAGGGAATGGCGGTTCATCCCAAAACCGGTGTAATCTGGACCAACCTGCACGGGCCCCGAGGCGGAGATGAGCTGAACGTTCACGATAAACCGGGAGCAAATTATGGATGGCCTGAAATTACGTACGGCATCAATTATAATGGCACGGAAATCACTCCGCACACCGAGATGGAAGGAATGGAGCAGCCAGTCATGCACTGGACACCCTCAATTGCCCCATCCGGAATGGATTTTGTAACCAGTGATAAATATCCCGGATGGCAGGGCGATATCCTGAACGGAGCTCTCGCGTTTCAGCTAATTTCGCGGATCGTTGTGGATGGCGATCAGTTTGTACACGAAGAGCGATTTCTTGAGGGAATCGGCCGCATCAGGGATGTAAGGCAGGGGCCTGACGGATACATCTACTTCAGCAACGAATCGAATGGTACCATAAATCGTATTATTCCGGCTGATTGATGTATAAAAGTCATCAATTTTGCATGATAGAATAGTAAGTTCTCCGTAATCCCTTTTTGAATATTTTTTTATAAGAAGGATAAGAAGTGTTCATTTTTCGACAGTCCGAAGCCCATGCTTGTCAATTAGTTGTTCAAGCATCTCTTTCTCCCAAATTGCCCCGCCTTTATCATGTGTATTTTCCAGAAGTTTTAGAGTCTCTTCAGCATTTTTTCTGGCAAGTTCGGTATCTCCTTTTACCAGGTTAAGTGCTGTTTCCGCACGCTTTAATGTACTTTTTTCACTGTATCCTTTTTTGCCTTTTTCAAAATAATGTTCGGCTTTTTCCACATCATGGTTACAAAAAGCTTCAAAAAATGATTTTTCGAGGAAAAGAGTGGCATTTAAAAATTCATTTTTCGTCTCTTCTGCAATTATAACAGCTTTATCAAGAATCTCTTTTGCCTGATTTTTATTATCACTATCCATGAAGTATACATAACCTAATAATTTGGCCAGAATGGAATTTGATCCGTTCTGTTCTTTTGTAAGGTCAATAAGACGCATTAGAACTGTTTCATCCAGGTCCCGGGGGCGGGTGCCATTCCATGATGCTGTGGAAAGTTGCATAACATATTGTTTGATGACAGCTCTTTTGCCGCCTCGCAGCAGATCTTTGAGCTGCAGGCCATCACTTTCAAGCCCGGTTTCTTCTTCGGGTATCAAAGCGAAGACACCAAGAACCAGGGTTATGATGGCTGTCATCCAGGAAAAATAGATGATGGCATTAGCAATACCCTGTGCTCCGTAGACAGCATGGAGGGTAAAAGATACAGTAGCGAGAATGATGAAAAATAGAATAGAAGCAATCGGGCCGCCAGCAATGAACCAAGCCAGCTTTTTTTTATCAAACTTTTTTGATGAAGGAATCATGAGAGTTAACCCACCGGCAATATTCAGGTTCAGGTTTAAACCAGCCCGAAAGCCATCCGGCGTTTTTTCCAGTTTAAACGGGCCAACTGTAAACATATAAAACCTGAATTTCTGAACAATCCCCGCAATGAGATGTCCCAGTTCATGAATAAATACAGATGCAATAATTGCAGCAATGATACTTAAAATAGATATTGGCCAGGAAGGCAGGATTATTCCAAAATAGTCGCGCACAGACATATATAAAAATACAGATCCCGCCCCGACAGCCGCCCCAATTATTCCATGAAAAACCTGTTTCCAGTTGATGGCGCACATTTTTTGTTTTCTTTAATGAATGATAATAATCATGGACCGAGAAGTTGATCCATTAAGTTTCAGCTTTTCAGGCAAATAAAAGTAACATTTTTGGTGGATTATTATAAAAATCAACCCAGATCTTTTATGGCCGATGCAAGTTCCTGAAGAGACTTTTTAGCATCGCCGAAAAACATCTGGTTGGTTTCGCTGTAAAAAAGGGCATTGTCGATGCCGGCATAACCATAACTCATACTGCGCTTGAAGACTATGGTGCGTTTGGCCTCATGAACATTCAAAATCGGCATGCCGTAAATCGGGCTTCCGGGCGAGTTTTGTGCTGCGGGATTCACCACATCATTCGCCCCGATAATTAAAACCACATCAGTCGAGGCAAATTGGGGATTGATTTCATCCATGTCGTAAAGCTGGTCGTAGGGGACATCGGCTTCGGCCAGCAAAACATTCATATGGCCGGGCATGCGTCCGGCAACCGGATGGATTCCATATTTTACATCCACACCCCTGCTCTCAATCAGTCCGGCAACTTCTTTCAGTGCATGCTGGGCCTGTGCAACGGCAAGGCCGTAACCGGGTACAATCACAACTCTTTTTGCGTAAGCGCACTGTATGGCCACATCATCCGCAAAAGTTTTTTGAACGGTTTTGTCTTCGTCGTCAAGCCCCGCTACAGCAACGCCTTCACCGCCGAATGCGGCAAAGAGCACATCCACAAGCCTTCGGTTCATGGCCTGGCACATCAGGTTGGTAAGTATCAAACCGGCAGCCCCAACCAATGCACCGCTGATGATAAGCAAATTATTTCCTACAACAAATCCGGCCATGGAAGCCGCAATACCTGAGTAGGAGTTCAGAAGTGAAATTACAACGGGCATATCTGCACCGCCAATCGGCAGTACCGTGAAAATTCCTATCAGCAATGCTAACCCGAAAAGTGTCCAGAATATGACCTGGTATTCAGGGTCAATCGTAAACCATCCTACAAGAAAAAGTGCGACGATCGTAAAAAAGAGGTTGATAAGGTTTTGGCCCGGAAGGGCAATTCGTCCGCCACTGATGAAACCCTTCAGTTTTCCAAAGGCGATGTAACTTCCGGTAAATGTAATGGAGCCAATCAAAATACTGAGGCCGATAGTGAACAGTTCGTGTAATGCAAACAGTCCGGGATCGAACCTGCTGAATTCACCCCAGGCAACCAGTGCCGAGGCGCCTCCGCCAAAACCGTTAAAAACAGCAACCATTTCGGGCATGGCTGTCATCTGAACTTTTTTTGCGGCAAAAGCCCCAATCAGGGCGCCGATTACCATCCCGGCAATAATAAACTCAAAACTGACAATTTCCCGGTCGAAGAGTGTAACAACTACGCCCAGAAGCATTCCGAAGGAAGCAAGCTGGTTGCCTGACCGTGCTGTTGCCGGAGAGTTGAGGCGCTTAATGCCTAAAATGAAAAATGCAGTTGCAATCAGGTAAAAGATCTGAATGGCACTTGGAATATAGGCCTGCAAAAATTCAGGAAGAAACTGGCTCATCTAATCATCCTCCTTTTTTTTGAACATTTCCAGCATGCGGTCGGTTACCATAAATCCGCCAACCACATTGATGGTGGCAAAAACAATGGCGGCGAATCCAATCCACTGTGCATAAATGCTTTCCGAGCCACCGGCAATGATCAGTGCGCCGATAAGTGTAATTCCTGAAATGGCATTTGCGCCGGACATCAGCGGTGTGTGAAGTGTGGGCGGGACTTTGGAAATCAGTTCAAATCCCACAAACGCGGCAAGAACAAAAATAAAGAGATTAAAAATCAGGTCTTCCATGATTAAAATGTAAATGTAACAGATTTTGGGGTTTACATTGACGGGTCAACCGGTCAGCGTAGTTTAATGGATTTCAGCTTAAATGTTTTCTTTTACAAAAGGCGAAACAATATCCCCGTTGTGAGTTATGGTTGCATTCAGAACAATTTCATCTTCAAAATTGAATGTGAGCTGCCCGTCTTCGATCAGAAGGTTCAGCAAAGACAAAAGGTTTTTTGAATAGAGCTTGCTGGCATGGAAAGCAAGAGAGCTTGGAATGTTGAGAGGTGCAACAATTGCAACCCCTCGGTGGTAGATGGTTTCTCCGGGTTTGGTAACCTCACAGTTACCTCCCTGCTCTGCTGCAATATCCACCACAACCGATCCGGGAGCCATATCCTCAACCATGGCTTTTGTTACCAGAAGCGGTGCCGGTTTGCCGGGAATCAGTGCAGTGGTGATAACGATATCCGATTTTTTTACGTGCTGATGGATCACCTCCCGCTGTTTCTGTTTGTTGCGTTCCGAGAGTTCTTTGGCATATCCGCCTTTCGATTCGGTTTCTTCCTCTTCGATCGGCACCTCAACAAATGTGGCTCCCAGGCTTTCAACCTGCTCTTTTACCACCGGCCGGATATCAAACGCCTCAACCACAGCTCCAAGGCGTTTTGCAGTCGCTATGGCTTGAAGGCCTGCAACACCCGCACCTAAAACGAGAACTTTGGCCGGAGGTATGGTGCCGGCTGCCGTCATCATCATGGGCATGTATTTGTCAAGTTGGTTAGCCCCGAGCAGTGCTGCTTTATAGCCGGTAATATTGCTCATGGTAGAGAGAGCATCCATAGTTTGGGCACGGCTGATCCGCGGGATGGTATCCATAGCCAGTGCGGTAATATTCTTTTCTCTAAGGTGTTCTACATAATCACTGTTTTGCAGCGGCCAGATGAATGAAATCAGGGCGGCTCCGGACTTCATAGAGTTAACAGTCTTTTTATCTGGCGCCTGAACGGCAAGCAAAAGATCGCACTTCTTTAAAAGTTTCTCGCGGTTTTTCTCAATCCCGGCTCCCGCTTCCTCATAACTCTGATCGGTGTAGCTGGAATGTACACCAGCCTCACTTTCAATTATGATCTCTAATCCCAGCGACATCAGCTTTTCAACCCCTTCGGGAGTTAGGGCTACCCGCTTCTCATGTTTTGTGGTTTCTTTACAAACTCCAACTATCACTTTATACCTCCAATTTCATGGTTTGCACAAACATAGCGAATTTTAAGACAGATGCAACTTTTAAAATAATTTGGAAGCGTTTTTTATGATAGAAATAAAAATTTGTTATAGAAAAGCTATCTGATTGATAGACAATATTGACCAAAACATGCTTCAAAATTTCTTACATTGACAGGAATAATAACAAAACAAAAAACAGGAATTATGAAAGATATAGAAGGAAAAACGTTTAAAGTTGTGATTGTCGGCAGCGGACCTGCCGGGCTTACTGCTGCGCTTTATGCAGCCAGAGCCGATCTAAATCCCATTGTATTTGAAGGCCCTGAACCCGGCGGCCAGCTTATGCAAACCACCGATGTTGAGAACTACCCCGGTTATCCCGATGGAGTGATGGGGCCGAAAATGATGGAAGATTTTCGAAATCAGGCCACCCGGTTTGGTGCAGACTGCCGCTACGGCTACGTCACAAACATCGAATTTGAAAAAAGGCCGTATAAAATTACGGTTGATGAAAAGACCACTGTTTTTGCCAAAACCATAATCATATCAACGGGTGCATCGGCTATGTGGCTGAACCTGCCGAGTGAACAGCGTCTGCGCGGAAAGGGAGTCAGTGCCTGTGCCACCTGTGACGGCGCCTTTTTCAGAAACGAACATGTGGCCATTGTTGGGGGCGGCGATACTGCCATGGAAGAGGCCCTGTTTCTAACCAAATTTGCAAGCAAAGTAACCGTAATTCACCGGCGCGATGAGCTTCGTGCATCCAAAGCGATGCAAAACCGGGCGTTCAANAACGAGAAAATCGANTTTTTATGGGACACCGAACTTGAAGAAGTGCTGGGTGATCAGGTTGTTCAGGGTATTAAAGTCAGAAATAATAAAACGGAAGAAATATCCACTCTTGATGATGTAACCGGCGTGTTCATAGCCATCGGGCATAAGCCGAATACCCAGCTTTTTAAAGGTGTATTAACCATGGATGATGTAGGTTATATAAAAACGAAGGGACAATCTACAGAAACGGATTTACCCGGAATTTTTGCCAGTGGTGACGCGATGGACCCGATTTACCGGCAAGCTGTTACTGCAGCAGGCACCGGCTGCCGAGCTGCTCTGGATGCCGAGCGCTTTTTGGCAGATCATGAAAGTGAAAAGGTGATAGCAGAGTCTCACTGGAAATAGGACTCTGCTAAACTGAATATGATGCCCGGATCCCATCGGTCCGGGCTTTTTCTTTTCCAGTGAAAGTTATCAATGGCAAAGGTCAAAAGTTCTGTGTCTATTCAATCACAATAGCATTTAATGGTATGTTGAAAGTGTATTGCGTACCGTTCTCGCTATTCAAATTCATCTCTCCTCCAAGCTGACTTGTGAAACTATTAACAAGAATCATTCCAAGAGAATTGCTTTTAGTTATGTCGATATCTTTCGGGATTCCTATTCCGTTATCACTTATTTCTAAAATCAAATCCCTATCATTGATTGTGCTCAGAATCTGAATTTCTCCATTTGGTTTGCCATTAAAGGCGTGTTTGTGGGCATTAATCAGGATTTCACTAACCATTAAACCGAGCGGTATGGCTTTACCCATATCCAAATGAAGTTCTTCGATACTAAAATTTAGGTTTATTGCTTTTTTACTGTCTTTAAAAGAATCATGCGTTACTTTTGCAATATTTTCGAGATAATCTTTTAGGCTGATTTGGGAAAAATCGTGATTATCATACAAGGCTTCGTGAGCCATAGACATTGTCCGTATTCTGGATTTCGAGACTTTCAGGATATCTGTCAGTTCCGGGTTTTCACTTATGGCTTCTTGCAATTCCAGCAAGCCGTGTACCTGTGCCAGATTATTTTTAACTCTGTGTTGAATTTCTTTAAATAGAATGTCTTTTTCTTTCAGTGAATATTTAAGGCTTTGCTGACTTTCCAGGAGTTCTCTTGTCCTGCTTTTTACTTCCTTCCGCAGTGATCTATTCCAGTTGTTCAACAGATAAATAGCCGTATACCCGGTAATAAAAATGAGGCCGATGGATGTCCATGCAATAATTTCAAATGCTCCGATGGCACCCATTAATTCACTTTCGCTAACCAATTCAGCCCGAATGGTTTCCTGAACATTCATTCTTCCAAGCATGTACCCTGAAAAAATGAATAGTCCGAGTGTAACTGCAATGGAAACAACCGAACCGTAAATCCAGTTGATTGAAATCGGTTTTTGAGGAGGTAATTCAAAGTATTCCCTTTTCAGCTTTTCAATGCGTGGGCTTAGCAGAAAAATAATAGGGCCAAGTATTAAAATGGTTTGGAAAAAGATACCTGTCCACCAGCTTTTCCAAATCAAAAGTGTTTCCTGGGCAGTAAGCTGATGAAAAAAGCTCCATATAAATGACCCCATAGAGCTGGCAAGGGCGGCAAGAAAAGAAATGACCACAAAAAAAGCGATGCTTCTCAAGCTCCGTAAATTATACTCAATACGGATACTATGATAAGCAAGCGCAAATAATCCCATGCCAAAAGCAAAAGCAATACCTATAAGAGACGACCATAAAATGGTAATATCTGAAACATAGGCAATTACAAAGACACTGAGATAGGCAGGCACAAATCCCCACTCAAATCCAAACCAAAAGAGGAGAAGAATACCCATCAGCAGCGCAGGATTAAAAATATAAAGATCAAATATTTGGGTATCCATACCAAGGAGGGGAATCCAGTCTTTGCTGAAAAAACCAAGAGATGCTACAATTCCCAAAACAACAAGCAAAAGCCAAATCAACAGAAGTGCAATAACTCTGTTGTTTGAAAAGCCATATCGGGAAATCAGGTAATCAAATGTGAGCGGCTGCCACGATAGACCGGATTTTGATTGTAATTGATCATTTTCCATAAGACCGGATATAGTTTTTAACCCATAAACAGTATTTGAGTTGACTCATCTGTCGCACTCTTGGCTTTTCGCTGAATACCGCACAATCCTGCTCTTAAATCAGCGTAAATTTGTGAGTAAACTTTTCTGATCCGCTGTTTGGCTAAGACAAAAAATGTCAACAGCGATAGTTAAGGTATTGAGAACAAAAAATTAGGCTATGTAATTAATAATATTTTAAATATTTGAGCAAAACTTAATCAAAATTTACGATAAATATAGCAGTTAAAGTATGTTTTTATGCAACAAAATTAAAGAATATGTTGCACACTCTATATTATCACTACCATGATAAAAATATCAAAATAAATATTTACCAGTTTTGACCCAGTTTTCATCACTATCTATGTAGCTATTTTTGAGCTTATGCCTCTGTTTGGACCTATCCATGCCAAACTTACAAGTGGACCAACATTTGATTTAAATCGGATGAGCCGTTTATCCTCACATTCCATCCATACTATTTAAAGCAGTACAACAATCGGTGGTTTGTGTTTGGCCTGAATGAAGAGCATGGAGTACCGACATGGAACCTGGCACTGGACCGGATTGAATCGATCAAACAAATCAATACGAATAGATTATCAGCAAACCGATATCGACTGGAATGACTATTTTTTTGACATCATTGGTGTAACCCGCTACCAGGACAAAGGACCGGGATCCGTGGTTCTGGAATACACAAAGGAAATGGCTCCATACATGAAAACCAAACCACTCCATTCCACGCAAAAAACGGATTGGAAGGAAGATAAGCTTCAGGTCACCATTGAGGTGATTCCGAATTTTGAGCTGGAGTCGTTGATTTTATTTTATGGAGAGAAGGTGAGTATCAAAAAACCAGAGTTTTTCAATCAAAGGTTAGTTTCCCGCATCTCACAGGCCAAACAATCTTATAATTGAGTGGAATAGAGACCTCTATTAAGAAGCTGTGAATTATTGCCACTGAAACTTCGGAGTGTTGAATTTCAAAATGTCGTGATTTGTTATAAAAAGAGGTATCTCATTTTGGCATAGTCATTCCTTTGGAGCGATAAAAAAGCATAAGTGGCGATCTTGTGGAAGTCGCTGAAAACATTCCATCTAAAACCCACAAACTTATGCAAATCAGTAAACTGACCAGTAAATTACGCACCAAAATTACCCAATTTTCGGGGTATGTTTCCACCGAATTGGCTTGAACAGGTATCAGAAAAGTGTCAATAAACGATATTTTGGTGGCTGTTTCTTTGCTGGTAATAGCGAATCAGGTTGGATACACCAAACAATAACAGAAAAGCCGCAATCAGGTAAGCCACCCAGTCGGGGTTCATCACAATCAGCACGGCAATAATCAGTGTTAAAAACCCAAAAATGGAAAACTGGAATGCCAGGAGCAATATCAGCCCGAAAAATGCGAGAAAACCGGCAAAGGTGTAGGGTATCAGTTCAGGCAGGATAAAGATCAAAATGGCTGCAATAATCGGGAATGCAGCAATGATTGGCGGAATTTTAAAGTAGATAAACAGCAGCCCGAGTGCCAGAAGATATGCGCCGGCAATCAGGTACAAAAAGCTGGGATAAATGAGGGTTAAAATGCCTGTTACCACAGCCAGAAGGGCATTTAAAATTTGCCGTTCTCTGGATCTGTACTGAATGTTTACTCTGAATGTTGATTGCATAATGATTTTGTTTTGTGCTCCGTCAGACCGCTTTACGCGGTCAACTCGTGGCACGCCTCTAAGTCGTGCCACGAGTTTCCCGGATTCTTATTCTAATAATCAAACTACATAAATTTCTTCAAAATGTGTTCGGATACAGTATTCAAAGACAAGTTTCTGAACTCTTTAGAATCCTCAGGTAAATTAAGCATATCGTATGCAATGCTTTTGCTGCACAAAGTACCATTTCGATATCCGGCATAATCAGAAAACGAAGAATATTTCCAATCTTTTATCTCTTTAACCAAACCAGCTTTCAAAGGATTTTGATGAATATACAGAAAGCAATATTGGCCATAATGCTGTTCATCTTTAGAATCTGAGATATTTTTAATTTTTTGTGTTTTGCCTGAAAAGTGAACCTGTTCTGTTTTCCTGTTTATTGATTACTTTTGTGTAGGAGCTCAAAAGAGATCGCAATGAATTCGTAAACTTTTTTTGATCAAAATCGGGCCTTGTTTTTGCCAAAAAATGAAAATGATTTGGCATCAGGCAATAGGCAAGAATTTCAAGATATGGCAGGAATTGTTTTCTAACTTTCTTGAGAAAATAGACGTAATTTTTCTCCTGAAAAAAGATGATATCTCTGTTATTTCCTTGATTGTAAATATGATACAAATGTTCTTTTTCCATGATTCAGTTTTTTGACTCGAACTCGTGGCACGACTTAGAGGCGTGCCACGAGTTGATAAACCCGTCTGACCGCATCAAGCGGTCTGACGGGGAGTCAAGCCATAACTTCTTCAATATCCTTAATCTCCTTAGGCACATCCGTTAAATTTTCGTAGCCGTTTTCTGTGATAATCAAGTTGTCTTCTATCCGAATGCCTCCGAATTTGTACAGAGATTCAATTTTATCGATATTCAGAAAAGCAGCCTGTTCCGCATTCAATATCGCCGGTTTGAGCAGGGCGGGGATGAAGTAGATGCCCGGCTCAATGGTGATGACCATGCCCGGCTGTAACTCACGGCGTACCCGTAAAAACCGAATGCCCGGACGGTCTATTCTCTCCACGCCTTTGGGATAACCGCCCACATCATGCGTATCGAGTCCCAGAAAATGGCCAAGGCCGTGCGGGAAAAAGAGGGCAAAAATATTTTTTTCCATCATTACATCCACATCGCCTTTCACAATGCCGATCTCTTTCAGGCCGTGCAGAATAATGCGGCAGGCGGCCATATGCAGCTCTTCCATACTCACACCGGGTTTTACCATCTCTATGGTTTTATTCATAGTGTCTAAAACCACCTGGTAAATAGCTGCCTGATCTCCCGTAAAACGTCCGTTTACCGGGTATGTCCGGGTTACATCCGAGGCGTATCCCTCAAATTCATAACCGGCATCTATCAGGTAAAGGTCGCCGTCGTTAATTGCTTCATTATTATCTGTATAGTGGAGTATGGCGCTGTTCACACCGGCGGCATGGATTCCCGAGTAGGCGGGTTGAAGCAACCCGTTTTTCTTTTGGAAGTAATCAAAAATAGCCTTGGTTTCATATTCATTCATTCCGGGTTTGATTGTCTTCATTATTTCGAGATGTGCCCCGTTATTAATCTCAGCCGACCGACGCATTTTTTCGAGTTCATCATCGGTCTTTATACTCCTGCAGTATGTGATTACATCTGTCAGAGTTTCCGTATCCACCTGGAAATTGCGGCTCAGGTCTTCCATAAATTCTGCCTGTTCTTCATTCAGACAGTATATGGTTTCGGGATTCAGTTCTTTCAGTACCGTAAGCAATTCATGATCGTAATGCAGATGATCGGGGTTGTAGGTTTCCTGTACTTCATTTACAGGCTTGATCCTGCCGTGCCATACGGCGTATTGTGCATCTCTTTTGGGCATGAACAGATGAAAATCACCCGATTTCAAATCAATGATGGTGTGATAGTCCGGTTCATCCACTCCGGTCAGATACCAGAAATTGCTCTCCTGCCGGAACGGGTATTCATAATCGGTGCCGTAGCGATACATGATTTCAGCGCCTCTCAAATAGATAACTCCATCCTGATTTTCTTCGAAAAGTGATAACAGTTTTTTTCGGTGTTGATTAGCAGACATACGTTTATTCTTAAAGTTAGCTTTTTGTTTTCATGACACTCTGAAGTGAAAATACAAACAGGGTGTCTGTTCTAAATTTAGCAGAAGATGCCGTTAATCAAAAAGCCTGATCAGATGTTCCGGAAGTTTTTTGATTTGATTGATTCCGGATTTCGGGAAAAATTCTTCCAAAATGGGCAGAGCGCTGAAAAAAACCTCCTGATTTGCGGATATCAGTCTTGCCGATTTTTTTGAATCTTTGATTGATTTTTCCAGATCGATGATCAGAACTCCCCTGTTTTCTCTTTTTTCGTTCAAAACAGCCGTTAAATATGTCCCGAAATGCCCATGTCCCATTATGGTTACAGCCAGCTTTTTTTGATCTTCTGTTTGAATAATTCGATAGTAGTGACTCATCGAAAAGTGAAGCCAGGAAGTTTGAAATGGCAGGTATTTTGTCTGCCAGTCCGGTTCGTGATTCCAGAAATTATTTAAAAAGGGAGTGATACGACTCCTGAGCTCTTTACTCATTTGGCCGGAACAGAAACCGCGTTCAGACCAATAGGCAAAATCTCTCATAGTATTTTCCTGTCCGGCCTGAACCGGATTTTCGGCTTTTTGAGGTTTACCATCAGCAATTTGGAATGTGTAATCCACAACTCCGTTGGTCAGAATCAGCCACTTAGCTCCGACTTCCTGGTTATATCTCGCAGCCTGTTCGGCAGTGGTTGTATTCAGCGGCACGGAATCGGATTTACACTCAATCAAAATTTGCGGTTTCATGGAATCGGAGTAGAGCAACAAATCAGCCCGCAATTTTCCGGGTTCCTGCCTGATGTTCAGCGGTGTTTCAAATCCGATGCGGGTTTTTTTCCAGGATGTTTCAAGCAGCAGATAATCAACCCACCTCAGCCGGACCCGCTCTTCCGGCCGGTCTTTGAATCGTTTTTTGAGGACGGGATTATACAGCCACTTCTGGTTTTTCTCAAATCTGACCCGCGGAAAATGATTGGTGGCAACGCTTTTCATAGCAGAAAAAAGTACAAAAGTTGCGAGTCAGATTCTCTGATAAACCTGTGGAATGGGAAAAGTTTTCTTAAAATGGTTCTAAAACTGGCGCAAACAGCCTGCCCTGAGCCTGACGAAGTATCTCGCTTGTGCCGTCTCCTGACATTTCAGACCCACTCCAAACCATACTGCCGGTAAGTTTGTCAGTCTCCTTTTCCACTGGAAAATATCGGTGAAACAAGGAGGGCTTTTTTATTGATAAAAATTTCCGCAAAAAGTCACCCCTTCCTTGTGGCGGTGCGCAGTTTGCACCGTCATAGGGAAGGGGCAGGGGGATGGGTCCGAAAAGCTCTAAATCTTCTCAATTTAACAATAAACCAATAAAACTCCTTCACTAAATCCCATCTCTATATCTAATAAAAACCTCCATTTCATTCACCTAAACCAACAAACGCACCTGAACATTATAAAAATTTAATAAAAAAATAAAATATTAAAATGTTTTAATAATGCAAGAAAATATACACGGTTTGTGTAAATTTGAGCGAAAACAGAGAGAAAAAAGCCATTTGATTAAGGACTTATAATAATTAAATGATTTTAATGTACACGATTCGAAAAAGATGAAAAAAGTCTAACTGCATTCTTTTTCGATTTTATCTTATACTTCTGTTGTACACTTAAATAATCGTGTACAATTGCAAAAAACCGAGTATGATTTTCTGCAATTGAGGATAAAATAACAACAACAAAACAAATCAAGCCATGAAAGCAAAAAAAATGACACAACAACTCGCACTCTTAATATTCAGTGCACTCTTTATCGCGTTTATGTTTAACGCTTGCAGTGATGTAGCAGGCCCGAATGAAAACCTGGGCAATGAATATTCACAAATCTCTTCAGCCGAGTCTGAACAGCAGGATCTGCGCCGCAGAGGGGCAAGAACTACGACGGCGGGTGAATCTGTTTCTCCTCCAAGCTGTACATTAGATCCTATAATACTTGGGTATGGGGACCCTAAAACACAAACCGGTAACGTAACACCAAGTTTTGACGGTAATGGAAATCTTATATTACTAATAGAAGCAATTGGGGATTGGAAATTCTCAGAAACATTAGTCTATGTTGGAAATGATCCTCCTCCAGGACCAGGTCAAGGAGGGCCATGGAGAAATTTTGATTCAAAAGACCATGATCCAATGGTAGATAGTTACACATGGACTGTTAGTCTATCAGGTTTTAGTGAAAATGATACGATTTATGTTGCTGTGAAAGGGCAATCACACCTTGAAGGTGAACAAAATGGAAATGGACAAACGGCTACTGCAGGTGATGAAGGCCCTTGGCACGCCTCACATTTTACATACTTCATTCTTACTTACTCTTGCCCGGCAAATGCATTGTCCTTTAATGGCGCAGGATAATTTAGAACTAACTTTTTTAAAAAAGGAGTGGCTTTCAAAACCACTCCTTTTTTTTATTCTGCAAGCATTATTTTTGGCTAAATCAATTAAGATTATTTAAAAATTCACATTAAGTTTTGATTTTAATCAGGAGTCT